>Ga0247727_10010154_pt1 | contig 16767 bp, 10 predicted proteins | sample WisWelCaveWW1625_FD_202498 | JGI IMG/M metagenome (GOLD analysis project Ga0247727, IMG submission 202498) | Biofilm microbial communities from Wishing Well Cave, Virginia, United States - WW16-25 | ecosystem: Environmental > Aquatic > Deep subsurface > Groundwater > Cave microbial mat | place...
GCGAAACGGGTTTTTTGAGCGGGATTTTTCGCTGCTCTTGCCTTTCAATGTAAGCAAGCAATGAATCGGGTCTGTATTTCAAACTATCATCGCGAATAAGGAAAGTGGCAAACTCAAAATATTTATCCATGCGCATACAGCCGTGACTCATAGCGCGCATTGTGCGACCGAAAAGTTTGCGTGCATTGGTATCGTGTATATATACGTCCCACTTGTTGTAAAAATTAAATTTCATAACGCCCAATGAGTTATCGGTGCCCATTCCCTGACGAAACTTGTACGGAAAATTTCCTTTGCTGTATTTCTTAAAGTTTATTTTTTTGTAATCCAGTATTTCACCTTTGCTGTTCAGCACATCGAAACGTTGTTTTCTCAAATAGGTGGTGTCCCACTTCACGCGCGGCAATATTTCTTCGGTAGCAATTTTGTAAGGAACATTCCAGTAAGGATAAACAAGTATGTTATAAATTTTACTTTGTAACAGTGGTGTGGGATGTTTCACTTCTCCGCAAATAATCCGCGAATCTAAAACAAGAGTATCGGCTTCAGCAACACGAACATTAAAACTGGGGAGATTAAGCCACACGTACACTTTTTCCTTGTTGGTTGGTTCAACTCTCCACCGTTCAATATTGAGTTCAATCTGCCGAACGAAATCTTCGGGTTGTAATTTAAGAATGCGAACCATCTCCTTACCCACTTGTCCATCTTCGGTGAGTTTGTTTGCTTTCTGATACTTGCGAAGAGCTTTCACTAATTTCATGCTATCGCTGTTGGTAGAGGTGCTATCATAAAAGTTTTGTTCTACCATTCTCTTCTTCACATAGGCAAGATATTCGGTGGTGTCTTTCCACGATTTTGGATAAGCAGTCCACTTGTCGTTTTTGTGTTTATCAATATAATTTCGCAAAGCACGTTTTAATTCCTTGTATTGAATAAAACGAGGTTCCATTTTTTCGAGTGATGCCCAGATGTTGTGACTATCGAGTGTAACAGCAAGAAAACTGTCTAAATCAAGTTTCAGCTTTTCGGGAGTCCAAACTCTTCGCTCAAGTGTATCAATTTTAATTCTGCCGTGGTGTAAATGATTTGCCATCACAAAAAATGCATCGGTGGTAAGCAGTTCAATATGCGCGAGTTTAACAGCATCATAACTTCCTGCGCTATCGCGAAAATTTTTGCTAAGGCTGTCTATTAAATGAAAGTGGTAATCATCAGGGTTTAATCCGTAATAATATCTGGCGTTACGAATCAAACGCTCCATGATTAAAAAATCAGAATTAAAAACACCGCTGTTACTCCACACAGGCTGAAACTTCTTGTCCTTATAAAAATCAAAAACGTTTTTTGTTGTGAGTAACGAATCTTTTCCAACAAGTAAATATTTATCTGTTTTATGAGAAGAAATTATTTTCTCTAAATCCTTTATGATGTGCGGATTTACCTCTTCAGGACTTTGCACCAAATCTTCCTGCTCGGGCTCTTGGGTACCGCAGGCTGTGAAAAACAGTAATAAAGGAAGTATAAAACGAAAATGCCGCATGGCATTACAAAATTAAACAAAAAGCAATCATTAATATTATATTTGTGAAAGATGGAAAAACGCTGGAAAATAAAAGAGCCTGCTGATGCTGAAGCAGTGAAAAAGCTTTCGGAAAGCCTGAATGTAAATTCCATTATTGCCAATTTACTTTTGCAGCGAGGAATTTCTGATTTCGATTCCGCAAAAAAGTTTTTCCGCCCTTCTCTATCCGATTTGCATGACCCGTTTTTAATGGAGGACATGGATAAAGCTGTCGAAAGGATTGAACAAGCTATTAAGAACGAAGAAAATATTTTAGTGTATGGCGATTATGATGTGGATGGAACTTCTGCTGTTGCGCTTGTTTTCAGCTTTCTTTCTTCGATATACGCAAACGTTCATTTCTATATTCCCGATAGATATAAAGAAGGTTACGGAATCTCGACTACAGGAATTGATTTCGCTTCCGAAAACAATTTTTCTTTAATCATTGCGCTTGATTGCGGAATAAAAGCTAACGATAAAATTACTTACGCGAAAGAAAAGAAAATAGATTTTATTATTTGCGACCACCATCTACCTGATGAAAAAATTCCTGATGCCGTTGCTGTGCTCGACCCGAAACGACCTGATTGCAATTATCCTTACAAAGAATTATCAGGTTGCGGATTGGGGTTCAAATTAGTACAAGCATACGCACAAAAAAATAATATTGATTTCGAAAATCTTGAACAGTATCTCGATTTAGTTGTGATAAGTATTGCTTCTGATATTGTTCCCATCACTGACGAAAACCGCACGCTTGCGTATTTCGGGCTCAAGCAAATTAATACCGCGCCTCGACAAGGAATAAAAACTTTGCTCGAAATAAATAACGTAAAGCGCGAACTCACCATTACCGATTTGGTTTTCATTATTGGTCCGCGCATAAATGCTGCTGGAAGAGTTGACAGCGGAAGTAAGGCGGTTGAACTTTTAATTTCGGCAAATCCTGAAATTGCAAAACTGGCAAGCGAAGAAATAAACAAACACAACCTCGACCGCAGAGGATTAGATACCAGCACAACCGAACACGCATTGCAAATGATTGACGACAACGAAGAATTGCAACGCAAAAAAACTACAGTAGTGTTTCATGCTGAATGGCACAAAGGAGTGGTGGGCATTGTAGCATCGCGTCTCACTGAAAAATATTATCGTCCTACAATTGTTCTCACGCAATCAAACGGAATGATAAGCGGCTCGGCACGTTCTGTAAAAGATTTTGATGTGTACGAGGCCATCAGCACCTGCTCCGATTTGCTTGAACAGTTTGGCGGGCACAAATTTGCAGCAGGTCTTTCACTGAAGCCTGAAAACTTAAAACCATTTACCGATAAATTTGAAAAAGTAGTGAGTGCCACTATCACCGATGAAATGCTTATTCCTCAAGTAGAAATTGATATGGAAATTGATTTTGCCGAAATAAATCCAAAAATGCTGGGCATCATCAAACATTTCGGTCCTTTTGGACCCGGCAATATGGCTCCCGTGTTTGTTACAAAAAATGTTACAGATAAAGGCTGGGCGAAAATTGTGGGGACCAATCACCTTAAAATGGATGTGTACAAAGAAAGTAATTTTCAAAATTCTTTTTCCAGCATTGGTTTCGGATTGGGCGAAAAATTAAAAATCGTTTCTTCGAAAAAGATTTTTTCGGTTTGCTACACCATCGAAGAAAATATATTTAACGGAAAAGTAAGTTTGCAGTTGAATGTGAAGGATGTGAAAGACTCACTTGATAACAACTCTGCCCATCTGTAAAGCAAAATGTTTTTTGGCTTCGAGCAAACCGTGCTGTTCCTGCAAAAGATTTAACAACTCTTCTTCGTTTTCGCTTACCTTAATTAATTTCTGATTGTCGGTAATCATTTTCTCAAGCCTGCGGAGTTTCACAGAAAAGAGTGCCGCCATTACTGATGGTTTCAGTTGGTCTTCTTCCTTATTCACTGGAATATTATGTTTGTCCCAGTTGGCAAGCAAATAAGGAGAGCTAAGAATATCAATTGCGATTTTGCTGATATCCACATCCACATGGTGCAGATAAAAATTTTGGGCTGGGGGATTTTCTTCTCCTGTAACAAAATACTGCGCAAGGGCTTCAATCAGTTTTGCGTAAAACGGATTTTCAAAAATAATTCCATCGTTCTGCAGTTCGTGCAAAACAAATTCGGCAATACTCACCTGCACAGGTACAATATTATTCTCTTCATCGTGTCCGTCCACTTCAATTTTTTTTTCTCCAAAGTGTAACAGTATGCGAACAATGTCTTTTTCCTGATGTTCAGCCTCAATGATATTGAGCGAAAGATTTTGTCTTTCTAAAAAATCTTTCGGGACAATAGATTCTTCATCGATCTGTGCGCCTTCTTTTTTTCTTTTCTCGTCAAACTTTTTCCCGCGTATTTTGTTCAGTTCGTGCAAAAGCACCTGCTCTTCCATGTTCATGATACGGCTGCACTCTTTCACATACACTGAACGATTAATATTGTCAGGTATAAGTGCGACACTCTCAACAATTTCTTTTATTAATGAGGCCCGTTTAATAGGGTCATTCTTTGTCTCTGCGAAAAGCAAATCGGTTTTAAACGTAATGAAATCTTTTGTGTTTCCCTTTATGAAATTTTTTAATTCTTCTGTAGAAACTTTTTTAGAATACGAATCGGGGTCATCTCCATCGGGGAAAAGCAGTACGCGTACGTTCATTCCTTCTTCCAATATCATATCAATTCCGCGGAAGCTTGCTTTTATTCCCGCAACATCTCCATCGTATAAAATTGTAATGTTAGGGGTGTAACGTTTTATTAAACGAATTTGTTCTGTGGTAAGTGATGTGCCCGATGACGATACGACATTTTCTATTCCAGACTGGTGCAATGAAATTACATCGGTGTAACCTTCTACAAGGAAACAATTATCGTTTTCAATAATCGATTTCTTTGCGAAAAATAATCCGTACAAAACTTTGCTCTTGCTGTAAATTTCCGATTCGGGAGAGTTTACATACTTGGCTACTTTTTTATCGGTCTTTAATGTTCTGCCTCCAAAGCCAATCACTCTGCCTGTAACATTGTGAATGGGGAACATGACTCTTCCTGAAAATCTGTCGAAAAATTTATCGGCAACTTCTTCGCCTTGCGAATTATCTTTTTGAATTGTCAATCCTGTTTTAACAAGAAACTCAGTTTTATGTCCTGCTGCCACTGCCGAATCGGTAAATGCTCGCCATTTGTCAATGGCATAACCGAGTTGAAATTTTTCGATGATATCATTTCGAAAATCTCTTTCCTTAAAATAACCGAGTCCGATTGATTTACCCTCATCAGTGTTCAGTAAATTTTCGGTAAAATGTTTTTGCGCGAAAGAAGAAACTACATACAAACTTTCTTTTTCATCCTGCACAACTTTTTCTTCAGGTGTTTGTTCTTTTTCTTCAATCTCGATATTATATTTTTTAGCGAGATAGCGCAATGCTTCAGGATAAGTCATCTGTTCGTGCTCCATCACAAAATTTACCGAATTGCCACCCTTGCCGCAACCGAAGCATTTATAAATTCCCCTTACGGGAGAAACGTTAAACGATGGTGTTTTCTCATTGTGAAAAGGACAAAGTCCAAGATAATTTGCTCCTCGTTTTTTCAACGTCACAAAATCACCTACCACTTCTTCGATGCGGGCGGTTTCAAAAACCTTACTTATGGTGTCTTTACTTATCATTTTTTGCGGAACGCTAATTTATAAAATTATTCATTCGTGTTTTCTTAAAGTTATCCTCCTTTTTCATACATTAGCTATCATAAATTTAAGCATGAAAAAAATTCTGCTCTGTATTTTTTCTTTATCCGTTATTACAAATGGAATGGCGCAGACATTTACCGATTCTAATCTTCCCATTGTTGTAATAAATACCAATAGCCAAACCATAGTTGACCTTGTGAAAATTACGTGCGACATGGGTATTATCTGGAACGGAACAGGCAACCGCAATTACATGACTGACCCTTTTAATAATTACAACGGAAAAATTGGAATAGAAATACGTGGCAGCACTTCGCAGCAATATCCCAAAAAATCGTACGGAGTAGAAACCCGCGATAGTACAGGTTTTAAATTAAATGTTCCGTTGCTAGGAATGCCAAGTGAAAACGACTGGATTTTGTACGGTGCTTATCCCGACAAATCGTTAATGCGCAATGAAATTACTTATTCTCTTTTTTCAAAAATGCGTCCTTGGTCTCCGCGTTATGTTTATTGCGAACTTGTCGTTAATGGTCAATACTTGGGTGTTTATACTTTGCTTGAAAGAATTAAGCGCGACAACGACCGTGTTGACATTGCACGATTAGATTCGAACGATATTGCCGGAGATTCGCTAACGGGTGGGTATATTATTAAAGTAGATAAAACAACAGGAAGCAGTTCCACTACTTGGACATCTCCATATCAAAGTAAAGTAAAGTTCCTCTATCACGACCCAGAGGATATTGAAATGCAGCCACAACAATTAAACTATATCAGAACGTACGTTACCAATTTTGAAAATGCTGTGTACGGCTCAAACTTTACGAATCTAACAACTGGTTTTCGAGCATATACTGATACATGGTCGTTCGTTGATTTTTTTCTGCTGCAAGAATTAGGAAGAACGGTTGATGGTTATCGCTCAAGCAGTTTTATGTATAAAGATAAAGACAGCAAAGGAGGAAAATTAACCTGCGGACCGATGTGGGACTTTAATCTTTCTTACGGAAACTGTGATTACTGCGATGCTTATGATACAACTGGGTGGCAATATAATTTCGGGACTGTTTGTCCGACTTTTACAACCGAGCCCCCCGATTGGTGGGCTCGTCTACTTCAGGATACGAACTATGTGCACGACATGCGATGCCGATGGATGCAATTACGTTTAACTATTTTGCATACTGATTCGATAAACGCTTGGATTGATTCCGTTGCTACCTACTTGAACGAATCGCAGCAACGCAATTTTCAACGCTGGCCGATTTTAGGAACTTATGTGAACTGGAATTATTTTATCGGTAACACTTATCAGGAAGAGATTGATTATTTGAAATGGTGGTTTCAATCGCGTAGCGAGTGGATGGATATTAATTTGCCTGGTAACTGCTGGAATTTTTCAGTACCCGAATATGAGTCGGGGAAAGCAAATGTGAACATTTTTCCTAATCCGTTTAATAGTTCAGCCACTTTCAGTTTCACTTATAGTGAGAATTTTGAAAAAACTTTAATAATTTATGATGTGATTGGAAAAGAAGTAAAGAGAATTATCATTCCCAAAGCAGAAAACTCTACTACTATAAACCGGAATGAAATGAACGCAGGAATGTATTTTTACCAATTAATGGATAACCATAAAACTATCGCGACAGGAAAGCTAATTATGGAATGAAAAAAATAATTTTCATTGTATTTATCTCAGTTTTGTTTTTCTCTTGTAAAAAAAGCGACCCTGTGCCTTATAGTGTTTCATATAAAATAGAAGAAACAACAAACTCAACTCCTGCTTATACTGTTACTTATTCAACTGAAAATGCCACGCAAACCGAGGGCCCAATAACATTTGCGAATTGGTCGTCACCAACTGTAAAAAAAATGCTGGGAGAGTCGGTTACGCTTTCGCTTGATGGTGGGAGCGGTGCCGGGAGTTTTATTTTGCGTATTTATGCGAATGGAGTTCTGCTTGAAGAAGAAACTATGGATAATCCGTACTCTCCAAAAACAATCAGTGTTACCTTGCAGTAATTATTTTTTCTTCAGAGCAATTTTTGTTGAGTCAATGTCAAGCAGTTTCTGATAAAATTCCTTGAACGCATCGTATTCCTTAACATCAATTACATTCGTATTGAACGATTGAAACTTCTCAATATATAATCCGCCTTTTATTTTCTTGAATGTGACCTTATATGTTCCGTATTTGTTTTCAATATTTACATCCTTCGGCATTTCAAGTAAATCATATCCTTCAGGAAACATCAAGGTAATTTTTTGAAGTGTGGGTTCAACCGCTACCAATTCTGCAATATCAAGTGAGTTAGCTCTTGTTTTTGCGGTGATTGCTGGGTCAGTATTTATTGGTGACATATATGGGACACGGAACACGAGCATGCTTGCTACTCTGTCGCAATAATTGTTTGCGTTAAGCTTGTACGTTGAAGTAAGTGGTGCGGTAATTTCCTCAAGATTGTCGAATTTATAATCTTCCAGATTCAGGTTTCCAAAAATTCCTTCGCCAAGCATTTGGAGTATGTAATTTCTTTCTTCATCTTTATTGCTCAGCGTAAGCTCTTCTCGGATATCTCCGCCAAATGAGCCTCGGTGGATTGCTGTAACGTTCATATCGATCGAGCGGTCGGTTTTCAATTGAGCTGTTACATTTATTTCTGCTTTGTTTTTTTTGCTGTCTACATTATCTTTCGGTAGCTGAATTAATTTTGTTTCACCTTCTTTGATAAGCAAAGCCCATGCGTTTGCGTCCATACTTGGTAAAATGTAGTACGGATAAAAATCGGTAGTCATATCAAGAAAATTTATTTTTCCATCGAGATAATAAGCTGCAATGGCATGATTGAAATACAATGACGGTAAAGATTGCTGGTGATTATAATCATTCGTTTTTACCAATACATAATATGATTCAATTCCAACTTGTCGAAGCATTGTTATCATCAATGTTGCCACATCCTTGCAATCTCCAATTTTTGAACACACAGTTTGCCCGGGATCTTTCGGAACATAACCGGATTGCAGAAACGGAACAAAAGAATATTTGATTTCTTTGGTGAGGTAATTATAAATTGCCTCTACTTTATCCCGATCTGTCATACTGGGTTTAATTATTGAATCGAGCGCTTCCTTCACTTCATAAGTTGCATCCAGCTTGCGGTAAGTTTTTTGCTCGTACCATTTTACAACTTTACTCCAATCTGGAATTGTGCTTATCATGATACTACTCCATTTATCCATCTTGTCTATTTCAGCTTCTTCGAAAGCTACTTTCGGAATGTTATTGTATTCCCATCGATAAAAATCAAAATCTTTTTCTGAATATTTTTTTAATACGTCTTCCACTTTGTGGCAAGTGTATCCTAAATATTTTCCTTTAGGAACGGCTACTTCATATTTCGCGTAATAAACAGGGTCTTCAAAATTCATATAAGTAGTCCCGTAATATTCATTGCCTAATTGTCCGGCACCGGTTTTTGTAAAACTTACTCCGTCCATCTGAATAATATCACCTGCTTCAAGATTGCTGAAAACTTTATATCCCCCATATCCGTCAGGCAGAACTTCGGCTCCGTTTTTCTTGATCACTTTCGATGCTTTCACTTGCCCGAGAAAACCAAAGTCGTATTCAATCCATTTTTTTGTTCCTGCATCGGTAAGAATTTTTACCATTATTTTCTGATAGATTTCTATATCGCCTTCCTCGGTAAAAACCATGTCTTTGGTATACATGAGCACTACTGCATCTTCATCCTTATATTTTATTTTCCATTCATTTGAATTCAGAATTGAGTCGTATGTTGGAGTAACAAAAAGTTTCCTTAACTGTTTCTGTCCTTCAATTTTTTCGATTTTGAAATCAATTCCTGCCCCACCCATCCCATAATAACCGAACATAGAAAAACCTCCGCCACCACCCGATGAACCCGAAAACTTTTTTGCCTTCTTGTAAAACTCCAACGCTTTTGTTTTGTCCTTTTTTTCGAAATAACAATCGCCAATCAACTCGTAGTACAAACTTGTGGATGGTTTCAGTTTCAGAACTTGCTGTAAAACTGCAATTGCTTCATCGTATTTTTCCTCTTCGAACAAATACTTTGCTTTGCTGTAATAGTATTTTGCGTTGTACGGCTGGATGCTGATAAGTTCATCGTAAAGCGATATTGCTTTTTCAAAATCGTCCTTTTTTTTGTAGTGTGAAATCAAATTTTCGTAATCAGAGGTGTAAAAATATTTGTTGATATACTTTTTGCTTTTGCGGAAACTTTTTTGATAGCTGTAAGAAAAATCCTGTGAAAACTTTTGAATGTCTTTTTTTTCTTTCTTCTTTTCCTCAAGATTTTTTTTCAACTCATCATTCAAAAAATACTTGTACTCAGGAAAATCTTCCATTTTCTGTTTCACGTATTCTTCTTTCTTTTCGATCATATCTTTTTTCTCGAAATACTCAATGTAGCGCTTGATTATCTTCATGTTGGATGGAGATACTTTCCCCAGGTTGTCGAGTGCATCAAGGTATTTGTCCTCGTCATTTACCTTATCGATTTCCTGCAATTTTTGATAAAGAATATCGAAAATAGGAGTTTGTCCGTGATCGATCCCATTGAGTACTTCGTAGGCCTTTTCCTTTTTTCCATTAAAAACATAAGCATCGAATGCCAAATATTTCGAAAGAACGAGATCAGGATTTTTTCTATTATATTTCACAAAAAATTCTTCGTTTTCATCCTGCACAAAATATTTTCTGAATGCCTTCTGTAAAGCAAAATAGTTGAACAAATCTTCCGGATACTGCTTTATTTGGTCGCGGAAATAATTAAGCACAAAAAAAGATTTAATAGTTGGGGAATAATCGGTAGGTGTGTATTGATTTTCTAGTGCCGACTTAATGTCTTCAAATAAATTTCCGTCTGCATCAGTAATTCTTAATTCAAAATCTGCCTGATTGTAATAACTATTACGCCCGTAATATCCATAAAGTCCGTCAAGAAGTGAGTATGGGGAATATTCATCGTAATCATCATATTCGGAAGTAATTGGAGAATAATAGCCATAATCATTATCGTAACCATATCCAAGCCCAGTGTCGTAATCTGAAATTTTTATAAGAATGCGGTGTGTTCCTGCTTTCAGTTTCAAATCAACAGTTTCATTATCCCATTCAAAAGAAGTGCGATCCCTATTTTCATAAACCAAATCTCCATCTACCCAAAGTTTTATCGGGCTTTTGCGCGAAATTCTTATGGAAACAATTCTCTCGCTAGGTACAGTTACAAAAGTATTAGCAAAACAGACACTGCTTCCCCAAGCAGAAACGTAATCTGAAAATTTTACAGCATCTGTAATATCCCTACTTGGAGGATTCACCCAACTAAGTTCGTTCCCGTCTTCATCAATGTAAACTTTTGTTTCATTATACAGCTCGCTCTCAACTGTAAATTTTTCAATGTGTCCACTTCCACCGATATTTTTAAACGGACCTATTACTGACCATTCAAAATTTCCCAAAGTTTTTGAATAAATTTTGTTTGCATCGTCAAATTTTCTTTTGAAATACAACTCATCTGCCTTAATGAGTTTAGCGTCAATTTTGGCGCGATTGCTAAGCGTTTTTTGGTCTAATATTTTTTCGGTTTTTGCCGAAAATTGGTCTTCAAACAGAAAGAAATAATTTTCATCCCAATTACTGCTTACCAGTCTACGCACGTATTTTCCATATGATAAATCATCGCCATTTGTTTCGGATAAAAAAATCATTCCCTTTAAGGAAGGCAAATCCATGCTGTCTTTTTCGAGCGTTTTCAAAAATAATTTTTCTGCGCTTTTGTAATCATTTTTCTGTATGTAATCCCAACCATTTTCTGCATTGCAGAATTGGAAAGCAAAAAAGATCAGGACAAAAAATATTTTTATGGATTTAGCAACCATGTTATTTCGTTTTGTTATGTAATTAACGCATTTATAACGTAATTTCCACAGAAAAGATACGTGTATGAAAGAAAAAACTTACCTGAGCGGCAAGTTGTTCTGTATAAAGATAATAAAACTTATTCCAAAGTCAAGGAGGTGGTACCCACCACAAATTCATCAGTGGTAATTTCTATGATATATTTTCCAGGAAGAAGCGATATATCGGTTTTTGATGTATAAAGTGTAACGTTTGTTTCTTCATTGTTGTAAGCTACAATTGTTTTTGTTGCAAAGTATCCTTTGTTTCCATTAAACTTAAAAGTGTTTGATTCATCGGTAGATTTCGCCATTTCTTTTCCATCGGGGGTAACAATGCGAACATAGACAATTCGGTCGCCCTTCTTCGCTATCTTGTTTTCTCCAAGTTTAAATGTAATTTTTATTTTTTCAACTTTTTTAGCTGATTTGGTTTCTATTTCTTTTTTTCCGCCTGATTTATACCTCACCCCCTTAACACTGATGGAGCTAGCTTTAAGAATTGATCCAAGATTTACTGTGCTTTGCAAATCCTCCTTGTCTTTCGTAAGTTTAGTTGTTTTGTCTTTCTCGTTCGTAAGTTCAGTTTCTACTTTTTCTTTTTGTGCATAAATCTCCTTGTTCAGTCTTCCTAAAGAATCAATCTGTTGAACAAAGTGTTTCATTATTTTGCGCAAAGTTTCTGCTTCCTGCTGTAGTTTGTAAATCATGTACGAATCTCCTTTGTGTTTTTCAGCCTGTATCTGCAACTCTTCAATTAGTTTTATTTTTTCATCTAGTTCAGCTTTTAGTTTCGAATCATTGGTTTTTAATCCCTCGTAATCTGCTTTTAAATCCTTCAAATCGTCCTGTAGTGTATTGCTTTTTTCTAGGTAAACTATTCGCTCTTTCTCTATGGTTTCAATTTTTGTTTTCTGGTTGAAAAACTGAATGGTTAAAATAATGCACAGCAGACTAAGCACACCAATGATACTCATGTAATAAACATGCAATTTCCTTTTTTCTTCTTTGCTTTCCTGATTTTCCAAAGGGTTTGTCATTCTATAATTTTTTCTAATTTAGTAATGCAAAGTTATGCCTTTTTAATGTGCTGGCCGAAGGTTAACCATAAATTATCAACACCTCTTTCACAATAAATGTTAAAAGCCTTTGTATCTCTCATCTTTCCGAAAATTTGTTCAGCTTGCGGCAATGGGCTTTACGATACCGAAGAATGCATTTGCACACTTTGCCAATACCAACTACCTAAAACCGGCTTTCACCTTAGTCCAAACAATCCGATCATAAAACTTTTCTGGGGTCGAGCAGATATTTTTTCGGCTTCTTCATGTTACAAATTTTCAAAAGGCAGCAAGGTTCAACACTTAATTCACCAATTAAAATATCGCGGACAAAAAGAAATAGGGAAAACAATAGGAAAATTTTATGGTTCGGAATTAAAAGAATCAGTATTGTTTAATTCTGTAAATACAATTATGCCCGTTCCTTTGCATCCAAAAAAATTAAGGAAGCGCGGCTATAATCAAACCGATTCTTTTGCGGAAGGATTGGCAGAAAGCATGAAAGTTGAATCTGATTTGAAAAATCTTGTCCGTACAGTTGCTACAGAAACACAAACCAAAAAATCCCGTTTCGCACGTTTTAAAAATGTAGATTCCATTTTTGCAATCAAAAATTCGGAAAAACTGGAAGGAAAGCATATTTTACTTGTGGATGATGTTGTAACTACAGGTTCAACCCTAGAAGCCTGCGCAAACAAACTGCTCGAAATTCAAGGAACAAAAGTTAGCGTGGTAACTATTGCCTGTGCCGACCACTAAATCCCTTTTATTTTTGCCATCTTTGCATTTTGGAATTATATGGCAGAAAACATAAACATAACAGGTAGAAATAAAACGGAAAAGTACGAATCTTTGATTCCGCAACTAAAAGCATTAACAGAAGGCGAAACGGATTTTTTTGCTAATATTTCCAATATAATTTCTGCTTTAAAATATGGAATGAATTTTTTCTGGGTCGGAATTTATTTTGTGAAAAACGATGATCTGGTTCTTGGTCCGTTTCAAGGGACTGTTGCCTGTACAAGAATAAAAAAGGGGAAAGGAGTTTGCGGAAAATCGTGGGAAGAAAAAACAACAATCATTGTAAGTGATGTAGATAAATTTCCCGGCCATATTGCCTGTAGCTCACTATCAAAATCGGAAATTGCTGTCCCATGTAAAAAAAGCGGAGAAGTATTTGCTGTATTTGATATTGATAGTGACAAATTGAATGATTTTGACGAAACCGACAAATTGTATTTAGAACAAGTTGTGAAAGTTATTGAGAAGTGCGCAAACTAAATTCTGGAAAAATATGTTTTGCCTGCATATCTGCGTATCTTTTCATTTGCACATTATTTTTTTCCTGCGCACAAATTTTAAATCCCGGTGGCGGGGCGAAAGACACTGCTGTTCCTCAAGTGGTAAAATACACGCCCGACAGCGCAGCTAAAAATTTTAAAGGAAAAGAAATCAATATTGCTTTTGACGAATATATCCAGTTAAAAGATTTGAATTCACAATTAACTGTTTCGCCTCCTTTAGAAATTCAACCAGAAGTTAAGCTCGTTAAAAACAAAATCATAAACATTGAATTTAAAGAACCATTGAAAGATAATTCCACTTACACAATCAATTTCGGAAGTTCAATTGCAGATATAACTGAAGGAAATGTGAAAGAAAATTTTCAATACGTTTTTTCTACAGGAAATTTTATTGATTCACTTTCTTTAACAGGAACCGTAATGTATGCCCAGGATCTGAAGCCCGAGAAAGATGTTCTGGTTATGCTTTACTCGGATTTTTCTGATTCAGTTGTTTTCAAACGCAAACCGGATTATTTTGGCAAAACAAAAACTGACGGAAGCTTTCAAATCAACAACATCCGCAACGGAAAATATAAAGTAATTGCCCTAAAAGATGAAGACGAAAATTTTCTTTACACTCCTGTTGCTGAATATTTTGCTTTTGCTGATAGCCTGATTGATTTAACAAAAAACAAAAAAGTAAATCTCTACCTGTTTAAAGAAGAGGAACAAAAATTATTTCTTAGAAAATGGGGGACAAGCTACGGAAGCGTAAGCCTCATCTTCAGCAAACCAATTGACAAAATTGAAACAAAGGGATTTAACAACACCGACACAAAGGATTTTTTGAAAGAAGAAAATTTAACGCGGGATACGATCATTTATTGGTTCCCGAAATTTACCGATGACTCCATACAATTTTATGTAGATGTAAACGGAAATCGTTTCGATACAATTAATATCTGTGGCTGTACTTTGAAAAAGAAAAAAATTAATGCTCCTGAGAAATTAGAAGTAAGCTCCAACTTGGTTCCAGGTAAATTGTTCGATTACAATCCAATTAACCTTATGCTAAGATTTAATCACCCTGTTAAATTAATGGAAAAAGGCAAAATATTATACAGTGAAGATTCAGTTTTAATTGAAAAACATAGATTTTTTCTTGGTGGGAAAGAAAACTCAAGAAAATTAATGTTGGGTTTAATACTTGACACAATTCCACCAGATCTAGTTCAAAGCAATCTGTTTAAAGAAAATAAAAATTACAATATCCTTATCCCGAAAGGCACTTTCACCGATATTTTTGGATTGACTAATGACTCATTTAAATTAGAATTCAAAACTCAAGAACAAAAATATTACGGCACTTTAAAAGTAAAACTCACAACAAAAACAGGAGAGAAAAAAATAGTTCAATTACTTGATGAAAAAGGAAGTGTTATTAAATCAGAAATTATTGAAGGGAATAAAGATTTATTTTACGATTATCTTGCTCCGAAGAATTTTAAAATAAGGGTAATTTATGATGCAAACAATAATGGCAAATGGGATACAGGAAATTTTATGAATAAAAAACAACCCGAAAAAGTAATCTATTACACACAGCCCATCACTGTGCGCTCCAACTGGGATTTGGAAATCGAGTGGGAAATAAAATAAAAAAATTACGCTTTTAAGTCAAAATCATCCGCATCCATCCAGGCAGGAAATTTTTTTCTCCATTCTTCAAGTACAGAATAAGAAAGAGAAACAGTAATTATAGTTTCTTCATTTGGTTCTGCTCTTACAATAACTTCTCCTTGAGGATTTATCACAACAGAATCTCCTGAGTGATTAATATCACCGCTATCTTTTCCTACTCGATTAACACCAACAACATAGGTTTGATTTTCTATAGCGCGCGCAAGAAGCAAGGCCTCTCTTGGGTAATTTCTTCGTTCGGGCCAGTTGGCAACAAAAATTAAAACATCATATTCTTTATTTCTGTTACGGATCCAAACAGGGAAACGTAAATCATAACAAATCAGCGGGCAAACTTTCCATCCTTTCAAATCAACAATTAATTTCTTGCTTCCAGGCGTGTAATAATCCTGCTCATTTGCATAACGAAACAGATGGCGCTTATTGTATGTTTCAAAAGACCCGTCAGATCTCATCCAAATCAGACGATTAAAATATTTTCCTTCCTCTTCAAGAATAACACTTCCTGTGATTACGCAACTTTTTTTCTTCGCCATTTGCTTCAACCACTCAAAAGTCTTCCCATTCATTTTTTCAGAAAGGGCTTTATTGTTCATTGTAAATCCTGTACTAAACATTTCAGGTAAAACGATTAAATCAGTTTCTTCTTTTAAAGAAAGGATTTTCTGGGAAAACATTTTCAAATTTTTGTCAATGTTTTCCCAATGAAGATTGGATTGTATTAGTGTAATTTTTAAATCCTGCATATTTTTTCAGCTGCCTTTTCGAGTGTTTCTTCTTTTTTTGCAAAACAAAAGCGCAAAACTTTATTGTCTTCTTTTTCGTGATAAAAAACCGAAACTGGAACTGAAGCAAGTTTAAATTCTTTTGTCATTCGTATTGCAAAATCAGCGTCTTTTTCATTTGTAATCTTTTCATATCTTAAAAGTTGAAAATAAGTTCCCGGTGCAGGTTCAAAACTAAATCTTGAGCCTTTTATCAGTTTGCAAAAATAATCTCGTTTTTTTTGATAAAAATTTCCTAATTCTAAATAATTGCTTTTGTTTTTCAGAAATTCTGCTAAAGCAAATTGTATTGGAGTATTTACAGAGAAGACATTAAATTGATGGACTTTCCTGAATTCTATCATTAGATTTTGGGGAGCAACTACATATCCAACTTTCCACCCAGTCACGTGAAATGTTTTTCCGAAAGAAGAAACAACTATGCTACGCTCGGCTAGTTTTGGAAAACGTATTACACTCTCATGTTTGAGTCCGTCAAAAATAATATGTTCATAAACTTCATCACTGATAATTATTATTCCGGTATTTTCAGTTAATTTTTCCAATCGCTTCATATCATCTTTTGTCATTACAGCACCCGTTGGGTTATGAGGAGTGTTGATAATAATCATTTTCGTACGATGATTCATTAACTTCTGAACATCGTCCCAGTCAATATTATATTTGGGTGCCTTCAGTTG
>Ga0247727_10010155_pt1 | contig 16763 bp, 13 predicted proteins | sample WisWelCaveWW1625_FD_202498 | JGI IMG/M metagenome (GOLD analysis project Ga0247727, IMG submission 202498) | Biofilm microbial communities from Wishing Well Cave, Virginia, United States - WW16-25 | ecosystem: Environmental > Aquatic > Deep subsurface > Groundwater > Cave microbial mat | place...
TTTCGTTCAATCGGTTGTACAATTCCTGACTACTGCTCATCAGCGGCCTCCTTTGGTCGTCAAGCAACCAAATTATGCCTCACTTGGTGAGCAGTAGCCTTTTATTCATTCTGTAAGGTAATCAGTTATTCTCCTTTGTAATTTTCGTGTAGCCAATTTATCTATCCGTTACCTTTTTTACACTTATACTCCAAAAGAAAAAAGAAATGAGAACAATAGCGCACGATTGCAAAAATCTTCCGATGCTCAATCACCTTTTCTCATTCCTGAATATAAAGTAGAATCATGCAGAATGCACACGACTGATAGTTCAGTACGTATCGTTTTGAATGGTAGTCTGGCACGTACTGCGTCGCGGCTGTAATGGCTGGCGATGCAGTTTTTATTTAACTCAGAGGAGCACAGATGAAAACCCGATACATATTTCTCGTTGTAGTAACTGTACTTGCTTTGGTAATTTCTGCATGTGGCACAGGCGGGCAGGGGACGGGGGCAGTCTTGCGAGTGGGGTCGGCGGGCAGTCCGGATACCGTGAACCCGGGGACGGCTGTGCTTGCGGAAGCATATACGATATTTGCCCTGGTCTACGACACGGTCTATGAATTTCAACTCGATGGCACGTATAAACTGGATGTGGCGGAAAGCGCCGAAGTTTCGGATGATGGTCTGACATGGACATTCAAGATCCGCGAAGGGATCAATTTCCATGACGGACAACCGATGACGGCAAAGGACGTAGCCTTTTCGATCAACCTCTATAAGAACAACGGCGACTATATTTATTTGAATGCCTATACCGTGAACTTCGATACCGTGGAGGCAACGGACGATACTACGGTTGTCCTCACCCTGCTCAACGCTGTTCCGAATTTGGATTACCTGCTCTCGTATTTATATGTTGTGCCGGAACATATTTGGAAGGATTACGCGGAACCTCCCGCTTCTGTGGAATTCGAGAACGTGGAGATGATCGGCACGGGACCGTTCAAGATGCTTGAGTACGTACAGAATGAATTTGTCCGCTTGGGAGCGAACAAGGAACATTTTGCCAACCCGCCGAAAATTGACGAGGTGATCTTCCAGACCTTTGAAAGCGACGATGTGTTGGTGCAATCTCTCAAAAGCGGGGCCGTAGATATGATCTCTGAAATGCCGGGCACCGCAGTGGAAACATTGAAAGGCGACGCGAATATTCAAGTCGTCACCGGCGCGCCTTTTGCCCCAAGCGTTTCGGATATTATCTTCAACCAGGCAGACCCCGAAAATTGTCCAACCGATGTCGGCGGGCTTTGTACCGGGCACCCTGCACTGCGCGATCGTAACGTTCGTCTTGCGCTGGCACATGCAACGGATAAGCAAAAACTGATTGATATTGTCCTGCTTGGGTTTGGGACACCTGGTTTGACTTTGATACCGGATGGATTGGGTCCCTGGTACAACAACACCATCAAGGATTATGAATTCGATGTGGCGAAAGCCAATCAGATACTCGACGATGCCGGTTATCTCGATTCAGACGGCGATGGAGTTCGCGACATGCCCGATGGCTCACAACCATTGAATTTCCGTATGCACTGGCCCAGCGACAGTATCAGCGCTCCTCGTGAAGCGGAACTTCTCGTGGAGATGTGGGGTGAGGTTGGAGTAACATTGGAATTGCAGGCAATTGACCCGGACGCGCTCACTGCCGAATGCTGCCCCGCGTTTGATTTCGATATTATGTTGTGGGGCTGGGGCTCAGACCCGGACCCGAACCTGTTGCTTTCGGTCCACACAACAGACGAGATCCCGAATGGGTACAACGAAACCGGATATTCAAACCCTGCCTATGATGAACTCCATCGCCAGCAAGGCATTGAATTGGATTTCGAGAAGCGCAGGGATATCGTCTGGCAGATGCAACAGATCGCCTTTGACGATGTGGTGTATATCATCCCGTATTATCAGCAGTCGGTTCAGGCATTTCGAGTGGATCGGTTCACTGGCTGGATCACAGACACGCCAAAAGTTGAACTCTCCGATGTTAGTTCGCTCGTGGTCATCGAGCCGGTAAAGTAAAGCTGATTTTCAAAGAAGGAGGGGCGGTATGATTTGCCGCTCCTCCTTCTGTTGCAACCCGGGAGTAGTCCTTGAGTCGGTATCGTTATTTGCTGAATAAACTTGGCTGGTCGGTTTTCACCATTCTGTTTGTTCTCATCCTAAACTTTTTTCTGTTCCGCGTCCTGCCCGGCGATGCGGCGCGGGCTGGCATACACGACCCGCGCTTGAAAAAGGAAGCCATCGAAGCGTTACGAGTCCGCTTTGGGTTGGATAAGCCGGTCATCAATTGTTTCGAGACGCTGAACCCGATCAAAGTGGGGGACTGTGGAGTTAATCCGTTCGACACCCAATTCTTCATCTACCTTCGCAACCTGACTCAGGGAGAGTTGGGATTCAGTTTCCATACAAATCGCCCCGTCTCTGAAGTTTTGGTCGAGCGGTTGTGGAATACGATCCTGCTGATTGGCGCGGGACAAATTCTCTCGATCCTGCTCGGTGTGATATTCGGAGTCTTTGCCGCGTGGAAGGCGCGAACTTCCATTGATTATGTCGCGCTCATCACCGGTTTGGTGGCATGGAGTCTGCCGACGTTTTGGCTCGCAATTATTCTGCTGTTTTGGGGAAGTACGCACGGTTTTCCAATTGGCGGCAGGGCAACGCCGGGGACAAGTTCTTTCCCATTTCTTTATCAAGCCGGAGATATTGCCAAACACATGATTCTTCCGACACTCACGTACACGATTGTTTACATGGGTGAATATCTTTTAGTGATGCGGTCCAGTTTGATGGATGTGCTGGCAGAGGATTACATTTTGACGGCAAAGGCAAAGGGATTGAGCACCTTCCAAATCCTGAAAGATCATGCGCTCAAGAATGCCATGCTGCCTCTTGTCACTATTATCGCGATCAATCTGGGATTTACGGTTGCTGGCGCGATACAGATCGAAGCGGTGTTTTCCTGGCCCGGGCTGGGCGGTGCGATCTTCGAAGCGGTGAACCGGCGCGATTTCCCTGTATTACAGGGAGCCTTCCTCTTAATTGCCATTAGCGTAGTACTTGCCAACTTGGTCGCAGACCTGACCTATTCCTATCTCGACCCGCGCGTGCAGGCGCAATAACCCATGGCTCTTCAAACTGCAGAATTCAAACCCGCTGTGCCTTCCTCGCCCCTTTTTGACTTTTGGCGCACCTTTTCCAAAAATGGAATGGGTGTGGTTGGCTTGGGGATGCTGGTTGTGATTCTGATCCTTGCCATCTTCGCGCCGATGCTTGCGCCATACGACCCAACCACCTCTGCGGGAATCGACTCAGGCGACATTTATAACCCGCCATCTGCAGACCACTGGCTCGGCACGGATGATGCAGGCAAGGATGTGTTTTCCAGTTTTATCTATGGCGCGCGAGTTTCATTGATCGTCGGATTCTTTGCGGCATTTATTTCAATCGTGATTGGCGGTGTGATTGGGATCGTGGCGGGGTTTTATGGCGGGCGGATTGAAAATTTCCTCATGCGCTTCACGGATACGATGCTTGTCATCCCAGATCTTCCATTGACTGTTGTTATTGTTGCGATGACCAAACCGAGTCTGCTCAACATTATCTTCGTAATTGGTTTGCTCGGCTGGACGACGACCGCGCGCATCGTCCGTTCGCAGACGCTGGCGGTGAAATCGCGCAAGTTCGTTTTACGCGCGCGCGCCATCGGCGCGGGGAATTGGCATATCGTTATCACGCATATTTTGCCGCTCGTGTTGCCGTTGCTGGTCGTCAATGCGATCCTTGTGATCTCGCTGGCAATTCTCAATGAATCAACGTTATCCTTTCTTGGCTTGGGCGACCCAACTGCCATCTCATGGGGACAAATGCTCAACTTTGCATTTGGGCGCGGCGCGATGAGCGCCGGCGCGTGGTGGGCGCTGGCAACGCCGGGCTTTGGGATTGTGTGGATCGTCCTCGCGTTGACTCTGCTTGGGCACGGGCTTGAGCAGGTATTAAACCCCAGGCTGGAGTCACATCATTTAATGCCGGGCAGGCTCACGGTCCAGAGTGAAGCGGAAGTTAAATCGCCCAAATCACCTGCCCTCCCGAAAGATTATCGGGACGATGTGAGCCGCGTCGAAGGGAAAAACAATTTACCAGTCCTGCTGGATGTCCGAAATCTTTCCGTCAATTTTGTGAATGACAGCAAGGTCGCGAAAGCGGTGCACAACATTAGTTTTCAATTGCACGAAGGCGAGATGATGGGGCTGGTGGGGGAGAGTGGATGCGGCAAGACAACGTTGATGATGGCGTTGAATCGATTGCTTCCCGCTGCGGGTCAAATTACAAACGGGCATGTGTATTTTCACGGCAAAGACCTTGCGACGGCGTCGGAGGAGGAACTTGCCGATGTGCGCTGGAGCGGTATCTCGATTGTTTTTCAAGGCGCGATGAACGCGCTCAACCCGGTGCGCACGGTTGGCGATCAAATCAAAGAGGCGATCATCAAACACATCCCATCCATGCCGCCGGGTCAACTCGAAGAACGCGTGGTTGAGTTACTTGAACTCGTTGGCATTTCCGCAGAACATAAGGATCATTTCCCACATCAACATTCCGGCGGGATGCGGCAGCGCGCGATGATCGCGATGGCGCTTTCGTGCAATCCACAAGTTGTGATCGCGGATGAACCGACTACCGCGTTGGACGTAATGATTCAGGCGCAGATTTTGGAATTGCTGGATACTCTTCGTAAAAAACTTGGTCTCGCAATTATCTTCGTCACGCACGATCTTGGAGTTGTTGCCGAGATGTGCGACTCTGTGCTTGTGATGTATGGCGGCGTGACTGCCGAATATGCAAACGTGGATACGATTTACAACGCGCCGCGTCATCCCTACACCCAGGAGTTGCTCAAAGCGTTCCCGGACCTTTCCCAACCCGACAGGCGACTCGTCTCCATCCCCGGTTATCCTCCAAAACCGGAAGCATTGCCCGCTGGTTGCCGCTTCGCGCCGCGTTGCCCGCTGGCGTTTGAACGATGTTCCGTTGAGATGCCGAAACTGCACGAACTGGAAGATGGTCATATCGCAAGTTGTCATTTGGTGGAAAGTTAATTCTGCTCTGTCGAGGTCTGAGACCCCGACAGAGCGCGTGGAGTGTAAAGGGTTTTATGTCCAACGAATTCATTCTCGAAGTAAAAAATCTGAAAAAATATTTCAAGGCTGGCAGGCCCGCCTGGTTTTCGCGCGTAGATAATTTCGTCCATGCCGTGGATGACGTGAGCCTGCAATTGAAGCGCGGCGAAGTGATCGCGCTGGTCGGCGAGAGCGGATGCGGCAAGTCCACGCTCTCGCTCACATTGATGGGACTCGAAGAAGCGACAGAGGGCAACATCATCTTTGAAGGCAAAGACATCACACATGCCAGCAACCAGGAACGCAAGGCAATCCGTCAGCGCATTCAGATGATCTTTCAAGACCCATACGAGTCGCTCAACCCCACGCAAACAATTGAAGAGATTGTTACCGAGCCGTTGCTTGTCCACGGACTCGCGCAAAATCTTGATGAACGCCGCGAACGCGTCCGGCGCGCGCTCGAAGATTCGGGCTTGAAGCCTGCGGAGGATTACCTGCATCGTTTTCCGCATCAACTCTCCGGTGGGCAGCGTCAGCGCGTGGTCATCGCGGGCGCGCTTGTGCTCGAGCCGCATCTTCTGCTTGCCGATGAACCCGTCTCAATGCTGGATGTGTCCATCCGCGCCGAGATCATCAACCTGCTGGCAGACTTGCGTACATCACGCGGCATTTCTGTCATTTTCATCACACACGACCTGGGCACAGTCGGATTTTTTGCAGACCGGGTCGCGGTGATGTATCTGGGTCGTATTGTTGAGATCGGGACGATGGAAGAGGTGTTGAAAAATCCCCAGCATCCGTATACCCAGGCATTGCTCTCGGTCATCCCGGTGCCGAATCCGCGCCTGCGAAAGAAGCGCGTCATTTTGCAGGGTGAGACTCCGAATCCGATTGACTTGCCGACGGGTTGCCGCTTCCATCCACGTTGTCCCGTCGCGATCAATATCTGTAAAGCCAGTGACCCGCGCTTGATACAATTGAGTGAAACACATCAGGCGGCATGCCTTTTGCTGGTGAAATAACATTGCGCCAAAAATCAAAAGTTAGCCGAAGCTATCTACCAAAGTTAGATGACGCGATACCTCAAAATCGCTATAATTCGATGGCTTTATACCCCACACAGGAGATTTTTATGTTATCGAATACATCTCGTTTGCTTACTTATTTGAATGCCGTTCTTTATGCTGTTCTCGGCACGTTGCTGTTTTTCATGCCCGAACAACTGGCTCCCGTCTTCGCATGGAAGGTGACAGCCTTTATGACAATGACCATCGGCGGCTGGTGTTTGGGTAACGCCTGGCTGGCATTTTTCGCCGCACGCCGCTGGGATTGGTATCGTGTGTACCCAGCCCTCATCTATCTCTGGGTTTTCGGTGTAGGCGAATTGACCGTGCTGTATCTCTTTCGCGCCAAATTGGTTCTCACGCATCCCATTGCATGGGTGTATCTGTTTACGCTGATGGTCAATGTTGTCGCTGCGCTCATCGGTGTCTTTGCATGGTTGCGAACCCGACTCGCGCGCGAATCTCCGAATTCAGTAACTGATTCATTTCAACACATCAGGTTGATCGGGTTTGTCGTTTTCGTCGGCTTCCTCGGGTTATATGGCTGTACTGCACAGATCGGCGCGCCGGGCACGAACGGTGGCATCTTCCCTGAGATCATGTCCCTGTTTACCCTGCGAAGTTTTGGTGTGTTTTATCTCTCGCTTGCATCAGGCGCGGCTCCCTTGATATGGGATAGAAGCCTCAAGCCGTTTTTGAATTATGGCTTTCTTGCCTTCGGCTTGATCATTTTCATCACAGCCGCCGCGTTCGCGTACATCCGTCTGTTTGATTTCGCCTCAAAACCGGGCGGGTTGATCTATTTTGGCGCATACCTTGCTGTTGGTATTGCGTTTCTGCTTTTCTTTCGGAAACACGGAACAGGATAAATTTTATGCTTTCCAATACCTCCCGCTTGCTCACCTATCTAAACGCCATTCTCTACGTGCTTCTTGGCGTCTTCCTATTTTTCATGCCCGAACAACTCGCGCCTGTCTTTGCATGGAAAGTTTCAGCGTTCGTCACAATGACCATCGGCGGCTGGTGCGTTGGGAACGCGTGCCTTGCATGGATCGCCGCGCGCCGCTGGGAGTGGGGCATGGTGTACACGTCATTGATCTATCTCTGGCTGTTTGGTTTCACCGAGATGGGGGCGCTTGTTTTCTTCCGAGATAAACTCGTTCTCCAGCATCCCATTGCATGGTTATATTTCGTCACGCTGATTCTCAATGTCGTCACAGCGTTTGTGGGAATCTATGATTGGCTTCGGCTCCGCCCGATACGCGAACAAAAAGGGAAGCAAGTCGTGTGGTGGCAACGCGCCGCGATTCTCGTTTTTGTCCTTTCCGTTGGTTTTCTCGGTATGTACGACTCTACCAATCAATTGGGCGACCCTGGCACAAACGCCGAAATCTTTCCAGAGTTGATGTCGCTTTTTACATTGCGGAGTTTCGGATTGTTTTATCTTTCGCTCGCGCTGGCGGCTGTTCCGCTTTTGTGGGAAAAGAATCTCAACACGATGTTAAGTCACGGCTTTGCGGCATACGGGCTGATCGTCTTCATCACTGCCGCCGGATTTGTTTATCTCCGTCTGTTTGATTTCGCCGCGCACCCGGGCGGATTGCTTTATTTCGGCGCGTATCTCGTCGTTGGCGTTCCGCTCTTTTTTGTCTTTTTGCTGTTTGGCACAGGCACACGCTAACATTCAATGGACATCATCAGCCTGCAAAACCCGCGCGTCAAACATATCGTCAAACTACGCGATGATAAAAGGACCCGCAAAGACGAAGGGATAATGCTCGTAGAAGGCTACGACGAAATTCAACTCGCGATCTCAGCGGGACACAAACCGGCGACGCTTCTTCGCTTCGACTACGCCGCTCAGCGCGAGCCGGAAATTGCTTCTCGTTCAATAAGCGGACTCTCTGCTGAGACTCTTTCCGTCTCCCGCGCGGTGTTCGAGAAAATATCCTATCGAGAGAACCCCGACGGCTGGCTGGCGATCTTTCCCATCCCACACACGTCATTCGATGATCTGAAATTAAGCGAAACGCCGCTGGTCGTTGTTGCCGAATCCATCGAGAAGCCAGGGAACCTCGGCGCGATCCTCCGCACAGCAGACGCGGCGAACGTGGATGCGCTCATCGTCTGCGACGCGCGCGTGGATGTGTGGAATCCGAATGTGGTGAGAGCGAGTCGGGGGGCGGTGTTTAGCGTACCAATCGTCGAAGGAAATAACGCGTCCGCTTTGGAGTGGTTGAAGAGTAGGAAGATGCGTGTGCTTGCCGCGAGTCCATCTGCAGAGGAGATTTATTCCGAAGTTGATTTGCGAAGTCCTGTTGCAGTTGTCGTCGGCACGGAAGACGCGGGGCTGACAGATTTCTGGATGCAACACGCGGATGTGAAAGTAAAAATCCCGATGATGGGGAAGGTGAATTCGTTGAATGTTTCGGTTTCGACGGCGTTGATAATTTATGAAGCGATGAGACAGCGAAAAGCTGGTGGTTGAGTAGTCCCGCATGGTTTTCGCGGGACGTATCGAAACCACACTGTTTACGAATCATGAATCAGGATTACTCCATCCCGTATCAATCCTATTGGCAATTGTTCATTCGCTTCTTAAAATTCGGCTTGCTCGCCTGGGGCGGACCCGTCGCGCAGATCGCCATGCTCCGGCAGGAATTGGTGGATGAAGAGAAGTGGGTTTCATCGGAGCGATTTCATCGCGTGCTGGCGGTGTATCAGGTTCTGCCGGGACCCGAGGCACATGAGCTGTGCGTCTACTTTGGCATGATGGCGCGCGGGCGCATCGGCGGCGCGCTTGCGGGGTTGGGATTCATGCTGCCGGGTTTTGTTTTGATGTTTGCACTCTCATGGTTTTATGTGACATATGGAATAGGTACGCCATTATTCACGGGAATCTTTTATGGATTTCAAGCCGCGGTTGCCGCCTTGATCGTGCGCGCGGTGCATCGAATCGGAAGTCATGCCCTGCATAACAAATGGTTGTGGGGAATTGCAGTGTTGAGTTTTTTTGCAAAATTCCTAAACGTTAACTTTCTGGTTGCGCTCGCAGCGGGAGGATTGATCTACGCCATCGTTCAACGCAAAAAATTCTCCAATTCTCTTTTGCTTCTTCTCCCGTTGCCGGGTTTTGCCATTGCTCTATCCATTGGCGCGCCGGATTTATTTGAGTTATTCGGCTACGGTCTTCGCGCAGGCTTGCTCACTTTCGGGGGCGCATACACTGCCATCCCTTTCCTGCAACATGACGCGGTGATTACAGGGGCATGGATGACCGACCAGCAATTTTTGGATGGCTTGGCTTTATCAAGCATTTTGCCCGCGCCGCTAATCATCTTTTCAACGTTCGTCGGCTACCTCGGCGGTGGTCCGCTCGGAGCGCTCGCGCTGACGGCGGGAGTCTTTTTGCCCGCCTTCTCTTTTACATTGATCGGGCATGACTTTTTCGAGAAAGTAGTGGATAATCAACAAGTCCATTCGTTTTTGGACGGCGTGACTGCCGCAGTCGTGGGCTTGATCGCCGCAACCGCGTTGCAACTCCTCCAAACGGCATTGCCAGACCTGCCCGCAATAGGAATTTTTGTTTTGTCTTTGCTGGTTTTATATCGTTGGAAGGCAAAGGCGGCGGTGGCAGGGATCATGCTGGGCGCGGGGTTGCTTGGATTAATCATTCGCTTGTTGTAAAATATTGAATAGATTTGCAGAAGTCATAATGTGTTTATGTGCAAACCCTCTTTGAACCACTGAGACACGAAGACACTGAGAGAAAATAATTAAAAACTCCGTGGCTCGGTGTCTCCGTGGTTAGGGTTTTGGGGCTTTTGCAAGAGGTCAATAGAGGAAAGGAATTCATGCAATGAAAATATCCATTCTGCGAACCGGCCTTGTTTTAGTATTTGTTACCCCGGCGGGTTGTTCGCCAGCTGCGACTGAAATGCCTGCATCGGCAACACCGGCTGATACTGCAACGCCCGCGCCTCCCACAGCGACTTCAACACCCGCTGAATCGCCCACGCCAATTCCCACTGCAAACTTCACGCTGGCAGATATCACCGGCATCTGGTTCCGCGCCGACCCAGACAGAGGAAGTCTTTACATCACCATCAGCGAGGACGGTTCATACAAAGCCGCTCACGGTACGCCTGATGGCATCGTCCATTCAGGGAGTTATACATTGGACGGAAGACTCTTTACGTTTGTGAACGGCTGGAATTGCTCGCCTCTCGGTGAAACAGCGGGACTATACCTTCTACGGCTTGCAGGTGGAGGGAAATACCTCACATTTGAGCCGCTCGAAGATGTGTGCCCCGACCGACCCTCTGTGTTCAAAAGTTTACGCTGGGATCGCGTGGAAGCGACGCCAACGCCAGTGCCATAAATGACTTGGATCATCATCGTCGCGCTGATCGTTATCATTGGTTTCGTTCTCGACCGCGAGATTTATTTTTACGAGGGCGTGCATCTCGGTCCACGCGTGCAAGCGTGGCTATATGACCGTTGGTCGAAGAAATACGACGCGGGCAAGCGCGAGAGTCAACTGCGCGACGATGAGATATTGGCGCGTCCATTGTTAGATAAACTCAAAGAGATTCCACAACCGTTCATTTTGGATTTTGCTACTGGCACAGGTAGATTATCCTACGTGCTGTTGAATCAAGCAGATTTCAACGGTCATATCATCGCGCTCGATCTTTCGCAGGGAATGCTGGAACAGGCTTCGGCGAAATTATCCACACTTGGGCAGGGCGGACACGTAGGTCCGCCCCTACCGAAAAATGTGGAATTGCTTCGTCATCTTGCTCTGCCTCTGCTATTCTCAGATTCAACCTTCGACGCGGTGTGCGCGCTCGAAGTGCTCGAACTTTTCCCATCCATGGACGAGCCGCTTGCCGAACTGACGCGCGTGCTTCGCCCGGGCGGCATCCTGCTCACCTCGCGCGGCACGGAGGAATCGGGGCGCAGGGCAAAGGTGAAGAGCAAATCTGTTTTCACGTCTCTGCTTGAAACAAACAAATTGCGCGATGTTCAAATCACAAAATGGTGGAAGTTGTTTGACCGCGTGCTCGCTGTCAAACACGGATCGTCGAATGCAGTGGGTGCGAAAGAACTGTCAGCGGTGTTGCGGTGCGGGGCGTGCGGGCAGGTTGAATGGGGGAGAGAGGCGAGCACATGGACTTGTCGGCATTGCGGAAAAGAGTTGTCTATTACAAAAGAGGGGATCGTCCTGAACTAAACATCAAATTTGCAAACTGTTCCTTGTACCTTTTCGCCCGATTTCCGTCATGTATGCAACGAGAAATCACTGCCTGCGTATAAGAAAACAAGGAGAACATCATGCTACTATTGCTAAAATGGATCGCTGTTGCTGTTGCCGCCGGGTTTTTCTGGCTGGTGGGGCAGTTTACGGTGGAATATTTCAGACCTTATAAGAAAAGTTAATAACCCCTGTGAAAACAACGATCTCGGAAGTCTCATAGACTTCCGAGATCGTTTGCATTAATCCACCGCCATTGGTTCTGGCGCGGCTTCCTTCTCCTCCGCGCCGACAGCCTGCGCCAAGCCATATTGTGTTTCCAATTCGTGGCGGAACTGTTGCGTGTACAGGCGGTAGTAATGCCCGCGCTGTTTGAGCAGTTCGGCGTGCGAGCCTTGCTCGGCAATCCTTCCGTTTTCGATCACGACAATGCGGTTCGCCTTGCGGATCGTGGACAGGCGGTGCGCGATGACGAACGACGTGCGTCCCTGCATCAACGCTTCCATGCCGCGCTGGATTAACGCTTCGGTGAGCGTGTCCACGCTGGAGGTCGCTTCGTCCATGATGAACAACTCAGGGCGGGCAAGCACGGCTCGTGCGAGACTAATCAACTGTTTCTGCCCAACGGAGAGCAGGTTGCCGCCTTCACCGACGTTGTGGTCATAGCCCTTTTCGAGCGTCACGATGAAGTCGTGCGCGCCGGCGATCTTCGCCGCATCCATCACTTCTTCATCGCTGGCGTCCAGTCGTCCGTAGCGGATGTTGTCGCGCACACTGCCCGAGAAGAGATGCGGCGTCTGAAGCACGATCCCGATCCGGCTGTGAATCGAAGCGAGTTTGTAATCCAGATAATCACGACCATTGATGCGGATCACTCCTGCGCGCGGTTCATAGAATCGGCACAAGAGATTCACAATCGTGGACTTGCCTCCGCCAGTGGGACCGACAAACGCGATCATCTCACCCGGTTTGACCTTCAACGTAAAATCCTGCAACACGGGTTTGCGATCTTCGTAATAGAAATCCACGTGATCGAATTCGATCTCACCCATCAACGTTTTCGCTTCGATGGCATTGCTTCTATCGTGGACCTCAGCCGGGGTATCCACCAACTTGAAGATCCTCTCCGCTGACGCAATGGAGTGCTGCATCTCGGCGTAGACGCGCGCCAGATCCTGCACGGGCCACATCATAAACGTGAGATACGAGACAAAGGCTTGAATGCCGCCGATGGTCATCACGCCCAGTGTGATTTGTGTGCCGCCATAGCCAACGATGAGACCCAGCGCAATCGCGGCGATGATCTGCACGGCGGGGAGGAAGAGCGCCGAAAGCCACGCCGCACGATACGATGCTTTGTACATCTGCGACGTGAGACCCTGGAACTCTTTGGTGTTTTCATCTTCACGAAGCAACGCCTTCACCACGCGCACGCCCTGAAAGTTTTCATTGAACGCGCCGGTGATCTTCGAGTTGGTGCGGCGCGAGACGCGATATTCCACCAAAATCAACTGTCGAAATTTGACCGCGATAAAAATCATCACTGGGATGATGGTGAAGACGATCAATGCCAGCTTCCAATTGATGATCGCCATGAAGACAACCGATGTAATGATGTTCATCACTGCCCAGGTCGAGTCCACGATGCCCCAGCTCAGCAGGTCAGCAACGCGCCCGGTATCAGACGTGACGCGCGCGATCAATCGTCCCACCGCGTTTTGCGCGTAGTACGAGAGGGATAGATCCTGCAAGTGATTGAACAGCATCTTGCGCAGGTCATATTGCACGCGTTCCCCCAAAACGCCCGCCAGGTAAATGAATGTGAACACACTCACTGCCTGAAAGAGGATGATCGAACCGTACAACCAGGCGATGCGGGTAAGCGCGGCGGTATCACTCAGAATGATCCCTTTGTCCACAATGTCCTTGTTGAGGTATGTGAAGTAGGCGTCGGTCGAGGATGTCGCCGCGATGGTGATGAGAAAGCCCAGAGCCCATTTCCAATGCGGCTTGAGCAATACTAAAATGCGCTTAAATACTGCGCTGGTAAGTTGGCTTGTAAATTCTTCTTCTTCGAGTTCGATTAATTCGTCTGACATTTTTGCCTCTGTTATTTACGGTGGTTGAGTAGCCCTGAGCGTTCGTTGCAAAGGGCGTATCGAAACCACATTTGCTGTTTTCATGTTACTTGCTGGTTTCGATACGCCCCTCAAAGAGCATTCGGGGCTACTCAACCAGCAGTGTATGGTTTTTAATTGACTCTTGCAATTTCCATCTCAAGTTCTTCATCAATCCTCGTCTGGATGTCGTAAATCCTGCGATACATGCCATCTTCTTGGTTTAGTAATTCTTTGTGTGTGCCAATTTGAATCACTTCACCTTTATCCAGCACAAGGATCAAATCCGCAACCATCACCGACTGGATGCGATGCGCGATGATGAAGGTGGTGCGGTTCTCCATCAATCCATTCAACGCATCGCGAATTTCCGCTTCGGTTTCCGTGTCCACCGATGAAGTCGAATCGTCCAAAATCAAAATGTGCGGATTTTTCAACAGCGTGCGCGCAATCGTGGTGCGCTGTTTTTGTCCGCCAGAGAGTGTGACGCCTTTTTCACCGACGATGGTCTTGTAGCCGTCGGGGAAACCCATAATCACATCATGGATCGCGGCGGCTTTCGCGGCGCGCTCCACTTCTTCCTGTGAAACGTCGCGCCCAACTCCATAGGTGATGTTCTCGCGGATCGAACGGCTGAACAAAAACGGCTCCTGCTCCACGATGCCGATCTGCCTTCGCAGGTACGCGCGCGAATAATCTTTCAACTCCACACCGCCGAGCAGGATTCGTCCGCCTGTATATTCATGGAATCGTGGGAGCAAATTCACCAGCGACGTTTTGCCCGAGCCCGTTGACCCAAGCAATGCAATCGCCTGACCAGGCTTGACGCGAAATGAAATATCCTTCAACGCGTTCGACTTTCCGTCTGAATACATGAACGAGACATTCTCGAAGACGATATCGCCTCTCACCAGACCCTTCGACGGGCTCAGGGCGTCGCCCTCGGGTTGGTGCCTGCCATCGAAAAGCGGCTCACGTGCCTGTTTGACCACGTCCATCAAGCGGCCGTATGAAACCAACCCCGTTGAGGCTGAGACGATGATACGTCCCAGGTTGCGGATGGGCCAGATCAGCCAGACGACAAGACCGACATAAGCGATGTACATGCCGATCGTGATCTCACCGCGGATTGCCATATTTGCGGCGTAGACAAACCCAAATATTGTTTGAAAACCGAGTACGATGTCTGAAAGGGGCCAGAACATCGAGTGCATGAAGAGCAATAGTTTCCCTTTCAGAAACTTCGCCCAATTGTCTTTTTCGAATTTTTCTTTTTCATAATCCTGACGGGCGAAGGCTTTGACCACGCGCACACCTGTCAAATTCTCCTGCAGGGTGGTGGAGAGAATTGCTTCCTGTGCCTGATACTCTTCATATCGCTTGGTCACTTTCTTGAAGAACCAAAGCGACACCAATAACATGAAGGGAATCACAACCACTGAGACCAAACCTAGTTTCACATTCAGATTCAGGATCGCAATCCAGTTGATGACAAACAGCAGGATAATGCGCCCCATGCCGATGCCTTGCTCGCTGAAGAAGCGGCGTAGGGCATCCACGTCAGAAGTCACGCGCTCGATCAAGTCGCCCGTCGGCGTGGTGGCATGATACGAAAAGCTCAGGCGCTGGATGTGGTCGAATAGGAAGTCCCTCAGGCGACGCGTAATTCTCTCGGCTGTGTAAGCCGCCAAACGTCCGGAAAGAAACGAGAAAGCGCCTTCCACAAGGGCGAGTCCAACGAATCCAACCGCAATCCAGATGAAGGTTTGCGTCAGACTGTTTCCAATGTAGTTGCCTTGAGTCAACACATCATCGGCAAAGTAACGCAATAAGATGTATGTGAACGTCTTCGCCAATGCAGAGACGGCGAGGGCGGCGGTCGCGCCGAGATATGGCACGCGATAATCCACCATCATTTTCCAGATCCCCTTGAGGCGGTTCTCATCTATGGCTTGGCGGAAGTCAAATGTCAGAGCAGGTTCGTAGCTTGGTTGAATTGTAGTCATTGCTGCATTCTCCGATGGTCGTCATTGCGAGGGCTGGTGGTTGAGTAGCCGCGCTTTTGTTCTTTGCGGCGTATCGAAACCAAGCCCGAAGCAATCTCCGTTCGAGTTGGGGATTGCTTCGTCGGGAAGAACACCCTCCTCGCAATGACGGATTAAACAAAAAGGCTGTGGTGAGTGCACCACAGCCCAAAATAACGGGACAAGAAAGACCTAATGGTCTATAGGCGCACTACGATAAGGCAACGATCCAGCGTCAACTGGAGAGATGAAGAGTATGGTGCTGATGAAAACGGACATGTAGCGCGCTCCTTTCATTGAGATTGTAAAGCGAGATAATATCTCGCTCAACGTTTCGAGTTTACACGATGCAAGCCGAATGTGTCAAGGCTTATAATCACTATGTCATTGCGAGGAGGCGTAGCCGACGAAGCAATCTCCCCGCAATGGCAAAATTTATTTTCAGGAGCAAACGGTGTCATCCGTTGGTATTTGGCAAGTAACACAAAATGGCAACACGGAAATTCACCTGTCTAATCAATCGTCGCTGGACGCGATTACGCGTCAATTGCCGGACGGCTATTACAGCACCTTCCGCACCTATGACGATTGTACGCGCGTGCTGGGACTCAAAGCCCATTTGCGACGTCTCCCCGAAGTGGACGCTTCATCACTACGCCGACAGTTGATCCCGTTGCTTGAGCCGTTTCGCCCCGACGAGGCGCGCGTCCGCGTAGTGCAGACTTTTCAGGGACAAGTTTATATAGCAATCGAGCCTCTCAAATTACTGCCTCGTGAAGTGTACGAGAAAGGCGTCCGTGTTGAAACGACGACGATTCATCGTGACAGCCCGCGCATAAAGTCTACGGCGTTTATCGGCGCGAGTGATAGCGAAAGAAAGCACATCGCGCGACTTGGAATCTTTGAGTCGCTGTTGGTAAAGAATGGAAAGATATTGGAGGGAATGACGAGTAATTTCTTTTTTATTCTTCGCCCTCCCGAAAGAGCCTCGGGACGATGTGAGCGGAGCGAGGAGCGTTTGTTGCGACGAGCACAGTCGAAGGGCGCTTCGTCTGCGGGACTGACGAGCATCAGTTCCTCCGCTCAGCGCGAGGGGCTTTGCACCGCTCAACGCGACATCCTCCTCGGCGTCACACGCAGGAATG
>Ga0247727_10010156_pt1 | contig 16763 bp, 14 predicted proteins | sample WisWelCaveWW1625_FD_202498 | JGI IMG/M metagenome (GOLD analysis project Ga0247727, IMG submission 202498) | Biofilm microbial communities from Wishing Well Cave, Virginia, United States - WW16-25 | ecosystem: Environmental > Aquatic > Deep subsurface > Groundwater > Cave microbial mat | place...
GATGCCCTGGGATAAGATCCACGTATTCTGGGGAGATGAACGTTTTGTCGCGCCGCACCACTCTGAAAGCAATTTCGGGCAGGCTGAGAACCAACTTTTTTCAAAAGTACCTATTCCACCTCAAAATCTCCATCCGATTAAAACATCCTATCGAAATGTAATTGAAAGTGCCCTCAAATATGAACAAAATTTGAGACGGTTTTTTAATGAAAATCAATATCCTTCGGAAAACGAGGGATCAGATCCTTCTTCATCGATTCTGCAATTTGATCTGTTGATGCTGGGATTGGGGGCAGACGGTCATATTGCTTCCTTATTTCCGCTGGAGCGAGGGTTAAGTGAAAAGGAGCGTTGGGTGATCGATACGCAGGCACCGGCTTCATACGCTATCAGGCAAAGGATCTCTATGACCTTTCCGCTCATTGAAAAAGCGCGGGAGATTCTTTTTCTGGTTCAATACCGGGGGAAAGAGGCTATGCTGGATCGGATTTTTAAAGGGCAGCCAAACGATCAGAAAGGCGACCTCCCGATATTTAAATTAAATCCAGCCGGCAAAGTGACCTGGATGGTTTTGGGTCGGGATTCTTGAAATTCATATGAAAGACCAAGAGCCCATTTCAAAAAAAACGGATCCCAATCAGTGGATCGATCGTTATGGGAATTTGCTTTACCGATTTGCTTTGCTTCGATTGCGCAATTCTGAATGGGCAGAGGAAGTGGTTCAAGAAACCTTTGTAGCGGCTCTCAAAGGAATTCGTTCCTTTGAAGGAAAATCATCTGAGAGTACTTGGCTCGTAGGGATATTAAAGCATAAAATTATAGATTGGCTCAGAAAAATCCAAGAGCAAAAAAATATGGGATCTCTAGAGGAAGCGGAAACTCTATCCGCTGAAGGTTCGGGGGAACAATTTAATTTGGATATCAGGCATAAAAATTCTTGGCCCAAGACACCCGAGCGTTTATTTGAAGACAAGGAATTTTGGAGTACCTTTTATAAATGTTTAGAAACTTTGCCAGAGCGCTATCGCACCGTGTATGTCTTGAGAGAAGTCGATGGTCTGGAGAGCGAAGAGATTTGTAAGATTGTTGGAGTTACCAAGACAAACTTATGGGTTCTACTGCACAGAGCGAGGAATCAGATACGCCACTGCTTAGCGGTGAAGTGGTTCGATCAATCAAAATCAAATTGAGCAAATATGTTTGTTGACAGATTAAAATGTAATGAAGCCCAGGAGCTCGCATCGTTATGGATGGATCAACAGATACCGTTGTTAAAGCGGATTCGACTCAATATTCACCTTTTGTTATGTGACATGTGCCGCAATTATGTCCGGCACATATTGTTGATCCGCCAAATTGCACGTCAGGCTATTCATAAAATTGATTTCTGGGAGGACTCTAAAATAGGAATGACGGCTTTGGCCAAAGAAAGGATCAAAAGAAAGTTAAAAGGTTTATCTGTGGAGAGAGGCGCAGAGAATAGTCACCGAAAGGATTCTTTATAGGATTTTCTAAGTTGTTGTAAAAGGCGATCCCTTTATCAAAAGTTTTCAGCGTTTTTTATCTGAATCGAAATCCATTTTTTATTATTGTTTTGCAAAAACCCCGAATCCTACTGTTTGTTAAATATCCACTCCGAGGTTTTGTTAAAACCCGTATCGGTCAAGATCTTGGTGATCGAACGGCAGTGAAAATCTATAAAAAACTGGCGAACCATCTATCGCAAGAACTCAGGGCTATTCCTGCTCTTCCCACAACTGTTTTTTATACTCCCCGTGGTTACAAGAACGCAACCCGCCGCTGGCTTGGACAAGATTTTACATACTCTCTTCAACAAGGAAGTGATTTGGGAGAGCGATTGCGTTGTGCTGCCAAAAGAATGTTTAAACGCTATTCCTCGCCTTTGCTTATTCTCGGAGTAGATACTCCAGGAGTGAATCGTTCTCTGCTCTATCAGGCGGTTCATTTGCTCAAGCGTTATCAGGCTGTGATTGGACCAACCTTTGATGGCGGCTATTATCTGCTGGGTTTTAATCATTTCCACCCCCATTTATTTGAAGGAATTGATTGGGGGAGTTCACGTGTATTTGGGCAGACTCTGCAAAGGCTCAAGAAAATTCAATATTCCCGGATCTGTTTAAAGAAATTGTGCGATATGGATACTCCCAGGGATTTAAAGGAATTAGCAAAATACGGGATTGATTTTTAAAAGAAATGTTTTGACTCAATTATGCGAATAAATTATATTTCAACAAGTCTTTTATCAGTTAAAGAGATTTTTTTTAGAGACCAGCATCAGGGGGCTGCTGAATGAGAGTCAGTGTCGTGATTCCAGCCCTCAATGAAGAAAGGGGCATTGCTGAGGTTATTCCAGCAATTCCTCAGTTTGTAACCGAAATCATTGTCGTGGACAATGGTTCTTCGGACCAGACTGCGAGCGTAGCCCGCAGTTTTGGAGCTCAAGTGATCTTTGAAAAGAAAAAAGGGTACGGGATAGCCTGTCAAGCGGGATTGAGGGCTGTAAAGGATCCGGATGTGGTTGTATTCTTAGATGCTGATGGAAGTGATTCTCCCGCGGAAATGAAACAGCTTCTTCTACCCATTGAGAGAGGGGAAGCTGATTTTGTTATCGGCTCCCGAATTTTGGGGATGCGCGAAAGGCGGGCGCTCTTGCCCCAAACTTATTGGGGAAACAAGTTGGCGGTTTTTTTAATTTATGCTTTAACCGGCCGTCGATTTACAGATCTTGGACCCTTTCGAGCGATCCGTTATCCTCAACTCAAGTTGTTTGGAATGAGAGATTTAAATTACGGCTGGAATGTTGAAATGCAGATGAAGGCGATACACAAAAGAATGCGAATGGTTGAGGTCCCTGTCTCTTATCGCCGGAGAATCGGCCGTTCAAAGATTTCCGGTACGGTTCAAGGGACTGTGAAAGCAGGCGGAAAAATTATTTATTCAATTTTCCGGTATTATTGGATTACCGATTGAAGCATATCATTCTTTGTTTATTGCTAAGTCTTTGGGGAGTGAAGGATGCTCTTGCCTGGGACCATACTTATACGGATTATGATCGTTTCTTAAAAAAAGAAGTTCGGGACGGGAAGATTAATTATGCGGGTATTAAAAAAGATCCCCATGAACTCGAAGCGTTTATTCAAAAAGTGGAACGTCTTACAGAAGATGAATTGAAGGGTTTTCCATCGTCCCAAGCGATTGCTTTTTGGATTAACGTCTATAATGCATTTACAGTTAAATTGATCCTCGAACATTATCCGGTTAAAAGTATCCGGGACATCGAGTCCCCTTGGAAGAGGAAATTTATTAAAACCGCAGGTCGCACCTTGTCGCTTGATGAAATTGAAAATGAGATATTACGGTCCAAATTTAACGAGCCGAGGATTCATTTTGCCTTGGTTTGTGCAGCACAGAGTTGCCCTGAATTGAGACCCTTTGCATACCGAGCCGATCAACTTGAAAAGCAGTTAGAGGAGTCTGGCTCGTTGTTCATACGTGATACGACCCGTAATAAAGTTATCCCTGATCATGAAAATCGAATTTTTTTATCTCAAGTTTTTGAGTGGTATGGTCAAGATTTCAGAAAATCCGGGAAAACGCTCTTGGACTACCTCCAAAAATTGGGCAAGATCCAGTTCGAGCGATCTCCACAAATAGGATATTTATCCTATTCCTGGGAACTGAATGAGAGGAAGTGAATGAGCAGTTTCGCTTACATATTATACAGTGCACTCTTCGCCGTAACCTTTTTATTGATGATGTACGGGTTGAATTGTTATTACTTATTAAGACTTTTTTTAAAAAATAGGAGTAGAGAAGTTAATCAAAATGAAATTCGATTAAATGAGTTTTGGCAAAAAAATAATCCGGCGAATTTGCCCCTCGTGACGACCCAAATCCCTGTTTTTAATGAAAAAAATGTTATTCAAAGAATTTTGGCGGCAGTCGTTGCAATGGACTATCCCCAAGATAAACATGAGATCCAGATCCTGGATGATTCGACGGACGAAACCCGTTTAATCGTCGCTCAGATGGTTAATCAATATCAGAGACTCGGTTACGCTATTCATCATATTACCCGGCAGGACCGGCATCATTATAAAGCGGGTGCCTTGGAAGAAGCAACAAAATTTGCGAAGGGAGAATTCCTTGCAATTTTTGATGCAGATTTTGTTCCCCCCCGCGATTTTCTTAAAAAGACGATCCCTTTCCTTGTTTTAGATAAAAAATTAGGATTGGTTCAGACAAGATGGGGCTATGTAAATCGGAACACATCATGGCTAACCAAGGCCCAGGCGATTGGCCTGGACGCCCACTTCATTATTGAACAGAGTGCGCGGACTTGGGGAAAACTCTTTATGAATTTTAATGGAACGGCAGGCGTGTGGCGGAGGGCAACTATCGAAGATGCCGGAGGTTGGCAGGGTGATACTCTGACCGAGGATATGGACCTTTCTTACCGTGCACATATCAGGGGATGGCAAAGTAAATTTATGTATGAGGTGGTTTGTCCTTCCGAATTGCCAGAAGATATGAATGCCTATAAATCCCAGCAATTCCGTTGGGCTAAGGGGGCTATTCAAACGGCTAAGAAATTATTACCAGCGATACTTAAAAGCGAGCATCCTTGGCGTGTCAAAATTCAATCCCTACTGCATCTGACCCATCATCTGGTTCATCCTTTAATCTTATGTCTATTAATGATCCTGCCCGCGGTTTTAGCCCTCAATTTTCATTTTTCGGCTATTTTTTTTACTTTAATTTTAGTCGGGCTGATTACCGCAAGTCTGGGCTCGTTGAGCCTCTATGTTAGTTCACAGTACACCGGTTATCATCATTGGAAGCAAAATTTAAAATTAGTTCCTTTCTTAATCGTCCTTGGAATTGGGATTGCGATAAACAATTCCAAGGCAGTCTTATCAGGATTGGTTGGAAAACCAGGTGAGTTTATCCGCACTCCCAAGCGGGGAGAAAATGCTAGGGATGGATTTGGATTGAGGCTTTACCGGCCATCTTTTGATAAGCTCTATATTATGGAAATTTTATTTGGCGTATATTGCCTCGTGAGTTTAGTATTATTTATCAATTTAAGAAATATCTTAGGTCTCTATCTGCTACTCTGTTGCATCGGATTTTTAAGTGTTGGATTTGTTACGTTTAAGCATCAGTGGATGCTTAAAAAGGAAAAATTAGATCCGACGACTTCACAGCTTGCATAGGGTGTGGTATTGTATTGATCTTATTGCGCAGCTGTTCTCTCCGATTTGGTTTTTACTTCGATTCCTTTTCAAACAATCGATTTTTAAAATTCTTAATTCCTGGAAAGTCAAGATATTTTGTCTGATATCTTTTTTGGTCTTGGAAGTAAATTAGAGTAAAATTGGATAAAAATCAGCGCCATCGATAATAACCTCATTTTCAGAGGCTGGTCAAATGACAAAACTCAGTGAAATCATACCCATTCATTTCGAATTTTCTCCGCGACTTGGTGTTCGCGAGAAACCCGAAGTAAATGGTAACTATGAAAGCAATGTCAAGGGGTTATACGTTGCCGGAGATCTTGCAGACGCACCCATTATTAAAGCGGCTTTAAATCAAGGATATCGAGTTGCCAAGAATATGATTGAATCATTAAAAGAAGAAAAGCCGAATGATACCTCTGACAAAACAATAGATATCCTCATTGTTGGTGCAGGGCCGGCGGGAATCGGGGCCGGAATTGCCTGCAAAGATGCGAATCTCAATTATCTTATTTTAGAAAAGGAAAACCCATTTCAAACGATTCAAAATTATCCCAAGCATAAAATTATTTTTTCTGAAACGAGCAGTATCAAGAATGAATCTAATTTTTGGTTTGAGGATGCCGAAAGACAAGACCTTATCGAGCGCTGGAATCAGGAATTAGACCAGAAAGGATTAGCTTTGTTGCAACCGGTCGAGGTTACTGAGATAGCCAAATCCGAGGGCTATTTTGAGATCGTGGCCAAACACAAAGAGGATCAAAAAGATCTAAAATATAGAGCCCGCAGAGTTTTGCTCGCCATCGGCCGCAGGGGAAACGTACGAAAACTGGGAGTTCCGGGAGAAGATTTGGAGAAAGTATTCTACGCTCTCTATGACCCATCAAAACATTATGGGCAAAAAGTATTGGTTGTAGGTGGGGGAGATAGTGCTATTGAGGCGGCTTGTGCTTTGGCGGAAAAGGGTGCCCATGTGAGTTTATCCTACCGGCAGGGGAAGTTCTACAGAGTAAAAAAAGTTAATTTAATGAAAATTAATCATTTGGTCGAGCAGGGTCTTATCCGTATTTTTTTTGAATCGTATGTTCAAGAAATTAAAGAAAAAGAGGTTTCTCTTGTAAAGGGGAAAGAAAGAAAAAATATTACTATAGAAAACGATGAAATCATTGTTCTTATTGGGGCGGAGCTTCCCAGAGCTTTTTTTAAAAAAATCGGGTTGCACATGGCAGGGGATTTAACCTTAAAGCGGGCTTGCTGGGTATTTTCTTTCATGTTGATGACCTACCTCTTTTATGTTGTAAAAGCAGGAAAGGGGTTCTGGCCTTTTGGGACAGGGGATTTATTGGAATTTTTTCCCAAAACCTTAAATATTGATTTGGGGTTCCGGCAGAGCAACCCCAGTTTTTGGGGAACGGTTGTTTATTCTTTACTGATAACCGTATTCGGGTTTAAAGCGTATTTAAAATATCAAAGTAAAGAACAAAAGAGAAAATATATCAGTTTAATCACTTTTCAGCTTGTTTTCTTATTTGGGATTCCAGAAATAATTGCACCCTTTTTAATTGAGAAACCCTGGAAAATGTACGCGGTGTCTGTCCCTTGGCCTCTTTCCATCTGGAGCCTTGCCCATTGGCCCGGAGAAGGAATTTGGATCCTTGTCGGGGCTCTGGTGACTTTTGTCGGGATACCGCTCTATGTCCGCTATCAGGGAGAACGGTTTTGTTCTTATCTCTGTGGCTGCGGAGGGCTGGCGGAGACGGTCGGAGATTTCTGGCGACACCTTGCCCCGCGTGGGAGGACAGCAGAGAAAATGCATTCCATCGGTCTGATTATATTGATTTTAGCGATTCCGGTAACTTTACTTATTCTGAATGATGCCTGGCGGTTGTTCAAACCGGATCGTTTTTATTCGGCCAAGAATTTTGCCCAAAACTGGTACAGTTTAATGGTGGATTTTTGGTTCGCTTGTGTGCTGGGGGTTGCCTGTTACCCTTATCTTGGCAATCGGGTATGGTGTCGTTTCTTATGTCCTTTGAGGGCATATATGCAACTTCTTTCCAAATGGTTCGGACGATTGCGGATTGTTTCAAATGAGAAATGTATCGGTTGCGGGGAATGCACCACGAATTGTCAAATGGGGATTGATGTTCAAAAGTTTGCCCAGCTGCGGGAACCCTTTGCCAATCATAATTCTGAGTGTATTCATTGCGGCATTTGCATTGAAGTTTGCCCAATGGATGTCTTATCGCTAGAAAGAACCTCCCAGTCTACCCGGACCACCATCTGATCCGATTCCCGATCAATTTAGCATTAGGCTAACGAATGGACTCTCTTTTCCGTTCAGCGCTTCATTTTTTCCAGAACAAGATGACATCTAAAGTTTATCCCATCCTCTTAGTGCTGTCGGGACTGGGGCAGGAAACCAGCTATCTTTTCATGACACTCACTCCAGATTGGGGAATTAACCTTGGGAAATATTTTCTAGGGTTTTTTATTGCATTTGTTTTTTACCTGATAGCTTTTTACTTGATCGAACAAGATCGGTTAAAACAGTCGTTACGCATTATAAACTTTTTTTCTATTCTATTCGCAGCGACTCTGCTTTGGACACTGCCAACACTTTCAAACGATATCCACCGCTATTTATGGGAAGGAAGAGTTCAACAAGCCGGGATTAATCCTTATTTAATCTCACCTGAGAACGAAGGTCTTAAGGATTTAAGAGATTCAAATTATCATTTGATGGATCATCGGTTTTTGACCGCGATTTATCCTCCGGGTGCGCAACTTTTTTTTCGGTTGGTAACAAAGATGAGCGATGAGGTTGTTTTTTTAAAGAGTATTTTAATTCTGTGCTATGGCGGGTGTATCTGGATTCTTATTCAAATTTTAAAATTAGGAAATATCCCGAAAGAACGGGTACTAATCTTTGCCTGGAATCCGCTGGTTTTGATCGAAACGGCTTCCTCCGGACACATAGATATCCTCGGTGTTCTTTTACTTCTTTTTTCGATCTTACTTTTTTTTCAAAACAAATTCTATTTCTCAGGAATTCTGCTGAGTGCTTCTGTTTTAGTTAAATATATGCCGATACCGTTCTTATTTTTATGGGTTAGACAAATGAGGATCAAGGTGGGTCTCGTCTTTCTTTTCATGATCGGAATAGAATTTATGCTTCTTTATTGGCCTTACCGAGAATCATTTCAAAAAATATTTGATTCCCTGCTGACCTACATGGGACACTGGCAATTTAATGGATTTATCTATCGATGTGTGATGGAGTACTATCCGGAGCGGGAGAGCTTTATAAGAGGATCTGTCCTTTTGATTGCATTAGAGATTATTTATTTTTTCTGGCGAAAAACTTCATTGTTACGGGCAGTCCCAATTGTTATAGTCAGTATCCTGTTTTTATCCCCGGTGCTCTATCCTTGGTATTTGTTGTGGTTGGTTCCGTTCTTGGTTTTTAAACCGATACTATCCATGATTGCCTTCACGGCATGTATCCAGTTGTCGTATTTCATCCTGCCAGATTATCAATTATTGGGAGTTTGGCAGGAAAAAGAGTGGGTTTTGTGGTTAGAGTATGGGACGTTGGGAGGAATGATCATTTTTGAATGGGGGAGGAAATTGATAGTCTATCGAAATCTAATTTAAAATTGAGGGGGTTTGAAGAAACAAAAATCACGGGTGTGGCATTAATTTATTCAAACCTGTATCTTCAGGAAAACCATACATGATATTAAAGTTTTGCACTGCATTTCCCGCCTGCCCTTTCATTAAATTGTCGATATGGGAAATCACAATTAACGAATTGGTTTCTGCATTATAATTAACTGACAGGTGACAAAAATTTGTTCCCCGAACATCGGCTGTACATAGTGCGTCATTTTTTGAGAATACTCGTACGAAGGGTTCATTCTGATAAAATTTTCGGTAAATTTTATAGAAGTCAGCATTGATTTTAGCTGGGAGGGCTTTAGCATAGGCACTCACTAAGATTCCCCGGTTGACCGGCATAACGCTCGGAGTAAAATCAACCGCCGGCGCTCCGGAGCTGAGTTGAGATAACTGGTTCTTTATTTCCAGGACATGTTGGTGACGATTGATTTTATAGGATCGCATGTTGTCATAGATTTCCGGATAATGGTAGAGCGGATTGGGTTTTTTGCCGGCTCCAGAAATTCCGGTTTTTCCATCAAAGATTAAAGTTTTTAAATCAACCAGGTTCTCTTTAAGAGCTGGGGCCATGGCCAAGATACAGGCGGTGGCAAAGCAACCGGGATTCCCAACCAGAGAAGATTTTTTTATGTTAATCCGGTTTATTTCGGGAAGTCCGTACGCCGATCCCTTTAAAAGTTCGGGACAGGCATGGGGACTTTCCCGTCCAATCCGGGAGGCATAGATTTTATAATTCTCAATTCTCTTGAAGCGGAAATCTCCCGAAAAATCGATCATCCGGATCCCCTTTTTATAACATTGAGCCGCCCAGTTTTGAGCTACGCCATCGGGAGTGGCACAAAAGATCATTTCGATCCGGTTTTGCCATTTTGTGTCATCCATATTCAGGATCGTCTGATCACAATGTCCGAGAAGATGCGGGAACAAGTCGCTGATTTTTTTACCGAATTCTGTTCTATTAATCAGCGCAGTTAATTCTACATACGGATGAGAAAGTAGAAGTTCAATCGTGCCGATTCCACCATAGCCCAGACAACCGATAATTCCAACGTTTATTTTTTTTTGTTTTGGCATGTTTTTCAATTTAGGAACATAACCAATTTCAATATTTTAGTCAAAAATTTATTTGTTGCTTATTGAGGCAGGGTTTTCATTTTTAAGAAATAAAAATTATTGACTGTCCGATACAAAGGGACTATTTTCAATAAGTTACTTCATGCAGATAAAGTTCGGTTGTTCGCCGGTCGGTCGCGCTAAACGGGAATCCGCTTAAAGACGTTTTAATTATTGTCGATTTTTAAGCAGATTTTGCGGATATGCTGAGCGGTGTCTGATCCGTAACCGCCATTCTGAAAGTTTCTCAGCAGCTTCTCAGGTCTCTATCAGAAAAATGAATTTTTGATTAAGTATGACTGAATATGCTTAAACGACAATTTAATCATCCAATCTGTCAGCATCTGAACCAGAGGATATTAATTCTAGACGGGGCGATGGGAACAATGATTCAGCGCTATAAGCTGACTGAGGATGCTTTTCGGGGAGAACGTTTTAAGAGTCATCCAAAGCCGCTGAAGGGGAATAACGATTTACTGGTGCTGACCCAGCCCCAAGTGATTGAAGAAATTCACCGTAAGTATTTGGAGTCCGGTGCGGATATTATTGAAACGAATACTTTCAATTCGAATTCAATTAGTCAGTCCGATTATCAACTCGAGTCGATTGTCTATGAATTAAATAGGACGGCCGCCCGGCTGGCGAAGTCCGTTGCTCAGGAATTTTCCGGACAGACCCCGTCAAAACCCCGTTACGTGGCAGGTGCGATTGGTCCTACCAATCGAACTACTTCGTTTTCGCCGGATGTTAATGATCCCGGGTTTAGGGCGGTTACTTTTGATCAATTAGTGACGGTCTTTACAGAGCAAGTGCGCGGACTGGTGGAGGGCGAGGTAGATTTGTTGCTTTTAGAAACTCTGATTGATACCCTGAACTGCAAGGCCGCTCTTTTTGCGATTGACCAATACTTCGAAAAAACAGACACCCGAGTTCCGGTCATGATATCCGGAACGATTGTGGATGCCAGTGGGAGAACTTTGTCTGGCCAGACGCTGGAGGCATTTTGGATTTCTGTTTCTCATGCAGAACTGCTGAGTGCAGGTCTAAACTGCTCTCTGGGAGCCAAAGAATTACGTCCCTATATGCAGGAATTTTCCAGGTATGCCGATTGTTATCTTTCGTGCTATCCGAATGCCGGTCTTCCCAATGAAATGGGAGAGTATGATCAGACTCCCGAAGAAATGTCAGAAATATTAAAAGAATTTGGAGAGAATGGATTTTTGAATATCGTCGGAGGATGTTGCGGGACAACCCCAGAGCATATCCGCAGGATCGCTGAAACCGTTAAAGATATTCCTCCGCGAAAAATTCCCGAATTATCCCGCTTAACGCGGTTAAGCGGTTTGGAGCCGCTGGTGATCCGTCCGGATTCAAATTTTGTGAATATCGGGGAGAGAACCAATGTCACAGGATCAAAGCAATTTGCGAAATTGATTCTGGAAAATCGATTTGATGACGCAGTTGAAGTAGCGCGTCAACAGGTGGAGAATGGTGCGCAGATTATCGATGTGAATATGGATGAAGCAATGCTGGACTCGGAAAAAGTGATGACACGGTTTTTGAATTTGATTGCGGCTGAACCAGGAATTGCTAGAGTTCCGGTGATGATTGACTCATCAAAGTGGTCGGTCATTGAAGCCGGATTAAAATGTGTGCAGGGCAAGTCGATTGTCAATTCGATCAGTCTTAAAGAGGGAGAACAAATATTTAAAAAGCATGCCAATCTTGCACGGCAGTATGGAGCAGCGGTTGTTGTCATGGCTTTTGATGAGAGAGGCCAGGCGGATACAGTTGAGAGGAAAGTAGAGGTTTGTACGCGAGCTTACAAAATTTTGACAGAACAAATCGGGTTTTTTCCTGAGAATATTATTTTTGATCCAAATATCTTTGCTGTTGCGACCGGTATTGAGGAACACAACGCTTATGCATTGAATTATTTTGAAGCCACCCGCCAGATCAAGAAAAATATTCCGTTCTGCAAGGTGAGCGGAGGAGTCAGCAATGTGTCTTTTGCCTTCCGTGGCAACAATCCTGTACGAGAGGCCTTCCACTCGGTTTTTCTCTATCATGCCATTAAAGCAGGAATGGATATGGGAATCGTTAATGCCGGGATGATTGCCGTTTATGAGCAGATTCCAAATAATTTGTTAACGCTGATTGAAGACGTTCTTTTAAACCGAAATGAACAAGCGACCGATCGACTGACGGCTTATGCGGAATCTTTTAAAAGTGAAACTGTTATCAAAGACAAGGAAGAAAAGGAATGGCGGCAAAATTCAGTCGAAGACCGGCTTTCCTATGCCCTTGTGAAGGGGATCGTTGATTATATTGAGACGGATATAGAAGAAGCACGCCAGAAATATGCACGACCTTTAGAGGTGATCGAGGGCCCTCTGATGGCGGGTATGAATATCGTGGGAGATTTATTCGGGGCAGGAAAGATGTTTTTACCGCAAGTGGTGAAGAGTGCCCGGGTGATGAAGAAGGCGGTGGCTTTTCTCACACCTTATATTGAAGAGGAGAAAAAGGCAAGCGGGGGAAAGAACGCGGGAAAAATTGTAATGGCGACTGTGAAAGGTGACGTTCATGATATTGGAAAAAATATTGTCGGCGTCGTACTGGGCTGCAATGGATATCAAATTGTTGACTTAGGCGTGATGGTCCCCGCTGAACGCATTTTAAAAACAGCCATCGAAGAAAATGCCGATATGATTGGACTGAGTGGACTGATTACCCCTTCTTTAGATGAAATGGTTTTTGTGGCGCATGAGATGGAACGGCAGGGTTTTCAGATCCCCTTGCTGATCGGGGGAGCGACCACGTCCAAACGACATACGGCCGTGAAAATTGCTCCGGGTTATCAGGGGCCAACGGTCTGGGTCAAGGATGCCTCAAGGAGCGTAGGGGTTGTGGCTAGTTTAAATGGTTCTGAAGTAAAAAAGAATTTTATCGATTCGATTAAGACTGAATACGAGAAAGTCAGACAGGACTATCAGAAGCGGGGTCAGGAAAGAAAATTCCTTCCTTATTTAGAGGCGGTTCAAAAAAAGTTCTCCTGTGATTGGTCTAAAATGCCAACAACGTTACCCCGTTTTTTTGGCATAGAAGTCTTTAGTGAATTTTCTCTACAGACCCTGCGGGAGTGGATTGATTGGACTCCTTTTTTTATTACCTGGGAATTGAAAGGGCGTTTTCCGGACATTTTAAAAGATGCCAGGCTGGGTGCAGAGGCAAGCCGACTCTACGCCGATGCGCAGCAGCTTCTCGATGAGATAATCAAAAACAAATTACTGCAGGCGAATGCAGTGATCGGGCTTTTTCCGGCAAATAGCCAGGGAGATGATATTGAGATCTATTCCGATGGAAAGCGGAATCAAATTTTGGCTGTCATCCATACTTTGCGGCAACAGTTACAAAAAGAAGACAGTTTACCCTATTATGCCTTATCCGATTTCATTGCTCCCAAGAGCAGTGCGATCAAAGACTATATGGGGTTCTTTGCTGTAACTACAGGATTAGGAATGGAAGCCTTAGTAAAACGATTTGAAGCAAATCACGATGATTATTCAAGTATTATGGCCAAGGCACTCGCGGATCGCTTGGCTGAGGCTTTTGCCGAGCATCTACACGAATTGGTGCGGAAACAATTTTGGGGTTATGCTAAAGACGAAAAATTAAATAATGAGGCCATCCTGAGGGAAGAATACCAAGGGATTCGGCCAGCACCAGGGTATCCTGCATGTCCCGACCACACAGAAAAAGAAACACTCTGGAAACTTTTAGAGGTTGAACATAATGCACAAATTTTTCTTACTGAAAACTATGCCATGTGGCCAGCCGCTTCGGTGAGCGGGTACTATTTTGCTCACCCCCAGGCACGTTATTTTAGTTTGGGAAAAGTGGATAAAGACCAGGTTGAAAATTATGCGCAGCGAAAAGCCATTTCTAAAGCTACCGTTGAAAAATGGATCAGGCCGCATTTGGGTTATCAGGACGAAATTATTTAAAAAGCAATAATTGTTTTCATCGAAAGTTTGAACAAGGAGGTAAAATGGGTTTTACTTTGGAGATAGGTCAGAAGGCTCCGGATTTTAATTTACCGGGAACGGACCAAGAGAGCCATTCTTTTAGAAGTGAGCTGGGGCGGAATGGGATTATTATTGCTTTTACCTGCAATCATTGTCCCTATGTTATTGGGAGTGAGGAGCGGATTAATCAAATTCATCAAGATTATTCAGGGCGTGGTATCCCTCTCGTTGCGATCAATAGCAATGCAATCGAACATTATCCTGAGGATGATTTCCCATCCATGATTCAAAGGGCGAGAGATAAAAAATTTAAATTTGCTTATTTAAGAGACGAAACACAGGAAGTCGCAGGAATTTATGGAGCGATAAAAACACCCCATTTTTTTGTATTTAACAAGGTCGGTTTGCTGGTTTACCGCGGTCGTCTGGATGATCATCCCAAGGATTCCCAATTAGCTACGACCCATGAATTGCGTGATGCATTAGAAGAACTGTTAGAAGGACGACCGATTACCCATTCTATTACAGAACCGATCGGCTGCACAATTAAATGGAAAGGGAAGGAAAAGCATTTTATACCCCAGGATGTTTGCGATGTTATTCCTGTAACGAAAAACTAATCTTTTCAGAGATTCATTCAAGGAGGAGCATGTTCTTATCCTATAAAAGCCAAAAAGGTAAAAAAGTCTCTATCTTTCTGCTGGCCATTCTTTTAGCCTTGTGTATTCCATTCTATGTAGCATTTAAACTGACAATTATTTTAATTGTATTGCTGGTGGCCATTCTATTATTATTGATTCTTTTGCTGGTGAATATATATACTCCCGATCCGGATCACAACGGCTTACCTGAGAAAAGGAGGATGGAAGACAAATTAGAATCTCTATATGGGATGTTTATGATTTCTAAGACGTATCGCATGAAACGAAAAGATAAAGGACAAAAACAGTAGCGAATAATCGTTTTTTTTGTTTCAGCTTTCTGTTAATTGGTTAATTTAACAACCCGCTGCAAATCAGATTTACAAATCGTTACAGATCTGATATATTCTATTAACCCCTGTCAGATATATTTAAGAATAAAATGTTTTATCATAAAGGAGATGTCCTATATCATTCAAACTATTTTTCATAACTGCTCTGGCTATATTGTTTGCCGGGTGGCTCCTGATAGGCTGCGGTTGGTGCAGATCCGGCCGATGCCATTATGGTTCGGCAACGAAAAAAGCCGATTGGATTGTAAAAAAAATTTCAAAGAAGTTAGGACTTTCGGATGAACAACATGCCCGCGTCAATAAAATTAAGGATGAGATATTGATCAAACGGGAACATCTCAAAGGATTTAAGTCGGATATCCGTAGCGAGGTTTTGGCACAACTAAAAAGCGATAAAGTAGATCAGGAAAAACTGAATAACCTGTTCAACGAGAAAGAAGCAAGTTTTAGAGAGATGCACGTTTTCCTCGTTTTAAAATTTGCTGAATTTCAAGCAATTCTGACTCGGGAACAGCGTTCAAAACTCGCTGAGATCATAGAAAAACACCATCCCCGTTTCGGTCATGGCGGATACGTCCATTAGATTTAAGGATTTTAATAACCCTGTCTATCGGCTTTATTTCAAAATATTAGAGTAAATAAATCAAATGAAAAAAAGTAGTATCCATGTCTAAAGTTTTTATGATTTTTTTGTTAATCGTTTGGGGGAGTGGTTATTCAGCTGAAAATAACGAAGCAGAAAAATTCCCTCTTTATCGCTGGCATAAAATTGTAGGAGGAACAAATCTTATGCTGGCCACAGGTAGCGCCATCAGCGGTTCGATGGTCTTGGAAAAATATAAAAATAATGAGCGTCCCAGCGATGGTCTTTTATATACACACCGTACCTTAGGGAGTCTAACAACCGTTTTTGCGCTGACCAACGGCTATCTGGGATTCAAAAATTATAATGACTTCAAGAATATTGAGGAAGGGAAACGAAAGCGGAATCTGCACCGTATTTTTTCCTCACTTTCAATCCTTGGATTTGCCACAGCTGCAATCCTGGGGGCTGCGGCTTCAGCACAATATAAAGATGCCTCAACCCCAAGCGAGGTCAAGATCGCAGATTCCCACCGGGCCGCTGCCTTGTCCGCAACCGGGTTAGCGATTACGACTGTGCTAGTATTACAATTTTGATTCAAGTGTTTTGTTGTTCTGAATTTTTTTTAATAATTATTGCTAAAATTGTTTTTGATATTTGAAATAAGGAATATTATTTTTTGAACCTTATCGATGAGGTAGGAGTTATTTATACAAGGGACTATTCTCTTTTTGTTCAGCCTCTTTTTTTTAAGAATTTCTGAAGGTTTCACAGGGGGACTGCAAGGGATAGTACTGGATTCTCTAAGCAGAAGGCCCATCCAAAATTTTTATCTGATTCTAATCGAAAGTGGCGATACCCTACAAGGCCAGTCTGGAGAATTCCATCTGAGTAATTTAAATGATAAACTGGTTCCTGTCTGTTTTGAGTCGCCCTATTATTCAAGGAAATGCCTGACGCTGGAAAACGCTGATGGGAGCAATTCTGATTCATCAAGACTTTGGGAAATTAGTCTGCAAAGGATTGTTGAGGAGCCCGCATTATTAAGTGATGAAAAAATTCCTATTAGTGTTGAACCGGACAGTCAGGACCCCGGCCAAAACCGA
>Ga0247727_10010157_pt1 | contig 16762 bp, 17 predicted proteins | sample WisWelCaveWW1625_FD_202498 | JGI IMG/M metagenome (GOLD analysis project Ga0247727, IMG submission 202498) | Biofilm microbial communities from Wishing Well Cave, Virginia, United States - WW16-25 | ecosystem: Environmental > Aquatic > Deep subsurface > Groundwater > Cave microbial mat | place...
CAATCGGTCGAACGCTGGCTCAATCACCGGCCGAGGAAATGCCTCGGCTTCAAAACCCCGGCGGAGGTCTTCAAAGCCGCGGGTGTTGCACTTACTGGTTGAATTCGGGTTAATGAATTGCGGGCACTCGTGGTTGATTTGTCGGCCAAGCTACAGGGCAAGGGAGGCCTGTAATGTCGCACGATATTCTCGCGGTGCCGTCGCAATTGTTCGCTCATCTCGAGGCTCAACCCCCTTTAATGAGGGCCAGTGCCGGCAATGCGTATGTTGGAAAGGAAGTGAATTGGAATTTGATGTTTGTTGACGGCAGCGAGCGCGTCACTGGCAAGGCCTCTCTGATATTTGACACCGGTGTGTTAGGCGACCGAATGATTCGGGGAGACGTTTCGCTCACTGAGCATCCGTACCTGCGATCTCTCCCCTCGGGAGAGCCTGTTCGTGTTCGCGGGACAATTCGAAGAGTCGATGCCCTCTTTGTCGAACTAGAGGTCGCCGAGATGACACTTGTCAGAACGGTTGGGGCGGCTAGCCAGTGAGGCACCGGCGGGAAGAGGAGGGAACATCCATGGATGACGTGCAGGCATTGGAGCCGTCGGAGGTTTTTGCGGCACGGAGGAAATCGGCGTACTTCGGGCACGAGGTGGACTGGGCGCTGCGGTTCGTGGGCGGCCAGGAGGCGCTGCCCGGGTACGCGCGGCTGCTGTTTCGCAGCCGGCCGAGCGATCTCACGTACGTGGCGGTCGACGTACCGGCGGCCGAGTATCCGTGGCTGAGCCTGATGCGCCAGGGTGAGCCGGTGCAGGTCCATGGTCGCATCGCCTCCATCGACAAGATGTCGATCGAGCTGAAGGACGCTCGTCTCCTGCAATTGGTGAAGACGAGTCTGTAGGACCATGTCAGGCCGAATCCACCTGGATTACTACGCTGGGACACCGGTGCTGCCGGACGTGAGGCAGGCCGTAGCGGCAGCGCTGGAACAGGGCGGCAATCCGTCTTCCGTGCATGAAGCCGGACGGCAGGCGAAGCAACTGCTGGAGCGCTCGCGCAAGTCGGTGGCGGCGCTGATCGACGCCAAGCCCTCCGAGACTTCCTTCACCTCGTGCGGTACCGAGTCGAACAACTGGGCGCTGCGCGGGCTGCTGGCCGCGAACAAGCGCAAGGGCATCCACCTCATCATTTCCGCGATTGAGCATCCGTCCGTGTCGCTGGCGGCCCGCCGACTGGAGTCGGACGGCGCTGCGCGCGTCAGTATCCTGCCGGTGGACGGCGATGGACTGGTTTCCCCCACGGACCTCAAGGCCGCCATGACGCCGGAGACCGTGCTCGTGTCCGTGATGCTGGCGAATGGCGAAGTCGGGACCATCGAGCCGATCAAGGAATTGGCGGCGCTCGCGCATGAGCACGGCGCGCTGTTTCACACCGACGCGGTGGCTGCCGTGGGGCACGTACCGGTCGATGTGAAGGCGCTTGGCGTGGACGCGCTGACGCTTGCCGCGAACCAGTTCTACGGCCCTGCCGGGGCCGCGGCACTGTTCATCAAAGACGGGACGCGCATCCTGCCGCTGCTCGATGGCGGCGGGCAGGAGACCGGCGCGCGGTCGGGTACGGAAGCGCTGCCGGCGATCGCCGGCATGGGCGCTGCCGCCGACGCCGCGCGCGAGCGGCTGCCACGGCGCATGGAGGAGCTTAGCCGTCTGCGCGACCGGCTGCGCGATGGATTGAAGGCCGGCATCGAGGGCTTGCGGATCAATGGCTCGTGGGCCTCGCGCCTGCCGCACCACCTGCACGTCTGCATTGACGGCGTGTCGAGCGAATCCCTGGTGCTTGGCCTGGACCAGGCCGGCATCGCCGCGGGCTTGGGCTCCGCCTGCAACTCGAAGGCCATGCGTCCATCGCATGTGTTGAGGGCCATGGGATTGACCGAGGAGCAGGCCAAAGGCGCCCTCGTGCTCACCGTTGGTGAACCGACGACCGATCAGGACATCGACCGGGCACTGGACATCATTCCGGCGGTCGTCCGGCAGCTTCGCAGCGTTACCATGCTGACGGCGCGTGCATGACTCTCGTTGCCGTCACGCTGATCAGCGCATGCCTCGGCATCGTGTGCGCGACCGCAGTGCTGTGCGGGGCGGGGATGATCGCCTCGAGCGGCATGGTCGCCGGCGCGCTCGCACAGCTCCAGGAGCGCATCTACCGGAGGTACAGCGTCTCACCTGAGGCGCTGGGCGTGCCCTTCGGGCTCGTAGCCTCTTCGACCGTCCGTCTTGTGGCGGTGCTCACCGGTGCCGGCTGGATCGTCGCCGGGCTGACCGCCCTCTCTGCGCTCCTGACTGTTTACCAGATGATCCGATGAAGTACGTGGTGGTGCTGCCGGACGGGGTGGCGGATGTGCCGGTCAAAGAGCTCGGCAACAAGACGCCGCTGCAGGTGGCCGAGCACCCGCACCTCGACTGGATCGCGCGCGAGGGCATCGCGGGGTTGAGCCGCACGATCCCCGAAGGGTTCCCGCCGGGGTCGGACGTCGGCTGCATGAGCGTGTTCGGCTATGACCCGCGCAAGTACTACACCGGCCGCGCTCCGCTTGAAGCCGCTGCGCAGGGCATTCAGCTCGGGCCGAATGACGTCGCATTCCGGTGCAACACCGTGACCGCGTCCGACGGCGTGCTGGTGGACTATTCCGCCGGGCACATCGAGAGCGAGGACTCGCGCGAGCTGATCGCCGCGGCGAACGACCGGCTCTCAAAGCACGGCATGAAGTTTTATCCCGGCGTGATGTACCGCCACCTCGCCGTGATTGCCGGCAAGGAATACGCCAAAGCCAAGTGCGCGCCGGCGCACGACCTGACCGGCAAGCCGTTCGTCTGGCCCACCGGGCCGGGCGCGGACCTGCTCAAAACGGTGATGCAGGAATCGGCTGCGCTGCTCAAAGACCATCCGGTCAACCAGCGGCGGGTGAAAGCCGGCAAGCCGGCCGGCAACATGCTCTGGTTCTGGGGCCAGGGAACCGTCGCACAGTTTCCGCCGTTTCAGAAGGAATACGGCCTGAAGGGCGGCTGCATCAGCGCGGTGGACATCGTGCGCGGCCTCGGCACGCTCGTGGGCTTTGACATCATCACAGTCCCGGGCATCACCGGCTACTTCGACACGAATTACAAGGCCAAGGCCGAGTACGCGCTCAAGGCGCTCGACGACCACGACTTCGTCCTCATCCACATCGAGCCGACGGATGAGGCCGGGCACATGGGCGACGTGCAGAAGAAGATCCAGGCCATCGAGGACACCGACCGGCTGGTCGTCGGCACGCTGCTCGAGGGATTGAAGAAGCGGGGCGAGCCGTACGCGGTCATGGTGGTGCCGGACCATCCGACGAGTGTCGCCATCAAGACCCACATCGCCGACCCGGTGCCGTTCGCGATCTACGCAACCGGCGGCCCGAAAGACGCGGTGACGGCGTATAATGAGCCTTCCGCGGCGCAGTCCGCGACGCGGTTTGAAGACGGATTTACACTCATGCGTTTCTTTTTGAGTCAGGGCAAGCGATAAGGGGAGGGTGGATGCGCATTCAAGTGAAGTCGGGACGATTCAGCCATGTGGCCGGCGGCGTGCAGGTGCTGGGCGCGCTGGAAGGCGAGGAGAGGTTTCAGCAGCTCCTGCCGGCCTCCGGGAGCGACCGCCAGCTCGAGCGTTTGGCCGGCCAGGCCGGGCTGCGCGGCGGGCTCGGCGAAACAGTCCTGCTGCCGTACGGCAAGCGGTGGGTGCTGATCGTCGGCCTCGGGAAGGCCAAGGACCTCACCCTCGACCGCGTGCGCCAACTGGGCGGCACGGCGGCCAGGGCCGCCCGCGCCCGCGGCTTCACGTCGCTGGTCCTGCCGGTGCTCAGTGATGCGAAGCTCGGCCTGCCGGCCGTCGTGGCGCAGGCCGTCGCCGAAGGCGCGCTGCTGGGCCTGTACCGCTTCGACAAGCTCCGCCAGGTGCCGAAGTACGAGCGGAAGAAGCGCATCGACGCCATCACGCTTGTCGTCGGGCGGCCGCGCGATGCGGCTCTGGCGAGGAAGGGAGCCGACAAGGCGCAGGTGATCGCCGAGGCGGTGTCGATGGTGCGCGACCTGATCAACGGTCCCTCCAACCTCGTGACCCCGACGGTGCTGGCGAACGAGGCCCGCAAGCTCGCGAAACAGTTCCGGCTCAAGTGCACGGTCACTCCCTTTGCGCGGCTGAAGCGGCTGGGCTTCGGCGGCATCGTGGGCGTGGCGCGGGGCAGCGAACACCCGGCGCAGTTCATTGTGCTGGAATACAGGCCTGCGCGGGCCAAGGCCACGTTCGCGCTGTGCGGCAAGGGCATCACCTTCGACACCGGCGGCATCAACATTAAGCCGTCGAATAAAATGGAACTGATGAAGTACGACATGTCCGGCGCCGCCGCGGTGCTCGGCACGATGAAAGCCGCCGCGACCTTGAAGCTGCCCGTGAAGATCGTCGGCATCATCGCGGCCACCGAGAACATGCCGTCGGGCACCGCGCAAAAGCCGGGCGACGTGCTCACGACGCTCTCCGGCAAGACCGTCGAGGTGCTGAACACCGACGCCGAAGGGCGGCTGGTGCTGTCCGACTGCCTCCACTACGCGAAGCGGTATAAGCCGGATGCCTGCATCGACCTGGCCACGCTGACCGGGGCGTGCGTGGTGGCGCTGGGCAGCGAGGCCGTGGGGCTGATGGCCAACGATGAGCCGCTGGCCGCGCGCATTACCGAGTCGGGCAAGCGCACGCGCGAGCGGGTGTGGCGGCTGCCGCTGTGGGAGGAATACGGCGGACCGCTGGTGCGTTCCGACATCGCGGACCTCAAGAACGTCACGAACACCGGCGAGGCCGGCACGATCACCGCGGCGAAGTTCCTGGAGCAGTTCACCGAGGGCCTCAAGTGGGCCCACTTGGACATCGCCGGCACCGCCTGGACCGAGAAGGACAAACCCTACGTGCCGAAGGGGGCGGTGGGCATCGGCGTGCGGCTGCTGGTCGACCTCATGGAGCGCTGGAAGTAACCTAGGAGCGTCCATGCCACACGCTGACGATGAAGTGCGGCAGTTGAAGCAAGCGCTCGAAATCCCGTCGGGCAAGGAGTGGGAATCAACCGTGCGACTGCTGCTGCGGCTGATCGGCGAGGATCCGACGCGCGAGGGCCTGCGGCGCACGCCGCTGCGGGTGAAGCAGTCGCTGCAGTTCTTGACGGCCGGGTACCGCCAGGACCCGGCGAAGATCCTGAACCGGTGCTTCACCGTGCGGCAAGACGAGATGGTGATCGTGAAGGACATCGACTTCTTCTCGCTGTGCGAGCACCACCTGCTGCCGTTCTTCGGCAAGTGCCACGTGGCGTACATGCCGGACAAGAAGATCATCGGCCTGAGCAAGATCCCGCGGCTGGTCGACGCCTTCGCCCACCGCCTACAGGTGCAAGAGCGCCTGACCACGCAGATCGCCGAGTCGCTGCAGGAGCACCTGAAGCCGACGGGGGTGGCCTGCGTGATCGAGGCCTACCACCTGTGCATGATGATGCGCGGCGTGCAGAAACAGAACACGCGGGCGGTCACCAGCTCCATGCTCGGCGTGTTCCGGGCCAGCGACAAGACACGCACCGAGTTCCTGACGCTGATCCGCTCCAATCTGGCCTGACCGGGGTCGGTGGCGCGGGTGAAAACCCTGTGATACAATGCCGTATCTGTTCACGCAAGACGCCGCAGAGGATGGATGACAGCGAACGGCCGTGAGACGACACAGCTTGCCTTCGCGCGCCGCTTGATCGTGACCGACGCGATGAAGCGCGTGGCGGAGCGCGAAGGTCTGGACCCCGAGCTGATCCGCTCCGAGATCGCCCGCGGCCGGCTGATCATCCCCGCCAATATCCACCACCTCGCGACCAGCCTCGACCCGATGGGCGTCGGACTGGCCTGCACGGTCAAGATCAACGCCAACATCGGCAACTCCGCCGTGACGTCCGGCGCCGAAGAGGAGCTCAAGAAGCTCCACATGGCGGTGCACTACGGCGCGGACACGGTCATGGACCTCTCGACCGGCGGCAGCATCCCGGAGATCCGGCAGGCGATCATCAACGCCAGCCCGGTGCCGCTGGGCACCGTGCCGATCTACGAGGCGCTCACGCGCGTCAAGCGCATCGAGGACCTCACGCCGGAGATCCTGCTCGACACGATCGAGTCCCAAGCGAAGCAGGGCGTGGACTACATGACGATCCACGCGGGCATCCTGCTGCAGTACTTGCCGCTGGTGAAACGGCGGATCACCGGCATCGTCAGCCGCGGCGGCAGCATCCTGGCACAGTGGATGGCGGCGCACCAGGCGCAGAACCCGCTCTACGAGCATTTCGATGAGATCAGCGACATCCTGCGCGCGCACGACGTGAGCTACAGCCTCGGCGACAGCCTGCGCCCCGGCTGCCTGGCCGACGCATCCGATGAAGCGCAGCTGGCGGAGCTCAAGACGCTGGGCGAGTTGACGCAGCGCGCTTGGGGCCGGGACGTGCAGGTCATGATCGAAGGGCCGGGGCACGTGCCGATGGACCAGCTCGAAGCCAACGTGAAGCTGCAGCAGCACTACTGCCACGAAGCCCCGTTCTACACGCTCGGGCCGCTGGTCACCGACGTGGCGCCGGGCTATGACCACATCACCTCTGCGATCGGCGCGGCCATGGTCGGCTGGTACGGGTCGAGTCTGCTGTGCTACGTGACGCCGAAGGAGCACCTCGGGCTGCCCAACGAGGACGACGTGCGCAACGGTGTCATCGCCTACAAGATCGCAGCGCATGCCGCGGATGTGGCTCGCGGACGGCGCGGGGCGCGCCGGCGCGACGACGCGCTCTCCCAAGCGCGGTTCAACTTTGACTGGGAACAGCAGTTCGCGCTCTCGCTCGACCCGGAGACCGCGCGGAAGATGCACGACGAAACGCTGCCCGACGGGTTCTACAAGGACGCCAAGTTCTGTTCGATGTGCGGGCCGAAGTTCTGTTCGATGCGCATCAGTCAAACGACGGCGAAGATTCTTGACGAGGCCCCGGCTCCAACCACTCCGTGATTGCAGCCGAGTTCCCACGAGGGGAGGTCTGCAGGATGGGACTTGAGAAGCGATTGGCCAAACACCTGAAGCGGCTGAACCGCGCGATCCAAAAGCTGGTGGCGCAATCGCCTGATTTCGGTGAGCTGCGTAAGATGCTCCGCGAAGAACACGTGGAGCTCGCGATCTATGTGGTGCCGTTGGTCGGCGGCAAGCCGGTGGGCGAAGAGCTGCCGTTTGAGCTCACCGACGCGGACCGGCGCTTCCTGAAAGAAGCCGGCATCCGATTCTGAGCATGGCTGAGTTTGTGAAAGTGGCGACAACATCCGAGATCGCGAAAGGCGCCGGCAAGGCCGTGGAGGTCGCCGGCAAGACGCTGGCGGTCTTCCATTGCGACGACGGCTACTATGCCGTCGACAATACCTGCCGGCACCGCGGCGGGCCCCTCGGCGAGGGCGCCTTGAGCGGCACGACGGTCAGCTGCCCGTGGCACGGCTGGGAGTATGATGTGACCTCCGGCGCGTGCAGCATGGACCCATCACTGAGACTCCAGACATATCCGGTGAAGATCGAAGGGAACGACATCTTGGTTTCGGTGTAACGCGCGGCGGGTCAGCGGGGACCATGAAGGCTGACCCGCCGGCGTTGTCTATGCGGACGCGGATACCCGACTGATGCAACGGAAGTGTGTGGCGCTGATCTCCGGCGGGCTGGACAGCGCGCTCGCCGCCAAGCTGATGCTCGAGCAGGGCATCGCGGTGCACGGCCTGTACCTGTCCATGAGCTGGGGCTGCTGCGAGAAGGAGAAAGCCCAGGCCTGCGCGCAGGAGCTCGGGATCCCGCTCATGGTGCTCGGCGTCGGGGATGCGTACCTTGACGTGATCCGGAACCCGAAGTACGGGTACGGCTCCGGCATGAACCCCTGCGTGGACTGCCGCATCTACATGTTCCGGATCGCCAAGCGCTACATGGAAGAGATCGGTGCTAGCTTCATCGTGACGGGCGAAGTGCTCGGCCAGCGGCCGATGTCGCAGCGGCGAAGCCCGCTGGAAACCATCGAAGCGGACAGCGGCTTGGAAGGCTTGCTGCTGCGGCCGCTCTCCGCCCAGCTCCTTGACCCGACGCTGCCGGAGCAGCTGGGCATCGTGGACCGCCAGCGGCTGCTGCGCATGGCCGGGCGCTCGCGGCACGAGCAGGTGGCGCTGGCGGTGCAGTCCGGCGTCACGGAGTATTCCACCCCGGCCGGCGGGTGCCTGCTGACCGATGAGCATTTCGCGGCCAAAACACGCGATCTATTCGCCCATGAGGAAAAGCCCAAGACCAAGGATATGGAGCTGCTGACCGTAGGCAAGCATTTCCGCGTCGGTGAGGCCGTCAAGATCATCTTGGGCCGCAACGAGTTAGAAAACCTCCTGCTGGAAGGCCACGCCGGGCCGGGGTATACTTGTATCAGGCCCAAGTTCGCAGGGCCGGCTGCTCTCGTCGCAGGGGAATGCACGCCCCAGCGGCAGGCCGAAGCCGTCACGTTAATTTTGGAGCACACGAAGCCGGAGAAGCGTCCGGCCGGTGCGTTGGAGTTTTGGGTCAACGGAAGCGCATGGACGCCGCCGGCTGGCGCAGCGACGGTTGAGCAACTGCCGACAGCGCCAACAGGTGCGGTGAGACTCTAACGATGCCCACCCCTTGGTACGACAGCATTGGCGGGAGCGCCCGTGGATGGGCGCCAAGGCGCGAGGAGCGCGGCGTACCCGCTGTGGTACGCGAGCGACGAGCAACGACGGCGCCCGCCACGGCCGCCCCGCCCCAGAGATTATCGATAGGGAGGCGCCATCTCTGGCGCACTCCATCGTCGCTCCTCCTCGGCGTACCACACCGGGTACGCGGTCGTCGTCGCTCCTCGGATTGCATCCAGATCTGGCGCCTCCAATGCGCCGTACCAAGGGGTGAGCATCGTTAATGATCGATTACGTGTTTCGCGTGGGTGGCGAGGGCGGTGAGGGCGTGATCAGCACCGGTGAAATGCTGACCGTGGTGCTGGCGCGCTCGGGCTACGAGATCTACACGTTCCGCACGTACCCGGCCGAGATCAAGGGCGGCCACGCCAATTACCAGGTGCGGGCGGCCGGCAAGCTGCTGCTCTCATCGGGCTATCCGGTCGACGTGCTGCTGGCGTTCAACGAGGAAGCCTATCACAAGCACATCAACGACATGCGCAAGCCGGGCGGCGTCGTGATCTTCGACTCCGACAGCTACACCCCCCGCCAGGACCCGGACCTGATCTATTACGGCGTGCCGCTGTCATCCATCGCGACCGAGAAGATCGGCGTGAAGCTGACCAAGAACATCGTGGCCCTCGGCGTCTGCGCCGAGCTCTTCGAGATCCCGGCAGAGATGTTCGAGGGGCTGTTGAAGGACAAGTTCGGGCGCAAGGGCGAGGCGGTGGTGCAGAAGAACCTGCAAGCGCTCCAGATCGGGCGCGAGTACATCAAGGGGCAGCCCAAGCGCGACCCCATCCGCATGGGCAAGGGCCCGCGCGAGACGAAGGAGCTGGTCCTGTCCGGCAATGAAGCCCTGTCGCTCGGCGCCATCGCCGCGGGGCTGCGCATCTATGCCGGCTACCCGATCACGCCGGCGTCCGACATCATGGAGTTCCTCGCCAAAGAGCTGCCGAAATACGGCGGCTTTGTCATTCAGACCGAAGATGAGATCTCCGCCGTCGGCACGGTGTTGGGGGCCTCGTTCGCCGGCAAGAAGGCCATGACCGCGACATCCGGCCCGGGTTTTTCGCTCATGACCGAGATGATGGGGCTGGCGGTGGCCGCCGAGCTGCCGTCGGTCATCGTGAACGTGCAGCGCGTCGGGCCGTCGACGGGTATGCCCACCAAGACCGAGCAGGGCGACTTGTACCTGGCCTGCTACGGTGGGCACGGCAACTGTCCGCGCATCGTGATGGCGCTGACCAGTGTTGAGGACTGCTTCTACGGCATCATGCGGGCGTTCAATATCGCCGAGCAGTTCCAGATGCCGGTGGTCGTGCTCTCGGACGCCTCGCTCGGCCACCGCAAGGCCACCGTGCCGGTCTTCGACATCAACCGCGTGCCGGTCCTCGAGCGGCGCAAGCCCACGCCCGAAGAGCTGGTCAACTACAAGCGCTACCGCTTCACCGCCGACCATGTCTCGCCCATGTCCGTGCCGGGGGTTGAGGGTGGCGGCTACGTCTGCGAAGGGTTGGAGCACGACGAGACCGGCTATCCGGCCGCGTCGAACCATGAGAACCACCTGCGCGCGACGAAGAAGCGCTACGGCAAGTTCGGCCAGGTGGAAGCCATCGCCAACGACTTGGCGCGGGCGTACGGCGAGCCGCACCCCGAAGTCGGGATCATCGGCTGGGGCTCGACCGAAGGCGTGATCCGCGAAGCGGTGCAGATGGCGCTCGACAAGGGCTACTCGGTGGGCGCCTTGCACCCGAAGATCCTGTACCCGCAGCCGCTGGCCAAGCTCAGCGAGTTCATCAAGGGCACGAAAGCGATCATCATCCCCGAGGTCAATTACTCGGGCCAGTTCGCCACCGCGCTGCGCAAGCGCTTCGCCTATGATTTCATCCAGCTGAACAAGTGCATCGGGCTGCCGTTCACGCCCAAGGAGATTTTCGACAAGATCGAGGAGGTCGTCATCAATGTCCGCACCGGTCGCACTGTCGCCGCAAGAATATAAGACCGACGAACACCCGATCTGGTGCCCCGGTTGCGGGGACTTCGGGGTGCTCGATTCGCTCTACAAGGCCCTCGCCGGATTGAAGGTCCATCCCAGGGACCTGGTCGTTGTGTCCGGCATCGGGTGTTCGGGCCGCACGCCCGGGTTCATTAAGTCGTACGGGTTCCACAGCCTGCACGGTCGCGTGCTGCCGGTGGCCTTGGGCGTGCGCCTCGCGAACCCGGCGCTGACGGTGATCGGCGTCGGAGGCGATGGTGACGGCTTCGCGATCGGCGGCGGGCACATCCCGCACGCCGCGCGGCGCAACATCGACATGGCCTACATCATCATGGACAACTCGACCTACGGGCTGACTAAAGGCCAGTGCTCGCCCACCTCGCCCACCGGGCTGCAGACCGGCTCAACGCCCTACGGCAACATCGAGCAGCCGCTCAACCCGCTGGCGATGGTGATCTCCTACGGCGCGACGTTCGTGGGGCAGGGCTACTCGGGCAAGCCGCGCGAGCTCTCTGATCTGCTTACGCAGGCCATCGAGCACAAGGGCTTCGCGTTCGTGAACGTGATCAGCCCCTGCATCACGTTCTACAACACGTACAAGGTGATCCCGCCCCGCCTGGCCGAAGTGCCGAAGGACCACGACCCCAGCAACCGCGCCAAGGCCTTCGAGCTGGCGCTGGAACGCGAGAAAACGCTCCTCGGCATCTTCTACAAGACGGCGATGCCCACCTTTGAAGATGGCGTCTCGCAAGTGATCGCCCGGGCCCAGGCGGCCAGCCCGCCGCGGCTTGAAGCCATCTTCGCCGAGTTCGGTTGATTCGCTCAGGGATGTCCACCCGCCTCGAGCGCGACTCGCTGGGGACCAAGCGCGTCCCGTCCTCCGCCTACTACGGCATCCAGACGCAGCGCGCCGTCGAGAACTTCCCGATCAGCGGCCTGCGCATGCCCGCCGAAATGGTGCGCTCGTTCGCTCTCATCAAGAAAGCCGCGGCCCACGCCAACGGCACCGCGCGCAAGCTGCCGCGCCGCCACGCCGCCGCGATCAGCCGCGCCTGTGATGAAGTGCTGCGCGGCCGCTGGGACCGCCAGTTCGTCGTCGACGTGTATCAAGCCGGCGCCGGAACCTCGTTCAACATGAACATGAACGAGGTGCTCGCCAACCGGGCGAACGAGCTGCTCGGCCGCCGGCGCGGCACGTACGCGCCGCTCCATCCCAACGACCACGTCAACATGGCGCAGTCCACTAACGACACGTTCCCAACGGCGATCAGGCTGGCCGCGCTGATGGCGCTGCCGCCGCTGCACGAGGCGCTCCGCGAGCTCTCCGCCGCGCTGGCGCGCAAGGGCAGAGAGTTTCAGGGCGTGGTGAAGGCGGGCCGGACCCATTTGCAGGACGCGGTGCCGGTGCGGCTCGGGCGGGAGTTCAGCGCGTACGCGCTGGCGGTGGCTAAATCCGACGAAGCAATCGCCCAAAGCGCGCGCGTCCTGCTGGAGCTGAACCTCGGCGGGACCGCGGTGGGCACCGGCATGAACGCGTACCCGCGCTACCGGCGGCTGGCCATTGGCGCGCTCCGGCGCTGGATGAAGCTGCCGCTGCGCCCGGCCCAGGACATGATGGAGCGCACGCAGAGCATGGCCGACTTCGGCCGCCTGTCCGGCACCCTGCGCGCCTATGCCCTCGAAATGATCAGAATCTCAAACGACCTGCGCCTCATGGCCTCAGGGCCGAACACCGGCCTGGCAGAGATCGACTTGCCGGCGGTGCAGCCCGGCTCGTCCATCATGCCGGGCAAGGTGAACCCGGTGATGCCGGAGATGGCCGACATGGTCGGGTTCCAGGTGCTGGGCCACGACGCCACCGTGGCGTTCGCCATCCAGGCCGGGCAGCTGGAGCTGAACGTCATGATGCCGGTCATCGCGTATAACCTCTTGCAGGCCATGCACCTGCTGACCAACGCGAGCCACGCGCTGGCGGCGCGGTGCGTGCGGGGGATCACGGCGAACCGGCTGCGCTGCGAGCAGCTGGCCCATCGCAGCCTGGCGCTGGCGACGGCCCTGAACCCGCACATCGGGTACCTGAACGCGGCCAAGATCGCGAAGGAATCGCTGGCCACGCGCAAGTCCGCCCTGGAATTGGCCATTGAGCACCGCTTGCTGCCTCCCGCCACCGCCCGGCGGCTGCTGGACCCGCACCGGCTCAGCCGGGGCGCGTAGGCCGGCTTGCCTAGACCAGTCTCGCATGTTACAATTTTTAGCCTCGCGTTCAAGCGCCCGTAGCTCAATTGGATAGAGCGCTTGGCTTCGAACCAAGAGGCAGCAGGTTCGAATCCTGCCGGGCGCGTTCTATCTCCTCAGTGACGAACAGGTGGCCAGTGTTCGACCGGGCTGCCTCATGGGGAGGCGATGAAGCGGTGGGAACAAAAAGAGCTGGTGCAATCGTTGCGGCGTCAAGGCTTAAGTTACCGGGAGATCCTCGCGCGCATTCCCTTTTCCCTGTCTCGAAGTACGATTAGCACATGGTGCAAGGACATTGTGCTAACGCCCGAGCAACTTGACCGGCTTAATCGGTTGTTTCACGATGGCAATTATCAGGGTCGATTGCTTGGTCCAAAAACGACACAGCATCGACGCGCAGCGGAAGTCGAAACTATCCGTGCAAAGGCTCGAGCAGAGGTGCTTGAGCAGTGCGGCGACGAATTATGGCTCGCCGGACTGATGCTGGATTGGGCTGAAGGATCGCAAGCCGGCGACGTTGTGTTCTCCAACTCAGATCCCTACATGGTCCGTTTCATCATGAAGTGGTTCCGTGAAACGCTGCACGTCTCTGAACACAAGCTAAGAGCACGCTTGAATATTCATTCTGGACAGGATGACCAGAGTATTAAGGCGTTCTGGGCGTGCGTGACCGAGTTACCTTTGACGCAGTTCGGCAAGAGCTATGTAAAGAAAGAAGGCACGGGCCATCGCAAGAATACGTTGTATCAGGGGACAATTCGAATCGTGGTTTGCGATCGAAATTTGCTGCATAAGATCCGTGGGTGGATTGAAGGGGTTTCACAGGTCAAATGCGGGCCGCTAGCTTAATGGTAAAGCTGCAGCCTCTTAAGCTGTAGATGAAGGTTCGATCCCTTCGCGGCCCATTTCTTCTCTGTTCTAAGCTCTTTGCTAATTCGCGGGCGGATGGCGGAACTGGCAAACGCGACGGCCTTAGGAGCCGTTGGGGCAACCCTTAGAGGTTCAAATCCTCTTCCGCCCATTCGTGTTGAGGTCTACGCGGGTGTAGCTCAGTGGTAGAGCGTCACGTTGCCAACGTGAATGTCGTGGGTTCAACTCCCATCACCCGCTCCATTTTTTTACTTTCGGTTGAACGACCAGGAGGAGCAACGTGAGGATGGATCGATGAACATCATGGATGTGCTTGACGAACGGGCCGTCACCACGAACCTCAAGGCCCAGCAACACAAGGAAGAGGTGATCCAAGAGCTCGTGCAGCTGCTGGTCAACGCCGGGTCGATCAAGGAGCGCGACGTCCCGAAGCTGGTGCAGATCCTGCTCAAGCGCGAGTCGCTCGGCTCCACCGGGATCGGGCAGGGCGTGGCCATCCCGCACGGCAAGTGCGACTGCGTCAAGGAGCTGGTCGCGGCGTTCGGGGTCTCGAAGGCCGGGGTGAACTTCGATTCGCTCGACGGCGAGCCGGTCCACCTCTTCTTCCTGCTGATCGCGCCCGAGGACTCCGCCGGGCCGCATTTGAAAGCCCTCGCCAGAATTTCCCGCCTGCTCAAGGACAAGCATTTCCGCGACAGCCTCAAGGCCGCCCGCGACGAGAAGACGCTCGTGAAGCTCGTGCGCGAAGAGGACGAACGCCGCCACTAATCCGGTCCATCCATGCGATTCCTGAAGTGGTTCTATCCAGGCATGCGGGTCAAGCGGTGGCTGGCCATGGCCGTCGCCGGGGTGTTCCTGTTCGGCATCGGCTCAGCACTCCTGCCGGTGGACGGCACGCTCGTCCTGCGCCTGTTCAGCCTGGTCACCCTCCTGGCCGGCCTGTTCTTCCTCGTGTTCGGCATGGGGCTCATGCTGCGCTCCCTGCTCGAAGTCGTGGCCCCGGGGCATGACCACAACCTCGTCGATCTGATCTTCCAGCGCCGCCACCTCGAGAAAGGGCCGAAGATCGTGGTGATCGGCGGCGGGACCGGGCTCTCCACGCTCCTGCACGGCCTGAAGCAGTACACCACCAACCTGACCGCGATCGTGACGGTGGCCGACGACGGCGGCAGCTCCGGCCGCCTGCGCCAGGACTTCGACATGCTGCCGCCAGGGGACATCCGCAACTGCCTCGTGGCACTCGCCGACACCGAGCCGCTGATGCAGCGCCTCTTCCAGTACCGCTTCGCCGAATCCTCGGCGCTGCAGGGCCACAGCTTCGGCAACCTGTTCATCACGGCCATGACCAAGATCACCGGCGACTTCGAGCGCGCGGTGGAAGCGTCGAGCAAAGTCCTGGCCATTCGCGGGCGCGTGGTGCCCTCGACGAACACCAAGGTCCGCCTGGCCGCGGAGCATGACGACGGCAGCGTGACCGTCGGCGAGAGCAAGATCTCGCGCGCCACGCAAGCCATCCGCCGCGTCTACTTGGACCCGTCCGGCTGCCAGCCCACCGTCGGGGCGCTCGAGGCCATACATGAAGCAAATGCCATTGTGCTCGGGCCAGGTTCTTTGTACACGAGCATCATCCCCAATTTGCTGGTCGACCGCATGGTCGACGCGATCGTGCAGTCGAAAGCGCTCAAGATCTACGTGTGCAACGTGATGACCCAGTCGCGCGAGACGCACGGCTTCCGCGCCAGCGACCACATCAAGGCGCTGGTCGCGCACACCAACCCCGGCATCGTCCAGCTCTGCGTCGTCAACACCGCGCCGGTGCCGGTGCATTTGCTCGAGCGCTACCGCGGGGAGGACGCGTTCCCGGTCGATGCGGACGCGGACCGCATCCGCGAGCTGGGCTACCAGGTCGTGGCGGACGACATCATCAGCACCGAGAACTACGTGCGCCATGACCCGGACAAAGTCGCGAAGCTCGTCATCCAGCTGATCATCGGCGGGCGCGGCAAGAGCCTGGCGGCGGCGACAGCGCCGGTCCAGCCGGCGCCGGCATGACGCGCCCCACGCCGGTCACCTTTCTGATGGCGATCCACTGCCATCAGCCGGTCGGAAATTTCGGGTTCGTGTTCGAGCGCGCGTACGACCAGAGCTACGACCCGTTCCTGCGCGTGGTCGAGCGGCACCCGGGCGTGCGGCTCGCGCTGCATTACAGCGGTCCGCTGCTGGACTGGTTCGCGGCCGAGCGCCCCGAGTTCCTGCGCCGGCTGCGCCGGCTGGCCGCCCAGGGCCAGATCGAACTGCTGGCGTCAGGCTACTACGAGCCGATTCTGCCGCTGCTGCCGGAGGCGGACCGCCAGGGGCAGATCGCGCAGATGCGGCGCGCGGTGAAGCGCCTCTTTGGCACCGAGGCGTCGGGCCTGTGGCTGACCGAGCGCGTCTGGGAGCCCGACCTGCCGGGTACGCTGGCGAATGCCGGCATCGACTACACGATCGTCGACACCAGCCATTTCCAGACGGCCAAACCCTGGCTGCCCGCCGGGATGCAGGTGCAAGATGAGACCTTCTGGGACCTGCTTGGGTCCTACGCGACGAACTGTGCCGGGGCTTCGATCCGGCTGTTCCCGGCGTCGAAGCGGCTGCGCTACTGGATGCCCTTTAAGGTGCCGGAGATGACCATCGAGTTCTTCAAGCGCCTGCAGCGCGAGACGCCCGTGGCGATTACCTTCGCGGATGACGGCGAGAAGTTCGGCATGTGGCCGGGCACGCACAAGTGGGTCTACGACGAGGGCTGGCTGGACCAGTTCTTCACCGCGCTGGAGCGCGAGTCCTCCTGGCTGGCCACCTCGACGTTCCAGGACTACGCGCGCACGACCGAGCCGGCCGGCCGGGT
>Ga0247727_10010158_pt1 | contig 16761 bp, 16 predicted proteins | sample WisWelCaveWW1625_FD_202498 | JGI IMG/M metagenome (GOLD analysis project Ga0247727, IMG submission 202498) | Biofilm microbial communities from Wishing Well Cave, Virginia, United States - WW16-25 | ecosystem: Environmental > Aquatic > Deep subsurface > Groundwater > Cave microbial mat | place...
GACGACCCGCACTACGGCAAGACGATGCGCGGGATCATCCGCTACGGACCGGATCCGGTCGTGGCGATCCTCGACTCTGCGCGCGCGGGGGAGATGCACGACGGCATTCAGATCGTCGCGACGCTCGAGGACTCTCGCGGCTTCGAGCCCACGGTCGCCGTCGTTGGCGTCGCAACGCAGGGAGGGAGGTTCCCGCCGGCGTGGCGCGAGCTCCTGAAGGACTGCATCGCCGAGGGGCTCGACGTGGAGAGTGGCCTGCACGAGTTCATCTCGGAGGATCCCGAGCTCACGACGCTCGCAGCGAAGAATGGCGTTGAGCTGCGCGATCTGCGCAAGCCGCCAGAGGGGCTCAACGTCCCGACCGGCGCGAACCTCGAGGTGGACGCGAGGATCGTGCTCACCGTCGGGTCCGACTGCGCGATCGGAAAGAAGACGGTCGCCGTCGAGCTCGACCTCGAGGCGCGGCGGCGCAGCCTCGAGTCCGTCTTCGTGCCCACCGGTCAGACCGGAATTGCGATCGCAGGGTGGGGGATCGCCGTCGACGCCGTCGTCTGCGACTTTCTCGCGGGCGCAGCTGAGCGGCTGGTCGTCGAGGGCGCTCGGCGCGGAGGCAAGCTGCTCCTCGTCGAGGGCCAGGGCTCGCTTGTCCATCCCATGTACTCGGGAGTGACGCTCGGCCTCGTTCACGGGTCTGCGCCGCACGCCTTCGTCCTCTGTCATCGCGCAGGATCGACAGAGATCGAAGGGTGTCCAGGGCACCCGATTCCACCGCTTCGGGAGCTCGTCGAGCTCCACGAACGGATTGCGCTTCCGGCCCGACGCGCCAAGGTGGCGTGCATCGCCCTCAACACCGCGGATCTCGAGAGCGACGAAGACGCACGCGCCGAGATCGCCGAGATCGCCGCCGAGACGGGATTGCCGACTGACGATCCCGTACGCTTCGGCGCCGGGTACCTGCTTGACGCACTTGTCGCACGGCTCTAGGCTGCGTGCGGCGAGCGGGCGGTGGGGAGCCCGCGAACGAACTTTCATGCGACTCCTCGCTGCGGCAACGGTTCTCACCGTGGCGCTCCTGACCGGAGCGTCGGTTGGCATGGCTGCGGTTGTCGGCGCGAACGACGACTCCGCGAAGTACACGGAGGACGCCGGCCTGGCCATGTATGGCGACATGACGAGCCTGGGTCTTCGGCAGACCGTGATCGGCGTGCGCTTCAAGCCCAGCGAGTCTGTCGTCATCCAGGACAAGCAGCTGCTCGATCGTGTGATCCCCAATGCGGTTGCCTCGGGCCTGCGCGTCGTCCTGGCTGTCTACCCCTATCCGCCGAAGGAGATCGAAGCCGGCCTTGGCTCGCCGTCCCTCTTCGCGGCGTACGTCGGCGTCCTCGCGTCGATCTATCCAGACGTGAAGCAGTTCGTGATCGGGAACGAGCCGAACCAGCCCGCGTTCTGGCGCGCGCAGTTCGACGCGACGGGAGCGAATGCGTCGGCTCCCTCGTTCGGCCCGTACCTAGCTGCGGCGTACGACACCCTCAAGGCCGTCGATCCAGCGATATCGGTCGTCGGCGTCGGTCTCTCTCCACGGGGCAACGACCGCCCCGACGCGACGAACAACATCTCGACCTCGCCGGTCCGGTTCCTACGTGCGCTCGGCACCTGGTACCGGAAGAGCGGGCGTACGCGCCCCCTCATGGATGCCTTCAGCTTCCATCCGTATCCGAACCAGGCCACCGACCCGCTCGAGCGCGGATACGCGTGGCCGAACGCCGGATTCGTCAACCTCGACCGGATCAAGCAGGCTCTGTGGGATGCGTTCCACGGCACCGCCCAACCGACGACCGTCGAGGGGCTCCGGCTCCATCTCGACGAGGTCGGCTGGCAGGTCGATACTGCAGGACGCCCGGGCTATCACGGTCTCGAGAACGTCCCGGTTACGGATGAGCTCACTCAAGCTGTCATCTATGGCCAGCTGATTCGGCTGGCGGCCTGCGACCCCGACGTCGCAGAGGTCAGCTTCTTCGGGTTCCGAGATGACGGGTTGCGAACCGGCTTCCAGGCAGCGCTGCAGCGGGTGGACGGGTCCGCGAGGCCTGCGGCAGCGGCTGTGCGAACAGCGATCGCCGAGACACAGGGCGGCTGCGCGGGGAGCGGGGTGCGATGGCAGCCGGGCGCCGAAGTCGTCGGCGCCGCAGTAGCGGTGGGGGCGTTCGCGTCGGAGGTGACCGCCCGGATCGCAGTGGGAGAGGACGCTCGCGCCAGGGTGTGCGTGCGCTCTTTCCATGAAGGGCTCGGTTCACTCGCGCGTCCGCGCTGTCGGGTCGCCACTGTCAGGGGGCTTCGCCCCTCGAGCGTGGCTGTCCCGACGCCCGAGGGGGCCGGGAGTCGCGTCGAGGTCGCGGTCGAGCTCGAGGCGGTGTCCAACCGAACCCGGCAAACGATCGTCGTCTGGCAGGCGCGCCTAAGCCGCTGATCTTGAGGGAATTGACATCGAACAGGTGTTCGCGCATACTGCGAACGTATGTTCGGTCGGATCGTCATCGTGATGTTCGTGGCAGCGGTCCTTTGGGCCGTGCTCGCGCGGGACACGGGAGCTGGGCCGCAGCCGCGCTATCACACGGTCGAGCAGGGCGAGACCCTATGGTCGATCGCGGCGGAGAGCTACGGCGGCGATCCTCGCGAGGGCGTCTGGAAGCTCCAAACCCGAAACGAGCTTCGCGGGACGACCATCGTTCCCGGGCAGCGACTACGGCTGCCGTAGGCATCCAGCCTCGCCGGCCGGCTCGAGGCTGATAGAAACTGCCACGTGGCGTCCGATCGCATCCTCGAGCTCCTCCGACGCCCCGTCGACGTCGACGAGTACGCCGAGATCCGAGAGCTCTGGAAGACGCACTCGATCGCCGAGGACAACCGCGACCTGTCGGGCTTGATCTCGACACTCACGGAGGACTGCGTGTACGAGGTGATGGGCTCGGGCGCGCGCTGGGAGGGGCACGAGGGAGCGGCACGCTTCTACACCGAGCTCCTGACCGCGTTCCCGGATATCCACTTCGACCTGGAATACATCGTGATCGGGCCGCAGGGAGTGTGCGAGGAGGCGCGGGTCACTGCGACGCATGAGGCCAAGTGGCTCGACCACGAGCCGACCGGCGAGCGTCTGGAGTGGCGGAACGCGATCTTCTTCCCCTGGGATCCGGTCGCGAAGAAGTTCAAGGGCGAGATGGTGTACACCGACCTCGCTTTCGACGGCGGCTGAACGGCGACTCCGTCCACGCGGCTGGACGTCGGGGTGCGATCGAGCGCCCGACTACAATCCGCCGCCGTGGAGCTCGACGTCGTTTTCCTCGGGACGTCCGGCTCAATGCCGACCGCCAAGCGCGCCTTGTCCGCAACGCTCGTACGACGGGGCGGCGATCGTCTCCTGTTCGACTGTGCGGAGGGGACGCAACGCCAACTCCTGCGCTCGGACGTTGGCCTCGTCGAGCTGGAGGAGGTCTACCTCACGCACTTCCACGCCGATCACTACCTCGGGCTCCCCGGGATGCTCAAGACGTACTCGCTGCGCGGGCGCGAGCTGCCGTTGCGCATCTACGGTCCGCGAGGGCTGGACGAGCTGCTCTCGGCGCTACGCCGCATCTTCGGTCGGGTTTCATATCCCATCGAGTCCACGGAGCTCGAGCCGGGAGCTGTTCTCGGACGGACCGGCTATCGCATCGAGACCTTCCCCGTGGAGCACGGCGTGACAGCGATCGGCTACGCACTCGTGGAGGACGAGCGGCCGGGCCGGTTCGACGTGGAGACCGCGGTCGCACTCGGTGTTCTCGACGGTCCTGACCGTGGCCGCCTTCAGCGAGGAGAGAGCGTAACGCTCTCCGACGGCCGCGATGTGACTCCCGATCAAGTTCTCGGGCCTGCCCGTCCGGGACGAAAGCTTGTCCTCGCAGGAGACACGGCGCCCGCCGCGTCAGTCGTGGACGCATCAGTGGGGGCGGACGTGCTGGTACACGAGGCGACGTTCCTGGCCGACGAACGTGAGCGGGCGCGTGAGACTTCCCATTCGACGGCAGGAGAGGCCGCGCTCGTCGCGCGCGAAGCTGGTGTGCAGATGCTTGCGCTCACGCACGTGTCGACGCGGTACTTCGGCCATCAAGTTGTCGAGGAGGCACGAGAGCTCTTTCCGGCGACCGAGGTGCCGCGCGACTTCGATGTCATCGAGATCCCATTCTCCGAGCGAGGCTCGCCCGAGCTCGTCCGAAGGGGTGCTCGGGCAACCCGAGCTGCAGTAGTCTCCGACGAGACATGACCCGGCTCGTCCAGGTGACGCTCGCGGGCGACGTCGCCGAGGGCGAGGAGCTCCAGGAGCTTCTCGCCGCGGCCGGCATCGAGTCTCATCTCGAGCCGGCCGTCGAGCACGATCCTGACGCGCTCGACGATCCGCCGCTCAAGGTGCTCGTCTCCGAGTCCGACATCGAAGAGGCTCGCGACGCCATCGAAGCTCTCACCGAGCCCGACGACCTCGAGGAGTAGCGCAGCTCCATCGCGCCTTGCGGGTAGACTCGAGCCGTCCTTTAACCCGGTCCAGTGAGGCCGGAAAGGAGTGAGATGACGACGCACGTCCCCGATCGCGCAACGGCGAGGCAGCTGCTGGACGCCGACGCGATCGCAAAAGCCCTCTCCCGCATCGCGCACGAGCTCATCGAGCGAAACGGCCCGCCCGACGGGCCGGGGCTCGACCGCGTCGCGCTCGTCGGGATCCAGACGCGAGGCGTGCCGCTCGCGTCGAGGCTGCGTCGTCTCGTCGAGGAGCGAAGCGGCGACGAGCTTCCCGTCGGCGCCCTCGACATCACGTTTCACCGAGACGACGTGCACGTCCGCGACGGAAGGCGCCAGCCGGATCGTCAGCCGGTCGTGCGAGCGACGAGCATCGCGTTCCCGATCGAGGCCATGACCGTCGTGCTGGTCGACGACGTCCTCTACACGGGCCGCACGATTCGTGCCGCCATCGATGCGCTGCTCGAGTTCGGGCGCCCGGCGCGTGTCCAGCTTGCGGTGCTCGTGGATCGTGGTCACCGTGAGCTTCCGATTCGCCCCGACTACGTCGGCAAGAACCTCCCCACGGGGCGTGGAGAGCGCATCCAGGTCGAGCTCATGGAGGTCGACGAGCGTGACGGCGTGCTTCTCGTCGAGGGGAGCGAGGACGATCTCCATGTCTGAGCTTCGGCCGCCGGCGCCGCCCCGTCGCCATCTGCTCTCGATCCGCGATCTCGAGCGGGACGACGTGGAGCGGATTCTCGATACCGCACAGGCGCTCACGGCATCTCTCGAGCGAGAGGTGAAGAAGCTGCCGACCCTCCGCGGACGGACCGTCGTGAACCTCTTCTACGAGTCCTCGACCCGGACGCTCGCGAGCTTCGAACTCGCCGCGAAGCGGCTCTCGGCGGACACGATGTCGCTTCGGTCGGCCGGCTCTTCGGTGGACAAGGGCGAGTCGTTGAAGGACACGGCGCTGACGCTTGCCGCATACGACCCGGACGTTATCGTCGTTCGGCATCCGTCGATCGGTGCGCCCCAGCTCGTCGCGCGGTACACGGGAGCGCACGTTGTGAATGCCGGCGACGGCAAGCACCAGCACCCGACGCAAGCTCTGCTCGACCTGCACACGATGCGCGAGGCGCTCGGGCGGCTCGAAGGGCTCCAGGTAGCGATCGTCGGTGACGTGCTCCACTCGCGAGTCGCTCGCTCGCTCGTCCAGGCGCTCCGCCTCGTCGGCGCGCGCGCACTGCTCGTCGGACCCCCGACACTCCTACCGCGCGGGGTCGAAGCGCTCGGGTGCGAGGTGTCGACGGACATCGAGGCGATTGGTGACGCGGACGTCGTGTACGTGCTCCGCATGCAGGAAGAGCGAATGGCGGCCGGCGAGGCGTTCGTGCCTTCGCTTCGCGAGTACACGGCCCTGTACGGGATTGGCCCGGACAGGGTCCGTCACGGCCAGGTGGTCATGCATCCGGGCCCCATGAACCGCGGGATCGAGATCGATCCGCGAGTTGCCGACTCCGATGCCGCGCTCGTCACCGACCAGGTACGCGCGGGACTCGTCGTCCGTATGGCCGTTCTCTACGACTTGCTGACCGTGGCGCCGGTCGAGGCGCGGGTCCACGCGGAGACGACATGACGCTCTTCTGCGCCAACGGGCGCAGCGACAGCCTCGTTGTGGAGGGACGCGTGCTCTCTCCGGCGCAGGGCATCGACGAGGCGCTGCGAATCACCGTGACCGACGGCGTGATAAGCGCGATCGAGCCCGCCAGCACGAGCGCGCTCGTCGTCGCTCCGGCATTCATCGATCCGCACGTGCACTTGCGTACGCCGGGCCGCGAGGACGAGGAGACGCTGCGCTCCGGGACCGCGGCCGCGGCCGCAGGCGGGTATTGCGCGATCCTCGCAATGCCGAACACGGATCCGGCCGTCGACTCCGCTTCCGTGCTCGGCGCGCTCGTCGAACGCGCGCGTGAGGAAGCCGTCGTGCCCACGGGCTTCATGGCCGCGATCTCCAAGGCGCAGCGGGGGGAGGAGCTGACTGAAATGGTCGAGCTCGCGGCGACGGGCGCAGCGGCTTTCACCGACGACGGACGCCCGGTGGAGTCCGCCGGGCTCATGCGACGTGCGCTTCAGTACAGCGGCCTTACGAAGCTCCCGCTGGCGCTCCACTGCGAGGAGTCCACGCTCTCGAGGGGAGGACATGCCCATGAAGGCGAGGTTGCAGCGGAGCTCGGTCTCGGGGCGTATCCGTCGGCGGCGGAGAGCGTCATGGTCGAGCGCGACCTGGCGCTCGCGCGAGCAGAAGATCGACAGATCCATCTGATGCACCTCTCCGCCGGCGAGTCTGTGGCCGCACTCGATCTCGCGCTCGCGAAGGGTTGCTCGGCATCAGCAGAGGTGACACCGCACCATCTCGTGCTTACCGACGAAGCCGTACGGTCGCTCGACCCGAACGTCAAGATGAACCCTCCGCTTCGATCGGATGACGATCGCTCGGTCTTGCGAGACGCCCTTCGGCGCGGAGCGATCTCGTGCATCGCGACGGATCACGCTCCGCACGCTCGCCAGGAGAAGGATGTCCCGTTCGAGGAGGCCCCCTTTGGCGTCACCGGGCTCGAGACTGCGTTCGCCGCGCTCTACACGTATCTCGTCGTTCCCGGTGAGCTCTCGCTGGAGACTCTCCTCGAGCGGATGTCCGCAGGACCGGCCCGGGTCTTCGGGCTCGACGAGCCGAGGATCGAGGTCGGCGCGCGCGCGAACCTCGTCGTGCTCGACCTCGACTCCGAGTGGACCGTGACCGAAGCGGGCTTCCGCTCCCTCTCCGCCAACTCGTGGCTCCTCGGCGAGACCCTGCGCGGACGTGTCGTTCGCACGATCGCCGATGGGCGAGAGGTGTTCGCGGCATGAACGCACGGATGGAACCGACTTTGTGGCTCAGAGCCACAAGGTTGCCGGGGAGCCTTCGGTGAGTCGCGCGTCGGGTTACCTGGTCCTCGAAGACGGGACGGTCTATCGCGGGCGATCCGTCGGCGCACCGGGCGCCGCGTTCGGCGAGGCCGTCTTCACGACCGCGATGACGGGCTACCAGGAGACCGTCACCGATCCGAGCTACGCGGAGCAGCTCGTGTGCTTCACCGCGCCCATGGTCGGCAACTACGGCGTCGCAGACGAGCGCGGCGAGTCGGCCAGGCCACACGCGAAAGCGGCGCTCATGCGCGCACTCGGCGGTCGGGAGTGGGCGGACTGGCTCGGGGCGAACGGGCTCGTCGGGCTCGAGGAGATCGACACCCGCGCCCTCGTTCTGCGCCTGCGCGACGGCGGAGCGATGCGCGCAGCGGCAGTGGCGGACGAGAACGAGCTGTCCGTTGGGGATGCGCTCGAGCAGGTGCGCGCTCAGCCGCTCATGGAAGGGCAGGCCCTCGTTGCGCAGGTGTCTGCCGCGGAGCCGTACGTGTTCAGCGAGATCGGGACTCCGAAGGTCGCGGTCGTCGACTACGGCACCAAGCGCTCCATTCTCCGTCGACTCGCGCGAGCAGGTGCCGCAGTCACGGTCTTCCCGCATGCGGCGCAAGCGGCCGAGCTCGAGACGTTCGACGGCGTCGTCCTCTCGAACGGCCCGGGTGACCCCGAGCCCCTCCGCGCGGAGACGGAGGTCGTACGTGACCTCCTCGGGCGAGTCCCGATCCTCGGCATCTGCCTCGGACACCAGCTCCTCGGCTTGGCTACCGGGCACGAGGCCTTCAAGCTCCCATTCGGTCATCGCGGCGCGAACCACCCGGTGCTCGAGCGACGGACCGGACGCGTGCTCGTCACGAGCCAGAACCACGGCTTCGCAGTCGCGCCCTCCGAGGCCGGCGAAGCGACGTACGTCTCGCTCTACGACGGGACGGTGGAGGGTTTCGACTTCCCCGACCTGCGTGCGCGCTCGGTGCAGTTTCATCCCGAGGCGGGACCCGGCCCGCACGATGCATGGGCGATCCTCGAAAGCTGGGTTCAGGAGATCGGGCGCTGATGCCCGCACGCCGCGATCTCGAGAGCATCTGCGTCATCGGGTCGGGACCGATCGTCATCGGCCAGGCCTGCGAATTCGACTACGCCGGCTGCCAGGCGCTCAAGGTACTGCGGGAGGAGGGGTACCGAACCATCGTCGTCAACTCGAATCCGGCGACGATCATGACCGACCCCGGGTTCGCCGATCGGACGTACATCGAGCCGCTCGACCTCGAGAGCGTCGCCTCCGTGCTCGAGCGCGAGCGTCCGGACGCCTTGCTGCCGACCCTCGGTGGGCAGACCGCGCTCAACCTCGCCGTGTCCCTGGCTCAAGCCGGCGTGCTCGACGAGCTCGGCGTCGAGCTGATCGGTGCCCCGGTCGAGGTCATCCATCGAGCCGAGGATCGCGAGCAGTTTCGCGAGGCGGTGCGCAGTTGCGGCCTCGAGGTCCCCGCCTCGCGCATCGTCACGTCGCTCGGCGAGCTTGACGGTGTCTCGCTCCCCGCCGTTGTACGGCCCGCGTTCACCCTCGGAGGCCACGGCGGAGGCTTCACCGAAGATCGAGCGACGCTCGAATTCCAGGTCGAGCGTGGCCTCTGGGAGTCGCCGATCGGCCAGGTGCTCGTCGAGGAGTCGGTGCGCGGCTGGGACGAGTTCGAACTCGAGTTGATGCGTGATCGCGCGGACAACGTGGTCGTGGTCTGTTCGATCGAGAACCTCGACCCGATGGGCGTGCACACCGGCGACTCGGTCACCGTGGCGCCGCAGATGACGCTCTCTGACGAGGCCTACCAGGAGCTGAGGGATGCCGCTGCGGCAGTCATCCGCGCGGTCGGCGTCGAGACCGGAGGGTCGAACATCCAGTTCGCGCGCGACCGTGAGACGGGGGCCCTGCGCGTGATCGAGATGAACCCGCGCGTATCACGCTCCTCGGCGCTCGCCTCGAAAGCGACGGGCTATCCGATCGCGAAGGTCGCTGCGAAGCTCGCCGTCGGCTACACGCTCGACGAGATCCCCAACGATCTGACGAAGACGACACCCGCGAGCTTCGAGCCGACGCTCGACTACGTCGTCGTCAAGTTTCCGCGCTTCGCCTTCGAGAAGTTTCCCGGCGCCGACCAGACGCTCGGGACGCAGATGAAGTCGGTGGGAGAGGCGATGGGGATCGGACGCACGTTCTCCGAGGCGTTCCTGAAGGCGCACGGATCGCGCGAGCTCGAGCGGGGAGCTCCGACGCCGTGGGCCAGCCTCGATGATCTCCCCGACGGGCTGCACCCGTGGTTTCGCACAGAGCTCGATCATGCGCGCGCGGAGCTCGAGAGCGGCGACCTGCTTCGCGCGAAGCGCGCGGGGTGGGGGGACGACACGATCGGCGAGGCCCTCGGTCTCACAGGCGTACAGGTGCGCCGACTCCGCCACGAGCGCGGTGTTCGCCCCGTTTTCCGTCGCGTCGACTCGTGTGCAGGCGAGGTGGAGGCGGCCTCGAACTACTTCTACTCGACCTGGGGTGAGGCCGACGAGGCGCTCCCCGCGGGAGAGAAGCCGCGCGTTGTCATCATCGGATCCGGCCCCAACCGCATCGGTCAGGGGATCGAGTTCGATTACTGCTGCGTCCACGCGGCACAAACCTTTCGCGAGCTCGGCTACGAGGCAGTAATGGTCAACTGCAACCCCGAGACCGTCTCGACGGACTACGACACCTCCGACCGCCTCTACTTCGAGCCGCTCTCCCCGGAAGAGGTGCTGGCTGTCTGCGACCGTGAGCAGCCGATCGGCGTCGTCACCCAGTTCGGCGGCCAGACGCCGCTGCGGCTCGCCCGTCACATCGAGGATGCGGGTTACAGGATCCTCGGGACCCCTCACGAGGCGATCGACCTCGCCGAGGATCGCGAACGGTTCGGCTCACTCGCCCGTGATCTCGGCGTTCGCTGCCCGCCCTGGGCGACGGTGTCGGATCTCGCGGAGGCGCTCACGGCGGTCGAGGAGATCGAGTACCCCGTCCTCGTACGGCCGTCCTACGTGCTCGGGGGACGCGCGATGCGCATCTGCTATGACGCCGAGCAGCTCGAGGCTGCGATGGCGACCGTGCACGGACGGCCAGTGCTGCTCGACCGCTTCGTCGAGCACGCGATCGAGCTCGACGTGGACGCGCTCTGCGACGGCCGCGAGGTCTACATCGCCGCAGTGATGCAGCATGTCGAGGAGGCGGGAGTGCACTCGGGCGACTCCGCCTGCGTGCTTCCGGCGCCGTCACTCACGTTGGCCGCAGCGCTCGAGGTCGAACGCGTCGTCAAGCTGCTCGGGCCGGCGCTCGGCGTCGTCGGCCTGCTCAACGTCCAGCTTGCGATCGCCGACTCGACGGTCTACGTCCTCGAGGTCAACCCTCGCGCGTCGCGGACGGTTCCGTTCGCGAGCAAGGCGATCGGCATCAATCTGGTCGACGGCGCCTGCCGACTCGCGGCGGGAGCCACGCTGCCGGAGCTCGATTTGCGTGCGCCGAGGCCGGCGCAAGTCAGCGTGAAAGCCGCCGTGCTGCCGTTCTCGCGCTTTCCTGGTGCCGACCCCGTGCTCGGGCCTGAGATGCGTTCGACCGGCGAGGTCATGGCGAGTGCGGCCGATCTTCCGACCGCGCTCGCAAAGGCAGAGCGAGCCGCGGGACGACCGCTGCCGACGTCAGGAACGGCCTTTCTTTCCGTGCGCGACGAGGACAAGCCCGCTGCCGTGGCGGTTGCCGCAGCGTTGGCCGGCCTCGGCTTCGAGCTGGTAGCCACCGAGGGTACGGCGCGCACGCTGCGTGCCGCAGGGCTCCTGATCGAGGAGGTTGCCAAGGTGGCAGAGGCGGACGACAGCGAGGCTACGGTGGTCGATCTCGTCCGGCGGGGTCGCTGCGACCTCGTCATCAACACGCCGCAAGGGAGCGGCGCCCGCGCCGACGGGTATCTCATCCGCGAGGCCGCGCTCGTCGCACGCGTGCCGTGCGTGACGACGATCTCGGGCGCCGCCGCTGCCGTCCACGCGATCGCGAACGCACGCGCCGAGTCGGCCCTGTCGCTCCAGGAGCGCATTGGGATCGAGGCGTGAACCCCGCTTGCAACAGACTGTTGCAAACCCTCGTTTCGGAATACACCGGGGCCGCATCGAGGAATGACCGACGCTTGTAACAGTCTGTTGCTTGCGGGTAGAGAAGCTCGAAGGCAGCGCTTGCAGGTCACGGGCACCGAGCTCGTCGGGCCGTACACGCTGCTGCGGCTCGAGCGAGGAGAGCTCGAGCCCGGAGTGCCTGGTCAGTTCTTCATGCTCGAGGCGCCTGGACGAGTGCTCCCGCGTCCGATGAGCCTCTGCCAGGCGCCGCCCGGAGAGCTCACGTTCTTGATCGATGCGGTCGGGCCCGGAACACGGACGCTCTGCGCGCTCCAGCGCGATGACGCGATCAACGTCCTCGGTCCACTTGGAAACGGGTTCGACCTAAACGTCCATCGGCCGCTCCTCGTCGCGGGCGGGATCGGAATCGCGCCGATGCCGTACCTCGCGGCGGCGCTGGGGGATCCACCCGCAGTTCTCGGGTTTCGGTCGGAGCTCCACGCCGAGGCCGGACGTCTCCTTCCTGGCGCCGAGATCGTCGTCGAGCCGCGCCTCGTCACCCAGCTGCTGCCTGAAGACCTGGGCGACGTGCTCGCCTGTGGACCCGAGCCGATGCTCGAGGCAATTCGAGCCCTTGCTCCACGCGGGCAGCTCGCCTGGGAAGCCCCAATGGCATGCGGTTACGGGGCGTGCTACGGATGCGTGGTCGAGATCGGCGGCCGCCTTCGGAGGCTCTGTGTCGACGGGCCGGTCGTACGCGAGGCCGCGTAGTGCCGCCGATTCTCAACGCGAGCGGGTGCCTCGACGCGTTGACGGCTCCCTCTGTCGCCAGGCAGCTTGACGCGTTCGTCACGAAGACGGTCACGCCGGCCGCGCGAGAGGGGAATCCACCTCCGCGGATCGCTGAGACAGAGGCCGGCATGCTCAACTCGATCGGGCTCCAGAATCCCGGGATCGACGCTTTCATCGGGGAACACCTGCCCCAACTCACCGGGCTCGACGTCCCGGTCTGGGTATCGGTCGGCGGCTTCTCGGCTCCCGACTACGCGGAGATCTGCGAACGACTCGACGACGAGGCGTCCGTCGAGGTCATCGAGTTGAATCTGTCCTGTCCGAACGTCGAGGAGGCGCCGGAGACTGCAGCCCAGCTCGTCGCGGCCGCGAGAGCTGCCACGACGAAGCCGCTGTACGCAAAGCTCTCGCCGGCGACATGGGACGTCGCGGAGAGAGCGCGCGCGGTGGCCGCCGCAGGCGCGGACGGTCTCTCGCTCGTGAACACCATCCGCGGGCTCGCTCTCGACGCGAGCACGCGGCGTCCAAAGCTTGCTCGCGATGCGGGAGGATACTCCGGACCAGCGCTTCGGCCGATCGCGCTTGCGTGCGTGCACGCGTGCGCCCAGGTCGTCGTGTTGCCGATCGTCGGCATGGGAGGGGTCACATCTCCAGACGACGTGCTCGACTTCCTCGCGGCGGGCGCGAGCGCCGTCGCGCTCGGCACGATCCTGTTCTCCGATCCCCTGGCGCCGAGTCGCATTCGGGCCGAGCTCGACAGCGCACGAACACCCGCGGTGGTCCTCTCCGGGCAGGTGATTCACGGCCTTGCACGCAAGTCCGCATCTCAGCAAGTTCTGTCTGCAGAGTAGAAAACACAAAAAGCCCTGCAAATAGGCTAAAACGTTCCTGCTTGACCCGAGATCGAGTCTTGGTAGACTCGTCCGGCTCATGGTCACGACGAAGATGCACGCACAAGCCCCGGCGCGCTCCCTCGATCAGAGGATGGAGGCGCTCCAACGGGCGAACGACGTTCGGGTACGGCGTGCGCAGCTCAAGCGAGATCTGAAAGCCGGACGAGAGAGCATCGAGGACATCCTGCTCGACCCACCCGAGTACGTCTCGACGGCAAAGGTCTTCGACATGCTCATGGCCGTTCCGAAGTTCGGACGGGTCAAGGCTGCACGGCTTCTGAACCAGTGCAGGATCAGTCAGTCGAAGACGGTCGGCGGCCTCTCCGAGCGCCAGCGCACCGAGCTCGTCGAGCTCTTCAACCACCGCTCGTAGCTCCGCGGTGCCTTCGCGGCGCGTCTTCGTCATCACCGGGCCTTCTGGCGCCGGGAAGGGAACGCTGATCAAGGGGCTGCTCGAGCGGGTGCCCGGGCTCGAGGTCGCCGTGTCGGCGACCACTCGCGACCGACGGGCTGGAGAGATCGACGGGCACGACTACTGGTTTCTCTCGGACGAGGAGTTCTCGCATCGCGTGGACTCGGGCGCGTTCCTGGAGCACGTCCCATACGTGTCCGGGCGTCGATACGGGACGCTTCGGTCAGAGATGGAGCGCATCGCCGAAGATGGCCATACCTGCGTGCTCGAGCTCGAGCTCGACGGCGCGCTAGCGGTGCAAGCAGAGGTCGCCGGCAGCGTCACGATCTTCATCGCCGCGGACGTGGCGGAGCTCGAGCGGCGACTCAGGGAGCGCGCGACCGAGAGCACGGGCGAGATCGGGGAGCGCATCGACCTCGCGCGAGCTCAGCTCGAGCAGGCACATCGCTTCCGGTACATGGTGCGAAACGACGACCTCGAGCGGGCCACAGCGGCGCTCGCGGCCGTTGTGGAGTGCGAGACTGGTTGGTCGCGCAAGGCCGGGATCCGCTAGCGCGGATCCCGGCCTTGCGGACATCGTCTACAGGCGGCCGCATGGGGGCCGCCACGCTCGTCTCTCGCATCAAGCTTCAGCCTGCGCAGGTACCATGGGCCGGCCATGATCCATCCCAGAATCGACGATCTGCTGAAAACGGTCGACGGCTCCCGGTACGGGCTCGTGATCGTCGCCGCCAAGCGCGCGCGACAGATCAACAACTACCACCACCAGCTCGGCGAGGGCATCGGCTTCGACGAAGCGCCCCCGCCTCTGATCGAATCCCGCTCGAAGAACTACCTCACCATGGCGATGGAAGAGATCGCCCGCGGGAAGATCACATACCACGTTCCCGACTAGGGGCCTGATGAGCAAACACTCGCGCCGCGGCCGCGAAGCGGACGCCTTGAGGGATGTTGGCGCGACCGGAATCCGCGTGACAGCGGATGCCGGTCTGCGCTGTTAGGTCGCATAGCTCGTGGCACGCGTCCTGCTCGGAGTCACCGGGGGGATAGCGGCCTACAAGGCCTGCACGCTCGTCAGGCTGCTGGTGCGGGCGGGGCACGACGTGTATCCACTCGTGACGGCTGGTGCGGAGCGGTTCGTCTCGACGGAGACTTTCTTCGCACTCGCGCGCACGTCGAAGAGCGACGACCCGTACCCGCATCTGCAACGCGCGGATCTGCTCGTCGTAGCGCCCCTTACGGCCAACACGCTGGCGCGACTGGCACATGGACTGGCCGACGACGTGCTCACCGAGGCAGCTCTCGCACACTCGGGCACCGTGCTCGTCGCGCCGGCGATGAACACCCGCATGTGGGCACACAAGGCAACGCAGGCGAACGTGGCCGTGCTTCTCGCCCGCGGGGTCGAGTTCGTCGGACCGGTGGAAGGAGAGCTGGCAGAAGGTGAGATCGGAGTCGGTCGCATGACGGAGCCCGAGGCGATCCTGGTGCGTATCGAAGAGCTTCTCGGCCGCTCTCGTGCATCGGACACGCTCAGCGGCAAGCGCGTCGTCGTGTCGGCGGGTGGGACGCGGGAGCCTCTCGACCCGGTTCGCTACGTCGGCAATCGCTCGTCCGGTCGCATGGGTGTTGCGCTGGCTGAGGAGGCACAACGCCGAGGTGCGGATGTGACGCTCCTCGCTGCCAACATCGCAGTACCACCTCCGCGCGGCGTCAATGTCGTCGAGACGCCGACTGCCGAAGATCTCGAGCGGGAGGCTCTCGCGCGTAGGGATGCCGATGTGATCGTCATGGCCGCCGCGGTGGCGGACTATCGGGTCACGTCGCCATCCGCGACGAAGCGTCCGAAGGACGACACGCCCTGGCACATCGAGCTCGCGCCCACGTCAGACGTGCTGGCCGCGCTCGGGGCTGCTCGACGGCCTGGTCAGGTACTCGTGGGTTTCGCCGCAGACGGCGCGGAGTCGGGGTTGGAACGGGCGCGAGCGAAGCTGCGTGCGAAGAACGCGGATCTCTTCGTCTTCAACGACGTCAGCCGCTCGGACATCGGCTTCGACGCGCCGGACAACGAGGTCGTCCTCGTCTCGGCGGACGGCGAGCGCGAGGTGGCGAAGGCGCCGAAGCGGGTCATCGCGGCTGCCGTTCTCGACGAGGTGGAGCGGGTACTCTCGAAACAATGACCGACCGCACTCGCGCGGGCGAGGCAGTCACATCTGTCGAAGCGGCGGACGTCGTCGCGCGCGTGGTCTCGAATCTCGAGCTTGCGATCAAGGCGCCGCGGGCCACGCTCGAGCTCTGCGTGCTGTGCCTTCTCGCCGAGGGGCATCTGATCATCGAGGACTTCCCGGGCGTCGGGAAGACAATGCTCGCGAAGTCCCTCGCGCGCTCGCTGGACCTTTCGTTCTCGCGACTGCAGTTCACGCCGGACCTCCTGCCGACGGACGTCACCGGCGTGAACGTGTTCAATCAGAAGGTCAACGAGTTCGAGTTCAGGCCCGGGCCGGTGTTCGCCAACGTGCTCCTCGTGGACGAGATCAACCGAGCGTCTCCGAAGACGCAGTCGGCTCTTCTCGAAGCGATGCAGGAGGATCAGGTCACGATCGACGGGACGACGTACGCGCTGGAGCTGCCGTTCTTCGTTCTTGCGACGCAGAACCCGATCGAGTACGAGGGGACTTATCCGCTTCCGGAGGCGCAACTCGACCGTTTCAACGCGCGCCTCTCGCTCGGCTATCCGCCGCTCGGGGAGGAGACGCGCATGCTTGCCGAGCAGACGACGGCACCCCCGCTCGAGCGACTTGGCGCGGTCGCCGACCGTGCCGCTGTCCTCGCTGCTATCGCGGCAGCCCGAGACGTGTACGTGGAGGAGAGCGTGGGGGAATATGTCGTCAGGATCCTGCGCCACACGCGCTCGAGCCCACGGCTCGCGCTGGGAGCCAGCCCGCGAGCGGGGATCGCATTGCTACGGATGGCGAAAGCGCGCGCTGTCGCGGTCGGACGCGACTTCGTTCTTCCTGAGGACGTTCAGGCCGTCGCTGCGCCGGTCCTCGCACATCGGCTCAT
>Ga0247727_10010159_pt1 | contig 16761 bp, 20 predicted proteins | sample WisWelCaveWW1625_FD_202498 | JGI IMG/M metagenome (GOLD analysis project Ga0247727, IMG submission 202498) | Biofilm microbial communities from Wishing Well Cave, Virginia, United States - WW16-25 | ecosystem: Environmental > Aquatic > Deep subsurface > Groundwater > Cave microbial mat | place...
AGGCTTTTCTATCTTCCTGACGTGATTTTGAATTCGCACGTGTTCGCGCCGGTTGCCTTGCATGAAGTTTCCTCCACGTCGTGTGTTTGCGCGGTTGCCCAAAAGAGACTCTCGCGAATCAAGCCCTGCGTCACGAAGCAGATCGGGGCGGGGTCGCGTTGACCGTCAGCGGCGGGGGAGGCATGGTCAATGAGAAGCAGGTCCAGGTCGAGGGAGTGAAGCGTGATGTCGCCGGGTTGAGCCGCTAGAAATTTGATGAGCAAATCCAGCGCGGGTTTTCGCCGCGTCGCAAGCGGGAGTCGTTTGATGACCGCCGCCTGCGCCTTGCCGCCAAGTGCGGCGTCCTGTAAGAGGTGATCCCACAAGCGTTGACCGACGCGCAGTAATACGCCGCGCGCGCCGCGCCCGAAATAAGTTCGCATCGCGGCTTGCATGGATGCGTAGGTTTTTGCGGATTCGATGGAATCCATTTTCAGGAATGTTTCCGGCTTCGCCCATTCGGCAGGAAGTTTCGACAAGCCCAACATCGCCGCGAATTGATCCGCGCCCAATTCAACCGAGACGGTTTCCGCGAAACGCCGAAGGATGCGGCTTGAAAATTTTAGTTCACTCACGCGCGTCCCCCACTTCAAACCGGCAATAGGGATCGCCTTTTGCGAGGCAGTGCGTTTCGGTGATCTCGAATTCTTTTCCGGTTGCCCAGCGCACGGCTTCAGCGATGGAGCCTGCGTACAAATGACAGATCGCGTGATCGCTCTGACGACCCAGGCAAACCCCGCACGTGGATTCGTGATACGCGAGTCTCTCGCCGCTGTCATCCAGCCAGGCATCCACCTGCGGGTTGCTCTTTTTGAGCGCGCCCACCATGCTGTTCAGGATGAATTTGATTTTTTGTTTCTCAGGCATGAGTTTCAGCGCGATGCCTGCAATGCCGAGCAACGCGGCTTGTTCGCGCACCGCATATTGAAAAGAGGCTTTACCGATGCGGCGCAACATACCGCGCCCGCCGCGCCCGTAAAAGGCTTCGATGGCTTCGTTGAGTTTGGCATATTGCGAAGCCTGTATCGAAGGGTCAAGGTTATTCGGCGGAAAATTCCCGATGAATCTTTCCAGCCCGCTGGTGTGCAGGACGGCATTCAAGCCATTTTCGCCCATCACTTCCTGCGCGGAGGTGAGAGCCTGGCGCACAAGCGCATTGACGATCATCGTATCTTTTAGTTCTGCCATGGTTCCTCCTTATGAATAACTTTATCCACAGATTTCGCAGATTGCGCCGATTTTTATCCAATCTGTGCAATTTGCGGACGAATTCGGGTAAAGTTCAATAAGCGGGCACGTCGAAAACAAATACAGGGTATTGCTCGCCCGTGCGAACGAATCCCATTTTTTGATACAAACGCAACGAGGGAAGATTATCGTTTTGCGTATTCACACTGAGTTTACCAATTCCGTTTTGTGTCAGCCTCGTAAAAAGATCGCTCAACAAAAATTTGCCGATCTCCCGTCCCTGCGCATTCGGATGAACAGCCAGCCGCGCGAGGTGCGCATGTCCTCTGCCGCCTGTGGTTATTTGATAACCAACAATGCCGCGGTCATCTTCAACGACAATGGCAAACAATGACTGCATGAACGCCTTGCGAAGAGTTCCCAGCGGGTTATGCCAAAGTGGATGAAACGACGCGGCATCCAACTTTTCGATTTGGGGAAGATCCGCCTCCGTCATCTTTCGGATTCGGACTCCGTCCGCTTCGTTTCGACCAGGCTCAACGCGAGCTCTCTCAGCCCAGGGTTGGTACCTCCACTCGAGCATCACAATTTGCTGACGGTTTTCGAATCCGCTCGCGGCTAACGCGCTTTGGAACCAGGGTTGCATGGCAATCGCGGCAACGGTCGCGCCGCCCGCGCGCGCCACCTCTTCCATTGCAGTGGACCACAACAGATTCCACGAGTTCTCCGCGGACCATCGTCCTGCATAAACGAACAACCGAATCCAGGCGACCCCTGTCCCTTCTGTTGGGCAAGCCAGGGCGGCGGTGATGTGACCGCCCTCGTCCAATGCCCAGTAAAACGGATCGCCCAGCCAGTCCAATGGCGAGCGCCAATCGAGGTGGCGATGCAGGCGGGTCTCAAAAAAGATCAGGTTCGATAACTGTTGATGGTCTTTTGAATCCGCAGGACGAACGAGGGTGTTGATCACTTTTACCTTTGCAACGTCATTGCGAGGAGCCCGAAGGCTGACGAAGCGCCGCCGAGGACGGCGGCTTAAGCAATCTGGTTATTTAATAAACCCAATCCGCATCAGGAATTTCATCATACGTTGGGTGAGTGTGGGTTTTTCGACCAGCCGCAAAGAATCATAAATATCCATTTGTGTATCGGTAATGTGGCCGCGTTTGAGGTTGATATTCGCCGCGGCTTTGCGCACCACCGAGTGCATATCCCCTTCGCCCGCCTGTTCAAAAATGGAGGCGGCGCGGTCGTATTCTGCCACCGCCTCGTTCCATTGTTTGAGTCCTTCGAGCGCGGCGGCGCGGTTGCCCACCGCGATGCCCTGTCTTTTTAAATCGTTCGCTTGCGCAAAAATTTCTTCGGTGCCTTCCGTCGCCTGCAAGGCTTCCTTTGATTTCCCCGCCTGTAATAAAGCCACACTTTGGTTGTTCTTCATTTCCGCCGCGTTCAACGAATCCTTTGCGGATTCATATGCGTGCGCGGCTTGCAAAAACAAATTTGCCGCGGCAGAATAATTTGCCTTTCCGTATTCCTGTTTGCCTTGTTCGGCAAGCGCCGCAGGAGTTGACTCGTTCACATTGACCTTAGAGGGTGATGTCCAAAATATCTTCCGCCACCGAGCGCAGTTTATCGCGCGACATACTGCTCAATTTCATCGCCAGCTCCAGATAGGGACGGTTCACCGGCAACGCAACGAACTGACGCATTTCCATGGGCAGGTCGAGGAGGTTTTGGATCGCCTCTTCATTGATCAGCCATTGACCGATGGGTCCGCTTCGATCAAAAAAGGATTCAATCCTGCCGCCCAGGGTTTTGACCAGCACTTCCAATTCAGGCAGAGGGATGGGGCGTTCTCCCAATTCGTAGGCTTTGATGCGCGCGCCTGAGATGCCTGTCTCTTGCGCAAGGTTGCGGATGGAGATGGATGTATTCATGCGCTCCTGCCTGAGCAACGCGCCGATTTTTCGCTGGCGAACAGCCAACAGCTTGGGAAGATCGAGGCTTTCGTAGACGGGAGCGTTATCGGAGCGAACTTCCTTCCCCCAGAAGTGGTCAATGGGCAGATCCAAAAAGAAGACGAGTGTTTCCAGCTCGGGCAGGGAGGGAGATTTGCGCCCCTCCTCATACGAGCGGAACAAACCATTTTTGATGCCGACAGCCTGCGCGCATTCCGGCACGCTTCGGCGCGCGGCAAGGCGCGCGTCGCGGATCAACAAGCCAAGCTTTTTTGTGCGAATGGTAATTTGAGTCTTACTATCCATGGCTCCTCAACATGATTCCGTCTGGTCAAGTATTGCCGTGATTATAGCAGAGACTGAACACCCTTTAGCGGCGTTGTTGACCTTTGGGTACCGACCCGGGCATAAAAATTTCACTGCTCAATTTAAAGCCGGCCGCTTCCAGCCGCGGCGAAAAGAGCGGACGAATGCCAGTCGCCTTGAGCTCGCCGAGGATCGTGTTGTTTTCACCCATGCCTGTTTGCTCGAATTTGAAAATATCGGTGAGCACCACTGTGTCGCCTTCCATGCCGACCACTTCCGTGATCGCGGTGACTTTACGCGTGCCGTCCTTCAAGCGAGTCTGCTGGATGATGAGATCCACCGCCGAGGAGATTTGCTGGCGCACAACTTTCAGAGGCAGTTCCATACCAGACATCAAAACCAATGTTTCCAACCGCGAGAGCGCGTCGCGCGGGGTGTTTGCGTGCAATGTGGTCAGCGAACCGTCGTGACCCGTATTCATTGCTTGCAACATATCCAGGGCTTCGCCGCCGCGTACTTCTCCCACCACGATGCGGTCTGGTCGCATGCGCAGTGAATTACGGACGAGATCGCGGATTGTGACGGAACCTTTACCGTCCACGTTGGATACTTTCGTTTCCATGCGCATGACGTGGTCCTGCTGGAGTTGCAACTCTGCCGCGTCTTCGATCGTGATGATGCGTTCACTCTCAGGAATATAGCCTGAGAGGACGTTAAGTAGCGTTGTCTTGCCTGAACCGGTCCCTCCCGAAATGACGATGTTGAGCCGCGCGATGACGCAGGCGCGGACGAATTCTGCCATGTGGGGAGTCAAGGAGCCGTAGTCAATTAACTGCTGGATTGAAAGTTTGCCTTTTTTGAATTTGCGGATGGTGATGGACGGTCCGTCAATGGCGACCGGGCGAATCACCGCGTTGACGCGTGAACCGTCTGGCAGGCGCGCGTCAACGGTGGGGCTGTCTGCGTCCACGCGGCGGCCCAAAGGGAGAATGATGCGGTCAATGATCCGCAGTACATGATCGTCATCATCGAAGGTGATCGGGCTTTTCATCAATATACCGCCCTTTTCGATGTATACGTTTTTCGGTCCGTTGACCATCACTTCGGTGACATCGCCGTCTTCCAGCAAGGGCTGAATGGGACCGAAGCCGGTGAGTTCATCGAGAATTTCATGAATCTGTTTGCGAAGGTCCTGCGGCAGGTTGACTTTCGTCTGAACGTAGACTTCTTCAAGACTCTGTTTTATGAATTGGTCACGGTCGCCGAGTTGCAGGGGTTCACCCTCCATCGAGCGGTTGACATTCTCAACGAGATAGCGCTTGAATTTAAGCAAGTCGGCTGACGTGAGCCGCGTGAAATTGGCTGCGATTGGGGTTGCCATTATGATTCCTGTTCATCACCCGATTTTGGCTCCGGGATCACCCACACAATGTGTTCGCGCCGCACCGCAAGGAACGGCGCCTCAAATAGAATATTCCCATCTGAACCCAGCACGCTGACTTCGGTAAGGGCAAGGAAACTCTCGGCGCGATCCAGTTCGTCCTTCACGCGCTGGTCGCGGCGGATGTGGAGTCGCCCGCGCATTCGGTGCGTAGTGGTTTGGACCGTCGCGTAGATGGCTATCTTTGAAACGACTTCTGTAAAGATTTTTCCTTTTTCATCATATTCAGTGGACATGTTGCCTCCTATGAATTTCATAATTAGGGCTTACGCAAAACCCGAAAAGAATCCACTAATCTTCGCTAATCCGCACTAATCTCTTTTAAATTCGCGAAGATTAGCGTAGATTAGTGGACAAAAGATTTATTTTGCGTAAGTCCTGGTCAATTTAAAAACCGAGATTCTTTGCTCCCTGTGGTCGCGCAGAATGAGGTAGAACTAAATTAAAACAGCGACAACCGATTTGGTCTGTCGCTGTTGTGTGCAGAGAAAACCGCACGTACAGTGTAGTCGAATTAGGCTTGAATTTGCCTTTCACTTTCTTTAGGCAACTTTACGAATATGAAGACAGGCTACTCTTCAACCGGCGGCATGAGGTAGCCCAAACCGGAGCGCGTAACGATGTGTTTGGGGCTATGCGCGTCGTCCTCCAGTTTTTGGCGAAGGCGCGCAATGCTTACCCAGAGGATTTCCTTATCCGTGCGATATTCGGGTCCCCACACGCTGGTGAGCAGTTCTTCCGAAGTCATGATCTTGCCCACGTGATGGGCGAACTGCAACAGCAAGCGGTATTCGGTGGCTGAAAGTGAAATGGCGGTTTCCCCTCGCCATACCTCCGCGCGGGCGAAATCAATTTTCAAGTTATCATGTGTGAAGAAACGGGATTGTCCCGCCTCACTGGGAGGCTGGGCGCGGCGTAAAACTGCCCGCACGCGCGCCAGTAACTCTGTGGCTGAAAACGGTTTGACGAGGTAATCGTCCGCGCCCAGGTCAAGACCACGGACGCGGTCCTGCTCGTCGCCTTTGGCTGTAAGAATAATAATGGGAGTGGTGGAAAATTCACGGATGCGCTGTGTCGCGCCGAAGCCGTCCAGCTTGGGCATCATCACGTCCATCAAAACAAGGTCCACGGGCTGGTCTGAAAAAACAGTCACAGCCTGCTGGCCATCCTGTGCCGTGATCACTTCATACCCTTCGGTTCGCAGGTTGGCTTCGAGCAGTCGCAGATACCGAGGTTCATCATCCACGATCAGAATGCGTTTTGCCATAGAGACCTCCTGGTCAGTTTGACGGATTGATGGGTAGTTCGATGAAAAACGTTGTTCCCTCACCGGGGTTTGATTCTGCCCAAATCTTACCACGATGTGCCTGAATTATCTGCTTGCAAATGTAAAGTCCGAGCCCCGAACCGGTGACGGTAATCTCGCTGCGCACGCGGTAAAAACGCTCAAAGATCAATTGCAGGGCATCGTTCTCAATGCCGGGACCACGGTCCGTGAATGAAACCAGCAGGTTGTCATCCACCCGATTAAGCCGGATGGTGATGGGCGCGCCCGGCGCGTATTTGATGGCATTGGTGAACAGGTTTTCAAACACCTGCGCGATGCGCACCCCGTCGCCGTGCATGGAGGGCGCGGAACTGATCTCCATATTGATCTCTATGGTTTTGAAGCGCGAACGTATCCGCATGACGACATCCCTTAAAACGGCATCCAGCCTGAGGGGTTGGAAGCGAAGCGGAAGTGTCTTGCTTTGCAGGCGCGCGGATTCAAGTACGTTTTCGATCAACAGGGACAGGCGGTCTGCCTCCTCGTCAATGATCGTGAGAAATTCCTTTTGAGTTTCCTCGTCCCAGTTCGTATCCTGCCGTAACAGGCTGGTGCTGTAGCCCTTGATGAAGCCAAGCGGCGTACGAAGTTCATGCGAGATCGTGCTGACAAAATCCTCTTGCAATTGCATCTGGCGTTTCAGTTCGCGCAACTCTGCGTGCATTTCACGCGAAGCCGCGCGTTCGAATAATAACGTCAGCAGGTCTGTGGCGATCAGCGCAATTTTGATGTGGTCTTCCGTATAAACGGGACCGCCAAAACGCACAAAGACCAGCGCGCCTTTAATCAAACCGTTCGCGCGCAGCGGCAAACCAAGCAGATACGCCTGATGCAGGCGGTCGTCGGGCGGCGTGTCGGGTTTTGGATCCTGCATCAACAATTTTCCCGTGGCAAGCACCTGGCTTGCAAACGTTTCTCCCCACGCCGCGTCGGCTTCCGCATGTTTGGAACGTCCAATCGCGCGCGCATAAACAATATCGAGCGCGCCGGTGTTTTCATCCTGCAGATACAGAGCCACATTATCGAACACGAATTGTTTGCGTAAGGATGCCAGAAACTTTTCAATTGCGCCGCGTGAAATCCCCGCTTGTGCGGTGGATTGCATCAGTTCCTGCAGGTATTCAAGCGTTTGACGATCCATGTTTTATTTTACATCCACCACAGCCAGCAATGGAAATTTAAATGCCGAACCGCGCCCTTCAAGGGATTGCACTTCGATCATCGAACCATGTGCTTCCACGATTTGCCTCACCAGTGAAAGCCCCAAGCCGGTGCCGCCGTAGGTGCGGGTGGTCGAGCCATCCAATTGATGGAACGGCTCAAAGAGTTCGTTCAAACGATTCGACGGAATCCCGATTCCCGTATCGGTGACGGAAACGATGACGAGGTTTGCCCCCTCGCGTTTGACGCCGACGATCACGCGTCCTCCCTCGGGAGTGAATTTGATCCCGTTATCAATGAGCTGGTGCAACACCCACGCGGTTTTTTGCGAATCAGCCTGCACAAAGGGGACATCCTCATCAACCATCGCGTGCAGAGTGACGCCGCGTTTCTGCGCCTTCTCCATCGCAGACTTGATCACCAGGTTTGTGAGCCGGCGAATATCCACGTTCTCTTGTTTTATGCTCATTTCACCGCGTGAAGCGAGCGAGACCATGATCAAGTCCTCGATCAGGGATTCCAAATTGCCGGTGGACTGCTGGCTGACCTGCAACGCATGGCGTTGTTCATCCGTGACCCTGCCAAGAGATTCCGTGACCAGCAATTCCAAATATCCCTTGACGTGTGTGAGCGGCGTGCGCAGTTCGTGCGAAATGTTCGAGATGAAGTTGGCTTTCAACTGGCTGAGTTCAGAAACGCGTTCGAGAGCTTTTTGCAGTTCGGCTGTGCGTTCCTCCACGCGGCGTTCGAGTGTGCGGTTTGCGGCTTGCAACGCGGATCTCAGTTGAATGATCTGTTCGGTGACAGCCTGATCGAGCCCGACACGTTTGAGCAGTTTCAAATCAATCAGCGCCTGACCCAGCATTGGGTGATTGCCTTTTGCTATTTCTTCTTGTTGATGATCGAGCGCTTTTTGCAGGTCTTCAGGCGTGATCAGTCCTTTTTGAATCAGATATTCCCCGAGGCGAGGCACAAGCATTTCAGGTGTGAGTTGCGGTTGTTCGATCATCTTGTTTGGTCTTTGTTCGAGATGGAAAAACCTTTACCACGGATACTTCGACAGGCTCAGCACAAGTTTCACCGATTCACACGAATTTTTAAAACCCAATCCGCGAAAATCCGTGTAATTTGTGGCGAAGAAGCCTTTGAACTCATCTAACGGAATGGATAACGTAAAGACTCTCAGAATGTTTTGTAAACCCATTCTCCGCCTATCATTGTAGCCGAGGATTCGAGCATGAGCAATTCAGTTGGATTGCAGGTGAAGGGGTCTTTTTCGAGAACGATCAGATCGGCAAGATAATTTGGCGCGAGCCTTCCGAGGCGGTCTTCCATGGTTGCCGCGTAGGCGGCGCCGAGGGTGTAGCCCGCGAACGCGTCAGCCATGGAGATTTTTTGTTCAGGGTACCAGCCATCGGCGGAGGGGGAGCCGTCGGCGCGCCTGCGTGTGACCGCAGCGTGCAATCCCCAAAATGGATTCGGCGATTCAACCGGCGCGTCCGATCCCAACGCGAGCGGCGCGCCGAAATCCAATTGAGTCTTCATTGCGTATGCGAGGCGCGAACGCTCACCCCAATATTGATCCGCCATCAACATATCAGACGTGGCGTGAAGAGGTTGCATGGAGGCGATGACGTTGAGTTGTGCGAGGCGCGGCGCGTCATCGGAATGAAGCACTTGCACATGTTCGATGCGATGACGAAGCGCGGGGAGATGATTTTCTTTTTCGTAGTTGCGGAGTTGTTCGTAGGCATTGAGAACTTCATGATTGGCGCGGTCACCAATCGCGTGGACGGTCATACCCAGACCAACCTGCGCGGCTTTGCATCCGTGTTCGAAGAGTTCCTCGCCATCCATGTTGAGTATGCCGCGATTGTTTTCCTCGCCGATGTAGGGCTGGAACATCGCGGCGGTATGCGGACCGAGCGCGCCATCCATAAAAACCTTGATATTGCCGATGCGAAGCATGTCGTCGCCGAAGCCGCCGCGCAAACCGAGTGCGTGCGCCTCATCGAGCAATTCAACCGGAAGATTTTTCAACACACGCAGTTTGAGTTTATTTTGCGCGTGCAGTTGTTGAAGCGCCATGAATGAATCGCGGCGATCAAAATCATGCACGCCGGTCAGTCCCATCTTCCACAGAATCGGTTGGGCTTTTTCGATGGCTGATGCAATCTCTTCGATTGTGGGTTCGGGAACTTCATCGCCAATACATTGCATGGCAGTTTCGAGAAAAATACCTGTGGCATTTCCTTTTGCATCGCGTTGGATCTGTCCGTTGTGTGGATCAGGCGTTTGTGAGGTGATGTTCGCAAGTTTCATCGCGTTGGCATTTGCCCACGCGGAGTGGATGGATTTGGATGTGAGGTAAACAGGATTGTTGGGAGCAATCGAATCGAGTTCGCTCGCGTGGGGCCAATTGCCCCAAACATTCTGATTCCAGCCGTGACCGAGAATCCATTCGCCTGGTTTGGATCTTTTGACGCGTTCTGCAACACGGCGCAGGCATTCTTCTTTGGTGTCCGTTTCGCAATTTATCTTTTGCAAGGCAAGAGAATAATATTTCAAGTGGAGGTGCGCGTCGGTGAGTCCGGGGACGATGACGCGCCCGTTCATATCCTGTCCTTTCGCGCGGGGATAATGATTGAAGAGGTCATTCGTCTCGCCGACCGCAATGATTCTTTCGCGGTCAATCACAATGGCAGATGCCTTCGGTTGTGATTTGTTCTGTGTGTAGTTGGTGGCGTTGTGGAGGATTTTCATAAGACCTGTCCATCCAAAGATCACGCAGATTTCACAGATTTTTAATTCTGCGTAATCTGTTCAATCTGCGGATTGAATTATGTCAATTTTTCAAGAAGCGAATCCAATTCCTCATCGGAATAATAATAGATGGTGACCGTGCCGCCCTTCCTGCCATGTTTGAGCGCAACTTTCGTACCCAAACTGGATCGCAGGCGGCGTTCGACATCGTTCACGTCCGCGCTTTTGCCTGTTTTCTTTTTCGACGCGGGTTTCTGCCCCGAATATTTTCGCGCCAGCACCTCCGTCTGACGGACGCTCAGATCGAGATTGACAACTTGATTCAATAACACTTCCTGCGCCTTTGCGGATAAGGTCAGCATGGCGCGCGCATGACCTTCGGTAATCCGCCCATTGACCAAGGCTTGTTTCACTGCGGCAGATGCCTCAAGCAGACGAATTGTGTTGGCAATCGTGGAGCGGTTTTTCCCAACACGCGCGGCAATGGTTTCATGCGACATCTTGAATTCTTTGGCGAGATGCTGGTATGCCTCGGCTTCTTCAATGGCGTTCAAGTCCGCACGCTGTATGTTTTCAATGAGCGCGAGTTCAAGCAGTTGCTGGTCTGTCGCGTGACGTATAACAACGGGAACGGTTTTCAAACCTGCTTTACGTGAAGCCTGTAAACGACGTTCGCCCGCGATCAAGGTAAACACACCGCCTTTCCCCGGTGAAACGATGAGAGGCTGGATCACTCCATGCTCGCGGATGGACGCGGCGAGATTCTCCAGCTCCTCCACATCAAATTTTTCGCGCGGCTGGCGCGGGTTGCGTTGGATTGAATCAATGGCAAGTTGAGTGACGCCACCTGCATCGCCGCCTGAGGTTGATTTCCCCGCAGGAATGAGAGCGTCGAGTCCTTTGCCGAGACCGGAACGTTTTGGCATGTGTTCTCCTTACAATTCAATGTAGGGCGGGGTCTCCCCGCCCAAAACGGGGCGAGAAGACCTCGCCCCTACATCAATAATTATTTACCGTCACCTTTGAGCAATTCCTTCGCGAGCGATTCATACGCTTGCGCGCCAACCGAGGAAGGCGCGTATGCGGAGATGGGAAGCCCATACGAGGGCGCTTCGGCAAGGCGGATACTGCGCGGCACAATGCTCTTGAAGACCTGACCCGGAAAATGATTGTTGACTTCCTTCACAACATCGCTGGAGAGATTCGTTCGAGGGTCGAACATGGTCAGGATAACGCCGCGCACGCGCAGTTTTGGAAAGAGCGAGGATTGGACGCGTTCAATCGTCTGCGTGATTTGACCGAGTCCTTCGAGGGCGAGATACTCACATTGAACAGGGACAAGCACACCGTCTTTCGCGGCGACGAGTCCGTTGACGGTAAGGAGTCCCAATGAGGGAGGGCAGTCAATCAGGATGTAGTCATATTTGCCTTTGAGAGACTCGAGCGCATTTTTGAGACGATATTCGCGCTCTGATTCTTCGACGAGTTCAATCTCTGCGCCTGCGAGTGATGGAGACGATGGAAGAAGCGAGAGTTGAAGCCGTTCATTGTATAGGATGGAGGAAGCAGGCACTTCGCCTGAGAGCAGGGCATCATACGTGCTTGTCTGAACAGAATTTTTATCTACGCCGAGGCTGGAGGTGGCGTTTGCCTGCGGGTCGAGGTCCACGACGAGGATGCGTTGACCATGTTGTGCGAGGTATGCGCCGAGGTTGATGGCAGTGGTGGTCTTGCCCACTCCGCCTTTTTGGTTGACGAGGGTATAGATGCGGGTCATGTGATTTACGATTTTGGATTTTTTTTTGTCGACGTTGGTGCGTGAAAGTTTGACAAAGGAGGCGTGACAGTGTAAGTTTGGTTTATGCCTAAACAAAACCAGATACAACCAAGCTAAAAAGGATTATACCGTGTCTAGAACTGGTTTGAACATGACAAAGCACTCGTGCAACGAGGTTCGAGTACGTTCTGGAGGTCAGAAGATTTTGAAAAGAGGTGTTGTATGTTGGTAAAGAAACAACATGGCAGTCAATTTGACTACAGCGATCAAGCCATCTTGATCATGTTAATAATCAAGGAGGTGTATCATCTGATCAATCGTGGCGCAGAAGGATTTGTGCGTTCATTATTTGAGATTGCGCTGTTGCAAAGATGAGATGAGCATGCGTTGGTGCATAAATCGAACAGCAGGCACAATCCGTTTGTTGGGAGTGAAAAGTTATGCGACTTTGTAACTTTGGGGCATACGCAGGTGCGTCATTTTATTGAGAGCCGCGCTACGAACTAATACTTGGGTGGTCTGTGTTTCAAACAGACGCGCCGTGAGTTCGCCGCCAAAGATGGTTCTTCAGGCAAAACATGGTTGCCTCAGCCAAGGAACGGACATGATAGCCAGAATGCTTCTTCCATACTTTGCGCCCATCTTTACGAATGGAGCGTAAGTTCTCGTCTCGTTTGAGACCTTCTATTTGGGTATTGCCGTGTTTCCAGATGCGCGCGTTCTTGCGCGGTGGAATCAAAATGTTTACCTCCGGCCAGTGTACGTTGAGACTGCCATACACCTTGCGTTTATCACAGGCGCCATCTGCCGCAAAATCAAGGATGGTTTGCTCAATTTGCTCCAACAAAGGTGTTAGGGATCTTTGCAATTAGTTTTCTCCAAAACCTTCAAAATATATTCTGCCGTTCGTTTGCCGGATGTTCCATCGGTGAACGTGATTTCATCTTCGACGAATTTTCTACGTTCAGCAGAATCAACGGATTTATCTTTCAAGTACATATTCAGCATATCGCGCAACTCATTTTCGTTGTTTGCCACGCGTCCCGCCTTTGCTTCGCGGAAACGTTTATGCGTGGGCCAGTCGCCGATTTCTTTTAGCGAGAGTGAGAATTTCTTCGGCTTATTCCAACCGCCAGGGACATCAATCGTCGCCGCGATCATTGGCGTATCGTAGACGGCTGTTTCAACAAGCATCGTCGAATAGACCGTGACCACAACATCCGAATAAGCCATCATGGACGATTTCTCGTCCATGTCTTCGCCGCCGTAGTAGCCGAGCGAGCCGCCCAACGCTACAGGCTGGACGACATGCACGTTGGGATATTTTTTCTCCAAGTCAAACACACGTGCACGTTCTTCGGCGAAGATTCTTGGTTTATCCTGAAAATGACTCGGGTGCAAGCGGATCAACAACTGCGAATGCTCCGCCAGTGAATCCGATGAAACCAATTTCGCCAACGCTTCGATGTTCGGATAGTTCGGCGCAAAGTGGACAAAGCTGCTGGCGTATGAGATCAACTTGCGGTTGGGGTCGAGTCCGTGCAGTTTGAAATAGTCGTCGCGCGGCATGAGCCATTGTTTGCGGAAATATCCGTCATAGGATGGGATGCCGCCCACGTGCACGCGCTCAGGGTTCCAATCAGAGCCGAGCACCATTTCGGCTTTTTGCAACTCAGACCAGCAGGTCGCCCACTGCACGTCTGCGCCTGAGACGTTGTACGACGATGAATTATCCCAGCCGACGATGACGGTCATGTTTGGGATTCCGCGTCGGGCGGATTCGCGCAGGAGATAACGGTCCATGCGCCAGCCTGGAGTCGAAGCGATGACCATGTCAGGTTGGTATTTGTCAAAGAGGTCGGTATACAGCCCAGGGTCAGGCGTGAAGCGGTTTTGCATCCGAATCAAAAATCTGCGGGCGAAGGAAAAATTTCGCAGGAGGAGAATCATCAGCGTGGAGGGAATCCAAATGCCCAAACGGAATTTCCAGCCGTTCTCCGCCCAGACTTCCCAGATGTGGCTGTCCATGGCTTCGGTGTTGATGCGGCGCGAGCCGCCGACTCGGCGCAGGTAGGCGAGCAGCCACTGCCAGCGCGGGCTGACTTTTTTGGCGTAGTCGTTTGCCCGCTTGAGGCGCAGACCTTCGAAGATTAGGTTCGGGTTTCGATACGCCGCTTCGCGGCTACTCAACCCACCGTTGCCGAAACGCTGGGCGATTTTTTCTTTGGTTTCGTCGTCAGTGAGGACGACGACTTCGACGCCCGCAGCGAGCAAGGTCGGGACGACGTCACTTTGCAGGAAGTAGATGATTGCCATGCCGTGGTCGGCGGAGATGAGGATTCGTTTGGTCACTGAATTGATTTCGCTTCTTTCTTGACTTGCGGTTGGTTCTGGTGCGATTAGGTCAATTCTACCTTGACAGTAGGTGATAAGAAAATCATAATGGGTAGAAGTCGTTTTTTTGTTTGCATCTTGTTACATGACTACATAGTTGATACATTATAGTGACTTAAGGAGAGAACAATGATTAGCGATATCATTTCAGGTCTGAAGTTCATTGGAGAGCTATTTGAAAAAATCGCTTATGCTACGCTAAAAGTTAAAGGCACACCAAAGCAAAGATTTACAAGGGAATTTCTTTATCTATATGAAATGTTTCTTCGTCTAGAAGAATGCATACTGAGAATACTCACTACTAGCCGTCGACTATTGAAAAGCGTTGCAAAAAATGAAGACGCCTATTATGAGTATCAAATGGTGGGAAAAGAAACAAGTCAGCTACATAGAGTTTGCGTAGATTTTTTGCAGTGGACAGACAAGAATAGAAAATGGAAAAGTACTTTCGAGATTTTCGCCCCTGAGATAAAAGAGTCCTTAGAAACTCTTTACAATGCCGACAAGGATTTTGTGGGACAAAATGATGACATACTATTTGCTGTTGGTCGATTGCATTTATATTTTACAGATCAGAATAACCTCTTCTCAAGATATAAAGTCGCAACGAAAATGCTCAAAGAGAATCCACCAAAGAAGAAATATCGAGACTTAATAAGCAACTAAACGAATTACTAAAGGAAATTAGAACAGCCAAGATTGAATTACAAAAGTTTGGCTCGAAGCACTTAACAGTTGACGATATTTTTTCGGCTTGACAAACAAATTACAATTATTGACTTTTACAGAATTAATCATATGGCATTAATCCAAGATACATTTACAAATAATACCAAGTAAAAATCCTGTTATACACCGCCAGCAAAATCTTCTTGATAAATCCAACTTCCAACACCCGCTTCCCAAACGAAACAGGTTTCTTCTTCCCTGCATCCTTCAACTCCCCGCGCAAATACCCCAGCGTATTGGACATGGTTTCTCCCTCACCCGTCCTTCGGACACCCTCTCCCGCAGGGAGAGGGGAATGCACGCGGCAAACCGAACGTGTGACAAAACATAGTTTATCGTATCTTGACAATCCGCTATTTTCGTTGTACAGTATTCCTGTACAGATTGGAGCGTCCCGTATGACTATCGAATTTACCTATACCAGCGCCCGCGAACAACTTGCCAGCCTGCTCGACCGCGTCACCAAAGACCGTGAAGTGGTCATCATTCAGCGGCGCGGCTCTGAGGATGTTGCCATGATTTCTGCCGATGAACTTGCCAGCTTGACTGAAACGGCTTACCTCATGCGTTCATCTCAAAATGCCCAGCGGATTCTATCGGCTTTGGCACGCGCCTTGAAGAATGAAGGTCAATCACAGAGCCTGGACGACTTGCGCCATGAGGTAGGACTTGAAACCGAAAAAGCGTGAGGCAATATTTCAGCCTGAATTCATCGAAGACCTGCGCTATTGGGTTGAGACCGACCGCAAACTGGCTTTACGAACTTTCGAATTGATTGACGCCATCCTGCGCGATCCATTCGAAGGGATTGGCAAACCTGAACCGCTCAAATATCTCGCGCCTGGTTGTTGGTCACGAAGATTGACGCAGGAACATCGTATTGTCTATCTTGTGCGCGACAATCGGATTGATTTCCTGCAAGCGAGATACCATTACAGTAAATAGCTTTCTTGATTACTGGTGGTTTCGACACCTGCACTTGCATGCTGGTGCAAGTGTACGGCGACGAAGAACACGTCGCCTACTCAACCACCGAGTTGCTTTTGTTATGAATAATACCAACTGAATATCTTGTTATACACCGCCAGCAAAACCTTCTTGACGAAGCCCAACTCCAGCACACGCTTGCCGACGGAAACCCGCTTCTTTCTACCCTCAGCCTGCTTCAACTCCCCTCTCAAATACCCCAGCGTATTGGACATGTTCATCGCCAGCGGATCGGAGACCATCAGGCGCAACAAGCCTGCGTCGTTCATGCGCTTGTCCAACTGGCGGACCTGTCCCATGGGCTTGTCCATGTCAAAGGGCAGGAATTGCTGAAGCGTGGACTTGTAAGCAGTGAATTGCCAATGTGATGCGCCTGCCATCGCGGTCACGTCCTTCAACTGCGCCCCTTCGGGGCTCCGCTCAGGACGAAAAGTAATGCGCCAGTCTTTTGTCTCCGCATACACTTTCTTATTCTCTTCTTCAGTCTGCCCGAGCGAGAGATTGAATTCAAGGAAAGTTTCCCACGGAATGAATTGACCGTCTTCAAGCTTAGCATTTTCCCGCGCCCATTTGAGAGTCGATTCATAAAACTCAGGCGGTGTACGGAAGGGACGCGCGGTCACCATGCCAACATTTGGGAAGGTTTCGAGAATTTCCACAGAGCGTGACAGCCAGTTCGGAGAGAATAACA
>Ga0247727_10010160_pt1 | contig 16760 bp, 14 predicted proteins | sample WisWelCaveWW1625_FD_202498 | JGI IMG/M metagenome (GOLD analysis project Ga0247727, IMG submission 202498) | Biofilm microbial communities from Wishing Well Cave, Virginia, United States - WW16-25 | ecosystem: Environmental > Aquatic > Deep subsurface > Groundwater > Cave microbial mat | place...
AGGTAACCCCGCTAAAAGGTAATCCGCAAACTTCATGGGACATGCCACACGGTTAACCGCATTGTTCTCTCTCAAAAGAATGGCCGCATCCGCTCCCGACATCCATCGTATCGCTTGAGCTCTGTTACCACTGCGGATGACAAATGCCGACTCTAGCAATCCTGCTTTGCGACAAAAATTTCTCATTCCAACCGCATCATCGGTAAGAAGTAGAATCTTGTGTCGACCATCTCGTGAATTCAGGCGAGTAATTAAATCCAAGGTTTCTGGAAGGGCCTGCCACTTCGCAGTTGAGCCCGCATAGCACCACAAGAAAGTGTCTTCGCCAATCTGCAATTCACGTCGGATCTCACTCCTAAGGCTTTCAGAGGGGTCACTAAATTGTTCTGGGACTTCTGCCCAGCAAGGAATAACAAAAATCGCACGTTGATAATCATACCGCTCTCTCATAGCTGCAAAAAGTGGCAAAGAAACACAGAGCATTGTATCTGCTTTCCGACATGCGGCTACCTCTAATTTTTTCAGTTGCTCTTTGGCTTTTGAAATATGCTTATCTTTAGGAATAAGTCCTCCCAGCTCAATTTCAGCTAAAGTGTCCCCACGAACATCAAATACAAGTTTAGGACGAAATTCTTTAGGAAATTTTGAAATAGCTTTGGCAGCGATTCCCGCAGCAATAGGCCCGCGTGCATGCAGAACTTGAGGACGGTAAGTCTTGATCGTCGATTGTAAACGTAGCTCTAGAACTTTTCCAAAACGAGGCGGGAATCCTGCTCCAAAGAAACTGGTTTCAATGGAAACTGATGAAGAATTGCGTCTCTCTGTAAGTCTGCTTCTTAAGTCCTGACGTAAAAATACCAAAGGGCTTAAGGCTGCAAAAACTTTGAGTTGAACGCCATGTTTCGTAAGTGCTTTCCACAGTGGCTCCATTTGGGAGTAATAAACATTACTCAGAATGTCACTGTAAACCACATACAAGACTCGAAAGGACATAGGATAATCTTTATTTGGTAAGTTTGACGACGACTAAGTGACTATATTCGGCTGTGAAGTTCCAACGATTCAGTTTTTCAAAAGCCTTGAGTTTTTGATATGGGCTAAAAAGGCCGCTCCCTCCAAGAACCTTGCATGACAACTCTGACCTCTTTGCAGCTGCTTTCACCTCATTCATCGAAAATCTTCGAAACCCATGATCTCCCAAAGTTCTTAGGCCTTCCAGCCAAGATATAACGGAATTGATATTTCCAACAGAGAGAATTGCCATTCCATCCTTCTTTAAATGCTTCGAAATTTTAGAAAAAAAATCTTTAAGGTCCCGGGCATGATTGGCTATTTGCATTCCAACGATCAAATCAAATACATTTGGATCAAATGGCCAGCCCTCGTCTATAGAGGCCGCGATGCAAAAGCTTCCCGGCCTTAATTCTTTAGCTTTGTGAAGCATCTTTTTTGAGCCATCCAATAAAATAAACCGTTTTGCAAAATGAGAAAGAAGCAGACTTGCTCTTCCATAACCAGCTCCAAGGTCTAGCGCGGTACCCCATATCCTTTTTGAAACTTCACTCTTGATCATTTTAATTTCTCTCAAATAAAAAGGATTTTGATCTATGGCACTTACTGGCCAAGGATCTCCTTTATCATAAAAATCATACGTTGGGTTCATTTTGGTTTGGATAGCAGTTGGCCATAAACTTTGATGACCGCTTCCTGAAAGCGAGATGGATGGGCTCGTTCCTCAACTATTTTTCTAGCTGCCTTTCCCATATCTAAACGAAGGGTAGAATTCAAAATTAATGTTTTTAGGTGTTCTGCCAATAAAGAGACATCGCCCACTGGAAACAAAAATCCAGTTTTGCCTTCTTCAATCCATTCTGGATTTCCTCCGACATTTGTAACAATACTTGGAAGCCCACAGGCCATGGCTTCAATTAATGAAGAAGACGTGCCATCTTGTTTAGACGACGTAATGTAAATGTCAGAAGACTTCACCAATTCTGCAACTTCGGAAGCATTTTTTAATCTCCCCATAAATTTTACACGATCTCGCCACGGGCTCTGGTTTGCTCGTGCCTGTAGCACAGGCTCAAGAACTCCGGATCCTGTGAGAAGTAACTGATAGTTTAAATCTCTGGGCAAAAGGTCCAGGGCAGAAAATAAAGTCTGATGATCATAGAGATCTTCAAAATGCCGATTACAAACTAAAATAGGGACGTAGGCGCTGGATTTTAGTGCTCGTAAAGCAGGAGAAAAGATAGTTAAGTCTACAGGCCTTGGAATGACCTCACATTTATCACTGGAAAAATCTGGATATCTTTGAAGTACTTGAGCTTTTGCCCATTGGCAATCTACGATCACCCGATCTGCTTTACGTAAAGTCTCGTGAACAATCTGATGGAGTCTCTTACTGACTTTTGGTTTCTGGACAATATCGGTAACTAGAGGAGTGATGATCAGAGGGTGTACCCCTGCACGAGCACAAAGATAGCCATCCGTCGGCACCCATGTCCCATGCAAAATTGAAGGGTTCATCTTTCTCATCAGATCATTAAATTTTTCTTTATATTTCCACAGGCTCCATTGAATACTCCATCGATCAACCAATGAACGGTAACGCTCTTCATCAGGGTCATCATACGCACGACCTTCCTCCCAAAGATCGATGACCTCGATAGAAGTGAAATCTGAAAGCCAGGATGGAAATGGTTTTCCATAAAAAGTGACTAGGTGTACTTTTTGAAAGAAGGTCTTAGCTACCTGAAGATAAGGTCGATCGTGAAGAGAAATCATATGAGACACATAGATAAGAGTTCGGGCCTGATTCATCACTAATTCAAGTGGTTGAATATTCCTTTCGCACCCATTCAAGAAGATCGTTTAAACTTTGCTCAATTGGTATAGCTGGGTTCCAACCCGTTGCCTTGAAAAGGGCTCCTGCATCACCACAGATTTGTGACATATCATTCTCGCAGTTTGGATCTTGCGCAAGGATGGGTTGGACTTTAGCCATTCCCAATAACGTTTCTAAAACAGTCTGAATTTTTACGAGTTTTCCAGAACAAACGTTATAAATCTTTCCAAGTTCACCTTTTTGAATGAGCTGAATATACGCGCGAACCGCATCTCTGACATCCATAAAATCTCTAGCTGACAGAAGAGACTGAACAACGATTTTATTAGCTCTTCCATTTTCCACTCTGACCACTTGATGTGCGATGGAGGAACAAACAAGTCTTTCCTGCTCCCCTGGGCCCACAAGATTAAATGTTCTGACACAGATCACCTTCAAGTCGTGCTTCTTGGCATAAAATCGGGCTAGGGTTCCTTGAGCAGCCTTTGTCAGGCCATATAAACTCTTGGGATGAATGGCTTCATTCTCTAGAATGGGTTTTCCTTCACTTAACGTTGCCCCATATTCTGCCGCAGAACCATTGATAAGGATTCGCACGTCTTTTTTCTTTCGAAGAATGGCTTCTAGAAGATTTTGAGTTCCAATAACATTTGTTTCATACATCGACTCAAAATCCCCAGTAAATTCTCCAGCCAAATGAAACACAACATCTGGACTCACCTTTTCTAATACGGAATACAACAATTGATATTCACGAATATCGATCGTATGGCAGGAACTTAAGATGTCCTCTGAAGAAGAGTTTTTGGTCCTGCTAACCCCATGAATTTCCCATCCGAATTTTTTTAGTTCTGTAGCAAGATGCAGTCCGATGAAGCCAGAGGAACCTGTGATGAGTGCTTTACCGGCCAATCTGTTCAATCAACGTGAAACTGTTTTCGATTACGCTCAAATACCTGGAGAGCATTGTCATAATCCTCTTTTCGACCAATATCGAGCCAAATTCCTTTACAAAAAAAAGTTTGGACAGGTAAACCTTTTTTGATAAGTGAACGAATCAAATCTGGTAAATCCAAGTGTCTTTTTTTTGGAACATATTCTAAAACATCTGGTTCAAAAACGTAAATTCCCATACTGACTGGATAGGTAAGGGTTGGTTTTTCAATGTATTTCTGAATGCGTCCTTTGGAATCCAACTCTAAGATGCCTAGATCGATTTTTATTTTTTTTGAAAAGACTCCCACAGTTGCAATGGCCTTTTCTTCGCGGTGAAACTCCACCATGGCTTTAAAATCAAGTGTGGTAAGGATATCACCGTTAAGCACTACGAAGGTGTCTTTTAGTTCTCTTACGAGGCCGATAGGACCTGCAGTTCCGAGCGGACGTGTTTCCTCTGAATACCAGATCTTTAACCCAAATCGCTCGCCGTTTCCAAAGTAAGCTTGAATCAAGCTCGATAAATAGCCTACGCAAAAAGTAACGTCTTGGATCCCAATTCGCCGAAACTGGCGAACAATGACTTCTGCAATGGGCATATCACCTAATGGCATTAATGGTTTTGGAAGTACTGTTGTATAGGGGGCTAACCTGGTTCCTTTGCCTCCTGCCAATAAAATAGCTCGAACATTCCTACCAAGCTTCCTAGACCTCATACGCTCCAATTTTATAGAGATGAAGATTCTTGGAAATCCACTCAATAGTCATTTTAAGACCTGAATCCAAAGAGACTTGTGGTGACCAATGCAACAAATTTTTGGCAATTTCAAAGTTTGAAATCAATCTTTCAACTTCACTCTTTGCGGGACGGAGCCTGGCCTCATCGCTATGAATAGTTAACCGTTTTCCCAAACAAGTTCCCACTTTTTCCACTACCTCTTCTATAGATACCCCAACACCTGATCCCAAATTAATCGTTCTGCCCTCAATTCCCGGAGTTTGCGCAGCTTTCACAAATCCATCGACTGTATCGGAAACGTAGGTTAAATCGCGAATTGGAGTAGTCGATCCAAGTAAAATTTCATTTCCTTTTAAAGCTTGAGTAACAATTGCAGGAATCACTGCTCTGGCAGATTGTCTTGGGCCAAAAGTATTAAAGGGCCGCAAGATAACCGAAGGTAAAGCAAAGCTTGAATAAAAACTCTCCACCAATTTATCTGCACCAATTTTTGTGGCTGAATAAGGAGACTGGGCACAAAGCGGATGTTTCTCATCCATGGGGACAACCTGTGCGGTACCATACACTTCACTGGTCGAAGTATGGATCAATCGTTCAACCGAAGGGACCTCTCGAATCGCCATCAAGACATTTAATGTTCCCATCAGATTGGTTTCAGCGGTTTCGCGAGGGGCAACATAGGAATATGGAATACCGATTAACGCGCCTAAATGAAAAACAATCTCCATATCGCTAACAGCCGCTTTCACGGCTGATGCGTCTTTAAGGTCTCCTCGAACAATGTGGATCTTTGAAAGCATTTGAGGGGAGAGGCTGGACAACCAGCCAATATTGGCACGTGAAGTATACCTTACAAAAGCCCGCACTTTGGCACCAAGGTCAGTCAACCTTTCAACCAAGTGAGATCCAATAAAACCTCCCGCACCAGTCACCAAAACGTTCTTTGAAGATATTGCTGCCAAAGATTTAACCTTTCCTAAACTTTTAAAGAGGCAAAGACAGAAGATTTAGTCCATGAGTTAATCGTAACACTATAACGTCCATCTTCATCTTTAAAATTTTGATGAACAGGCAATGGTTTCCCGTCATACAAAACCGAACATGTTTCAGGCTTATCCACATAGAACGTAAGTCCGTGAAGAGCTTGCGCACCCCTCCGTTTAATGCTCTCTGGGATAGTTGGAGGCCATCTAAGGCTAAGTACGCGCATCGGATATTCCTCCAGCACCTCAACCTGCAACTCACGCTGGGCCAAAAGATACAACAACAGACGTTCTGTAGACATGACAAGAATCTTTCCATTTTGTTCTCTTTGAGACAGCTCTCGAAGTCCTGAAATCGTTTCTGGGCTTAAATCAGGAAACTGCCTGCCAAAACCAAAATGAATAAGAATAAGCGTAATCCCTCTCATTCTTTCTAAATCGTCCAAAAAAACTGACGAAAGCATGCCTCCGAGGTCCTCAGTCTTCGTGCGACTCCAATCTGCAAGATACCTGGTAAAGAACCAAATCGGGTAGCCATCCCTTAAATTCCCGCGCCGTAAAATAGGTGCCTGATCGGTTCCTTGTAAGAAAAATCTCGTACCCTGAATTATTTTTCTGGGTAGGGTCATCTCTGTTGGAAAGGCTCGAATTTTTTCAAAAAAAGGAATGGGCCTCTCTTGCCCCCAAACGGGGGTAACATGGTTTCCAGTCCAACAAAAAACAATGCCGACCTGAGTTAAAAGGTCTGAATGATATTCCAAAACGGTTTGTTCCTTTCCAGTGCCGTCTGAAACTCTTTTGCGATCGCCAAGGCCTTCGCCTAAATTTTGTAAATTATGGATATCTCCGTGATCAGACCAAATCAGGGGTTTCCTTTTCCATCCCGTCATCTCTTCAAAAGCTTTTGCCGCATATTTACGTTCAAAGCCACCTCTCTGGCTAAAATTACCCCAAGTATGTAGAACATCTAAAAGCCCTTCATGAACCAATTCTCGAATGAGCGGCGCATAACGAGAAGGTTCAAAAGATAGACCATCAAAGTACGTGAAAGAATCGTTGATTTCTGGTTTGCAACTAAAAAACCAGAAAGAATCGCTTACATCTAGGTTTAATCCTTGCCCTAGGGCAGTATCCTGAGAAGTATTTAGAAATCGGTGAAGCTCCACAAAATGTTGAAAGCTCAAACCATCGATGTCATTTGAGATGGTTACGATCGCACGATACGGATAAGGAAACTTTCGCCACATGAAAAGATCGTTTTAACATTCGCCGGGTTTTTCAAAAAGAGCAATCCAATTTACAGCTTCACCATCCAACTTCCAAAGATGGTCTAGCAGGCCAAAAAAGCAATTATTCAAAACGACAAGAGGTTTCAAAAAGCCAGCAAGGAAATGCCAACGAGAGGATTGGTATGGCAAAATCATGCGATTCAAACAGATTCCGACTCTCATCCAAAAAGATCCCTGAGACTGAATCAATTTTAGTTTGAATCCTGCTGTTTTCCCCAAATGTTCAAATCCATTTTTCGTAAAATGATACCGATCGAATTGACCATATTGATGCCAGGATTGATGTTCTGAGATAAGGGCAAGCCCACCAGGTCTCAAAATTCGCCAAATTTCATTGAAAGTATTGACAGGATTGTCGACACACCCCAAAGAAGCAAACATGAGGACTACATCACAGCTTTGTGAAGCTATTGGCAAGGTGTCTGCCAGGCCACGAATATATTTACCTGATAAATTTGGAGAAGGATCTAACGCAAAAATCGTTCGATCTTTTTCATATAGGAGCCGAAAAGGCTGGTTTCCTGCACCAATATCTAAGTATATCTTTCCGGATAAAGGAAGAATGTTCTTTAAATCAGATATCAGTTGACGGTGAAAGAGGTAGGGATAATCATAAAGTCGCGGGTTAGAAATGGGATTTCGTGGTTTCAACGCCGTGGAATAGCAAATTCACATCTTCGACAAATGAAATTCTCTTGCGCTTGTGAAAGACCCTGAATCTTCTTTCGGATCTCGAAATAGGGACGATCAAAATAGATTTCCTCCAAATCTTTTTCTTTAGCATTTCCAAGATGTGTGGTCCTTCGCCAATCTTCGCAACAAAGAATGACATCTCCGTTAAACAAAATGTAGATATCGGTAAGCTCTCTAAAATCAGAGCATCCTCCTAAATTATGAATATAAATGTCCTGGGAAAATGTACTTAAATTTCCTGCCCAATCCATCGCTCTTCGGGTGAGTACGTTAAGTCCCCTCTCTCTCCAATGCGCAACTGCCTTTTTTACAGTTTCATCGTCGCGACCAGGCCGAATATTGATCTGGATCTGAACTTGTGCTTGATAATCATGATGATAGTGGCTTAGAGATTCCAAATTGGCCATCACAGTATCAAAGTTTAACTTACTCACAATACGTTGATACTCTTCTTTGACCACACTGGGCATATTGATCACCAAATATTTGAGTCCAGCCTCGAATGCAGCTCTTCCTTTTTTTTCACTTAACAAGGATCCATTGGAAGAAAGCTCCACTTTGCCTCCCAGTTTGGTCACAAAAGAAATGCGGTCAACAATTTTAGGATCCACAAAAGGTTCATTCAGAAGATATAGAGCATAATTCTTAATGCCAAATGCTAAACCATCCTTCACAACTTTCTCGAAAAGTTCGTCGGACATATTGCCCATAGGAACTTCCTTAGCAACCTCAGGATAGGGGCAAAAGTCACAGTTTGCGTTGCAAATGGAAGTAGTTTGAATCTGTACTCGTTGGGGTCGAACTCTTGAAACCAAACGATAAATGAGAGGATGGGAAAATTTTATTTGGCGACGCAATGTAGAGAGGTTCATGAACTTCAATTATACCGTAAGAGTTAGAACCATTTATCCTTTAAAACGTTTACGCAACGAGGGAGGTAGGATGCTCAGGATCGGAATCATAAATCCGAGATAACGCGAGGCATGGTAAACGCCTACAAAAATAGCCAATTTCAGAGCAAGGGCAGAAAGATTCCATGGTGAAGAAGACTGAAAGTCTATGATGAGAATAGTTCCACCTGCCAACGTAACGCATAGACAAAAGAAAAAGAAGGCCTTCAAGGGGAGTTGCACAGGCCAAGTTTTAACAAAAGGAATTCCTCCCACGACAGTTCTTACAATACCTGCAGTGACAGTACTGAACGCTGCTCCTAACGCCCCAAATCTTGAAATGAGAAAAAAGTTTGATGCCACCTGGGCTATCCCTGTAATCAAGGTGACCCTTGCAATGGTTCCGGTTCGATCATGAACCGAAAGGCCGTTGGATATGACACACCATAAGATTCTCGTAGCATAATAAAAGGCTAAAATGTCTCCAATTCTGTAGGCGATATGAAAAGATTCGAAGGTCATTAGAGTGATCAAGGGGCGCAAAAAAGCCATGTACCCGACGATTCCAACAAAGACTGCTCCGACGATTTTAAGACTATCGCGAGTTAATGATTCATAGTCTTTCTTACCGATCGATTGGTGAAAAAAACGAGGTGTCCATGCAAAGTTAATCGCGTTGATCAAGAAATCCATCGGCAGTAGAAAATTAGAACCCATTTGATACATTCCCACCGTTTCCGTCGTTCGATACCTTTGAATAAAAATCCGATCACTAAAGGCAAAGAACCAATTCGATGCTTGAGATGAGAACAAAGGAAAGCCGTAACGAACGGATCGGGAAATAGTCGCCCAATCGATCCTCTTTTGAAAAAGTTGGGATTTAAAGATCCATAATAACGCAACTGCAGATAAGGCTGCGGCAAACATCTGACCCTTTAAAGATCCCCAGGCTCCATGCTTTTTGACAACAACAAAATAGATAATCCCTAGAATGGAAATCCCAAAAGTAGCCAAACGAAACCACAAGTAAAACTTTGGCTTTCGTTCCATTCTGGCTTGAAGCAATGCAATAGACGATGTCAAATAAAGCAGGGGCAAAAAAATAGCGGCAAAGCCGTATGGCCAAAAAGGAAGAGGCTCCGCTCCAAACAAGATCGGTAACGCATAAGGAAGAAGCAGGCTTAGGATCAGACTACCTAGAATTCCTTGTAATATGAGTTGTAAATAGATGGATCGTAACAACAAATTCTTTTCTGACTCAGCCTTAGCCTCAGGGTAGAAACGGCTGAATGCTGTTTCAGCACCACAATGAAACAGAATTTCCGCAATCGAACTTACCATTTGGACCAAAGAGAGAATTCCGTAATCCTTTGGAGACAGAAATCGAGTCATTAATGGAAGAAGTGCAAAATTCACTGCACGAGGAGCAAAATCTGCAATTCCATAAATAATCGCATCCTTGGCTAGTCCGCGAAGCCCGTCTTGAGGTTGATTCATATCTTAATTCTGGGGACACACGACTGGACCCGAACTCTTAACCTAGCAAATTCTAAAGTATATAGTTCGGGTCCAGTCGTGTGTCCCCTAAATTCTAAATATCGCTTACAATGGCAGGAAATGAAAGTTCCTCTTCATCCACCAGCTTGGAGCAAAAAAGAACATGCTTATGCTTGCCTCAACATTCTGACGGCTGGAGCATTTTCAGGGGATAAAAGAAAGGAACTTCAGGAAGAATTGAAAAGGAAATTTGGAAATAGGAAGATCGTATTAACCTCATCGGGTCGATCTGCTATACATTTAGCTTTAAAGGCTTTGAAGATCCAAGAAGGAGACGAAATCATCCTCCCTTCTATTTGCTGCCCTGCTGTGCTTGTTCCGATCTTACAAAATAAAGCCACACCTGTTTTTGCTGACATTAACTTGGAAATCCAACTGGATCACCAATCCGTGGAATCCATTGTGTCTCCTAAGACAAAGGCGATCTTGGTTCCCCACTTATTTGGCGGAGCTGCACCTATGAAAGACCTTGAACGTTTGGCCAAAGAGAAAAACATCGGGTTAATTGACGATGCAGCTCAATCCTTTGGCCTAGAGATTTCTGAAAAACCTTTGGGTTCCTTTGGGACAAGCGGTATCATTGCATTTGGAATTGGGAAGCCTATTTCAAGTTGGTATGGTGGGGCGTGGATTGCACCGCTTTACGAATCTACCACGCCAGATTTATCTGAATTTCTTCCAAAAATTCGAGAAGCAAAAGCGCTCCTCTCTTTTGCAACTTCAAGAGCGTGGAGAAATTGGTGGCCATTGGTACGAGAAATTGATTTAGATTTGGAAAAAGTCGAAGTACCACCTCTTTCTCAAGCGAGTCAAATTGGATCTCTGGCTTCTTGGCTGGCTTTGAGCTTACTCAAAAGGGAAAACTTACTCACAGAGTGCCGAAAAAAGAATGCGAAATACTTGGAGGCACTTCTTGACTTGACTCAACTGTTTACTTGGCCACAAAGACATCATGAAAATATTTATACAAAGTTGGTTGCATGTTTAAAAGATCCGGGCCACAAAACCGTGGATCTTGATACCATTCAAAACAAGTGGAGAATGCTTCTATCTGGATTACGACAAAAAGGATTTGAACTGGCACCGCCTTATCTACCCCTACATCTCCTATGTTCAAGAAACTCTATTCCTTTCCGCAGCGAGGATCTTAAAAACACAGAAAACCTTTGGTATAAAATGGTTCTCCTTCCTGTTGATCCACCTTTGCGTCATCAGTCACTTGAGGAATTGGCGTTAGCCCTTCCTAAAATTCTCCAGCAAGTAAAAATATGAGTCATCTGGGTAGAATTTTAGTTGTAAGCTTTAGATTTCCACCACAAAATGTTGCAGGCTGTATTCGGGCCATCAAGTTTGTCAAATATCTTGCTCGCCATGGTTGGAACGTAGATATCATGGTACCTAACGGTTCAACTCAGGAAGGGTTTGAAGAAGAATTAAAGCATTCAAAAATTTCAATTATTGAAGTTCAGTGTTTTAAGCCTTTTGATCTCCTTTTGAATATTTTTAAGAAATTCAAGAGACAATCCTCTATGGATAAAGATACTCAGGACAAAGCCTCCTCCCAGCTTTCTCGATGCACTACGCGAAAAAAATCCTTGTTTTTCCAAATTCTCCTTCTCTTAAGATTTCCAGATGAAGCTGTTTTCTGGAGGTTTCATCTTCTCGGGGCAATCCGAAAATATTTAAGAAAATTTCCTGATTGCAAATTAATTTATACTCATGGCCCTCCCTTTTCTCCATTCTTAGCTATTCTGTCTGGAAATCGTTCCTTTAAAAGAAAGTTGATTTTTGACTTTAGGGATCCATGGTCAAAGGATCCTGAAATAAACTACCCGTTCGGATTTTTGAAATCTTGGGTTCAAGGATGGGAGAAAAGAATTTTAAAATCTGGATACCCTTTAGTCACGGTCACCCACCAACTTGCCAAACAATTCCAAATGCTTGAACCTTCATCCATCGGAAAATTTTCAGTGATTACAAATGGCTTTGATCCCGAAGATTTTCCTCATGAAATTCCTCCTTCTGTTTCCTCTCAATTCATCATGGCCCACGCTGGGAATCTCTTTACTCGAAACACACGCTATTTTTTAGAAGGGTTGCAGGCCCTTGTTTCTCAACATCCAGTCCTCAAACCAAAACTTAAGGTATTATTTTGGGGACCCAAAGATCTTACAACAGCACAGATGATTCAAGATCTTGCTTTGGAGCAGATATGTGAGATGCGAAATCCTATTCCACACAGTCAGTTGCTCAAGGAAATAAGCGACATTTCGCTGTTCCTTCTGTTTCAATCCTATGGGCCCATTGACCTTGTTGCTCTTCCGGGAAAAATATTTGAGTATGCGACGCTTCGAAGACCTATACTGGGCTTTGGATGGGATGGAGAGGCCAAACGAATGATCGAAAACTCAGGATGGGGAAAATACTTTACGGAATCGAGTGCCAATGAGGAGGTTGCAAATAAGATTTATGAATACTATTCCCTGTGGGAACAGCATAGATTGATTCCTTTTGGAAAGGACGAGTCGTTGCTTTTGGTTTCCAGAGAGCACTTGACTTTGAAGCTTGAAAAACTTTTTTGAAGATGCAAAATCTCCAAAAGCCTGATCGGTCTATCGAAACCATCCACTTTTTTCAAGATCCGACTTATGCGGACCTTCGAGAAGGCTCTCGCTGGAAGCCGGAATTTCATCGATTCACCCAAAATGACATAGAAGTAGGCCAAGCCATCCTCATGCGTCGCAAACTTAGATTCTTACCATTTGAGGTCCTGATGGTTCTTTTTGGCCCCAAACTACATTCCAAAGATCCTGAAAAATTTCGGTTTGTGATCGCAGAACTTAAGAAAATTGGTAGAAAAAGAGGCTATCTTTATGTGGCTATACAGCCATACTTCTTTGTAAATTCCGAGTTTGCGCACGTTCTTGAAGAAGAGGGATTCAAATCAAGAGAAGATCATATCCTTTATCGGCACACGGTTTTGATCGATCTGACCCCTTCAGAAGAAGAAATTTTTCGGCATTTTAAAGACTCTTTGCGTTCCGAAATGCGAAGAGCCATGAAAAGCGGCTTGGAAGTTAGGCTGAATGAGGGACCACCATGTGTTGAGACGTTCTATCTTCTTTACCGAGGTTCCTATCAACGTAGCCGTGGAGCTTACCAATCCAAGGAGTATTTTGAAAAGGTTTGGAAAACGTTAGCCCCCAAAAGAGAGGCCATTTTTGCCATCGGCTATATTCAAGGAAAGCCAGCTGCCGGAGCGTTAATGGGGTTTGCCCATGGAAATATGATTTATTTGTGTGGGGGAACTTGCGCTGACAAAGAACTCACCTGGTTCAGGCCAAACGAAGGACTTCACTGGGAATTGATTCAACTGGCTAAAAAATGGGGATGTAAATTTTATGATTTGGGTGGAGCTAATCCAGAACCTCAAGAGGGTTCAAAATCATCAGGAATCAGCCATTTCAAAAGGAAGTTTGGACCGGTCCATTCCTTGATTGGGTATTACCAATGTGATTTACGGCCGATCCTCGCAAATACAATCCAGCAGCTCATGCCTACAATCCGATGGATGGGTCGAAACTTGAGAAGGTCAGAAGAGACGGATTATAATATGATGTAAGGGAAATCATTCACTCGTTTTCAAAAACATAAGCGCATCCAAAAGATATTTTGTTCCCCAATTTAAGACAGAAAAAGGAAAATATCCGCCATAGATTGGGGTTGAACCAAAAACTCCACCTCTAATGTTCATATTGCTTGTTTCTAACCTCTGATGTGAAGCAGCAAATTCAATCAGCCCTTTTCCCCAAATTTCCAGAGTGTGATCAGAAATTAAACGCCCCAAACGGCATGCCATCCAACCAAGCTGAATGTTTCCAGTCACGCATGACCAAGAAATCTCGGGGGAGAAATCAGCTCCAATGCGTCCTGGCAAAGCTTGCGCCTTGGGATATCGTCTCGTCAGTTGATCAAAAAAGTTTTGTAAGGCTAAAATACCTTTCTGATCTTTGATATCCTTTGCAATCTCAAAAACTCCTTCTACCACATAAGCCAATGAGTGAGTGAGCGGTGGAACACCTTTTTCAAAATTGGCTTTCTCAAAAAAACCTAAAGGGTTTTGTTGTTTCAAAGTCCACTCATATTGTCGGATCGCTGAATTACAAAATTCTTGTTTGCCGCAATTTTTTCCTACAAACCATAAACCCCAAGCACTTAGAACATCATAGCTATGCTCCTGAGTTGTGGTTAAAGGTGAAGTGAATCTTCTCCAGGCTCCATCCTTATCCTGCACAGAACACATCCACTTTGCTCCAAGGATGGCGGACTCCAAATATTTTTGGTCATGAGAGTGTCTCCGGGAATGCCTCCAGGCCTCCGTCAACCCTCGAACAATTTGGCCTGTGTTAAAGATCGTTTCTTCTAATTTCAGACGTGTTTCTCCTCCTGGAAATCCTCCGGAAGACAATTGTTGAGTCAAAAGCCAATCGGCCTGATGGAGAGCGGCTTTACCTAGATCTTGACGATTAAACTTTTGAGCAAGGCTTAGTAGCGTCGGAATGATGTAGCCTGTGGTTTCAGGGTAGCCAGATCCCCATCCAATGCCTAAAGTATAATGAGCCGCAACTCCACGACCCTGTGTAATCTCTATCGCACGGAGCATCCATTCAAGAGCTGCATAAAGATGCACATCTATATTTCGAAAAGACCGTCTGACTCTAAAGAGGTCTTGCCACGTCTCAGCACTACCCATAATCACAACTATGCGTCGAACGGCACGAGAAAGACGATGTAACGTTAATTGAGCTAGAGGTTCACCCACAAAAGCATTATAGTTTTCTTTATTTTTTCTCTAAATGAATTCGTCTAAAGAAATTCTGTTTGTTGCGGGTGCCCGTCCAAATTTTATAAAGATCGCTCCGCTCCTGCAAGCTATGAAAGCATATCCAAGGTTGTCTCCTTACTTCGTTCATACCGGCCAACATTATGATGAAAAACTATGTCATTGGATCTTTGAAGATCTTAAACTCCCTTCCCCAGACGTCAATTTGGATGTGGGGTCAGGGTCTCACGGAGAGCAGACAGCCAAAGTTATGGAGCGTTTGGAAAAAATCCTACTTATGAGAAAGCCTCATCTGGTTGTTGTTGTTGGAGACGTGAATTCAACTCTTGCCGGAAGTTTAACGGCTGTCAAACTCCATATCCCTGTCGCGCACGTAGAAGCAGGCTTAAGAAGTGGGGATAGAGCCATGCCAGAGGAAATCAATCGAATTGTGACAGATAGTGTATCGGACTACTTATTTACACACTCCAAAGAGGCAGATAAAAACCTTCTTCAAGAAGGAATTCCAAAAGAGAAAATTATTTTTGTAGGTAATGTCATGATTGATACGTTAAAGCAAATGCTTCCAAAAGCATTAGAATTCCCTCCGCTCACAGACGAACACTATGGGTTGGTCACGCTCCATAGGCCTAGCAATGTGGACCAACCCAAGATTCTAAAGGGAATATTTTCTGCGTTGGCTAAAATTTCTAAATTTCTGCCTCTTTATTTCCCAGTTCATCCAAGAACAGCTCTTCGCCTCAAGCACTTTAACATCCTTCCCCAAGAAAAGGGGTTTCATATGATAGAGCCCCTATCTTACCTTCCTTTTTTGGGTGCCATGGCCAAAGCCAAACTTGTGCTCACAGATTCGGGTGGCATCCAGGAAGAAACTACCGTATTGAGCATCCCCTGCTTAACTTTAAGGAAAAACAGTGAGAGAATGGTTACGGTTTCTAACGGAACAAACAAGATTGTCGGGGAAAATCCAAAGAAGATTGTCCTTGCAGCAAAGGTTGCTCTCAAATTCAAGAAAATAGGTCACTCCTGTCCAGAACTTTGGGATGGGAAAGCATCGGAAAGAATCGTTCAGTTCATAGCCTCGAAAATCTAAAAAGATTTTTTTATTCTTCTTCATTCAGCTTCATGTCAACATAAACCATTCGGTTTCAAGGGATTCAAATAGGTCTTATAGCATTGCTCATCTTATGGATGGTAGCTACCCTTTGTTTGGGAGGGGTGGCACAGCCGTACGAGAAGGTACACCTCTTTTTCTCTTCTCTCATTGGAGCGATCATTTTCTTCTGGGCCTATCTCAACCGTGAAACGGCTCCAAAACCTCCACAAACTAACCTCCTGGTAAAGATCTGCCTTATCTTTTTGTTAGGGCTCATTTTGTTGCAGCAGATACCTCTTCGTGCTGAAGTCATTGAGCAGGTTTCTCCTTTGGCTTATCGACTCACATTTCAAACCTTACATGAATTAGAAATTACACCGAAAAGTAGTGGTTATCCCATGACCATTGATCAGGCAGCTACACAAGTAGCCTTCGATCAGTTTCTGGCTTTTTTGATTTTGCTTGGCATCTCTACTCTGGTTTTTAAAAAACTTGAGCATCGCACGCTTGCTGCAACTTGCATATCGATCTTCTCTGCCTCCATCTCCTTCTTTGGATTAATTCATCGGTTTTCTGGTTCTTCCAAAATGTTTTGGGCTATTGAACGAGGCTGGACTTTTTTTGGCCCCTATGTGAACACCAACCATGCTGGTGCCCTTTTTGCTACTTCTGGAGCTCTTTCTCTTGGTCTCCTTTCTCGTAAAATTTCCAAAACAGACCGCATTGTCTGGACAGGAATATTTGGCCTAATTTGCCTAGGATTGCTTTTCACGGGATCTCGTTCTGCAGTTTTGTCTCTGGGTTTTGCGGTTCTCATTCACTTTCTTTTCCAGGTGGGTCATGCTCAAAAAGCAAGTCGTTATGCTATGACCATGCTCTTCCTAAC
>Ga0247727_10010161_pt1 | contig 16760 bp, 18 predicted proteins | sample WisWelCaveWW1625_FD_202498 | JGI IMG/M metagenome (GOLD analysis project Ga0247727, IMG submission 202498) | Biofilm microbial communities from Wishing Well Cave, Virginia, United States - WW16-25 | ecosystem: Environmental > Aquatic > Deep subsurface > Groundwater > Cave microbial mat | place...
TCGTCGCCACCGGCCCGGAACGTGAACACGTCGCCGTCCTCCAGGCCGACCCCCGGGGCGTCGGCGCCATTCAGGAACGCGGGACCGAACCACACGCCTCCCTCGCGGACATCGACGACGAACAGCCCGTACTGGATCTCGGTTCCGTCCTGCTCGAGGACGATGAGTTCCGGGCTGCCGTCGTCGTCGAGGTCGGTGGTGCCGAACGGACGACAGGACACGCAGTACTCCATCCCGTACGGGTCGTAGGTATCTGCCCTGCCGTCGCCCGTGTGGTCGATCGCGACCAGGGACCGTTGGGTCGGATCGGGGCATCGGCCCTCCTCCGTAACCTTCGTCGCCGTCCACGCGGCATCCGTCGTACCGTCGCCGAAGAAGTCGATCCCGCCGAGCCGTTCGATATGGCAGACGTCGAATCCGAGCCCGATATCTCTACCTTCGCTGATCGGCTCGGCCGAGGGTTGCCCTGTCGGTTCGGGGGACGGGGTCGAGATCGGCGGCGTGGGGCTCGAGGACCCGGGTGGGATCCACGAGAAGCTCTCGGCCGGTTCGGCGATCAGGACTGGCGTCCCTCCTGACGCCGCTACCGCGTAGATCGCGATATCGCTACCTGTCCGGCCGCGGATGAATGCGATGGAGCGTCCGTCGGGAGCCCACTCAGGGAGCCCGCCGTCGGCTCCGGTGACCGGACGGGGGTTCGAGCCGTCCGAATCCATGAGCCAGACGCCATGCACCTCGTTCGCAGACGAGGAGTACGCGAGCGTCGATCCGTCGGGCGACCACGCTGGGTAGATCTCCGAGGCGTCCTTCGTGCGTGTGAGGTTCGTCAGGACCCGGCCGTCGAGGTCGAGGGTGTAGATGTCCGCGCTCGCCTCGTCGCGAGATCCGGTCGCGGAGAATGCCACGCGCCGCCCGTCGGGTGACCAGTCCGGGCCGGTGAGGTACCAGAGGTCGTCGTGCAGCGTGATCCGGACGCTCGGTTCGGCCACGAGATCATCGACCCCCACGATGACGAGGGTTGGGGTGGAGGGCGGATCGGAAAGGATCGTCGGCGGCTCCAAGAGGGCGATGGCATCGCTACCTGGGGACCATGCGGCCTCGCGCACCCACTCGCTGGCCGGGAGCAGCATCCGTGCGTCGGACCCGTCGATCCGCGCGATCCAGAGTTCCAGGGGACTGGTGGCACCACCCCGGTTGAAGACGATCCGCGATCCGTCTGGTGAGACGGCCGGGCTCTCGATGACCTCGTCCACCTCGTCCGTCAGGAGCGTCATGTCCTCCGGGCCGGCTCCTCGGAGCAGTGCCTCGGCGGGGATGGAGCAAAGATGGGTTCCAGGGACCGAGTCCACTTCGCAAGTCGTCACGAGGCCTGCGGCGCCGAACGCCGTGGCGCCCGGGATCTGCACGTCGTCCCCGAACCGGGAACGCAACGCCACTACGCCCGCGATGCTCGCGGTGATTACCACGACCGAGAGGGCCGAGAGTTGGATCTTGCGCACCACGTTCCGGTGAGCGCGGCGGCGCGTGACGTCGGCCAGTACGTCGCCCTGGTCGGGCGCCGCCGCGCGGGCGGCTCCTTCGAGCTCGCTCCGGAGCTTCTCGTCGAAACCGGTCATCGGTCGGTCGCCTCCTCGAGGTCCTGCTCACCGAGCGTGCTCGCCAGTCGCTTGCGGGCCCGGAACAGCAACGTCTTCACGGATCCTTCGGAGATGCCGAGCGTCGTGGCGATCCCTGCCACGTCCAGGTCCAGGTAGTAGCGCAGCACCGTCACCTCGCGCTCTCGGCGGGCGAGCGAACCCAGGGCTCGCTCGATGTCGACCCGGTCCTCAGACGATGACATCGCCGCTGACCGGGCCGATCGCTCCTGCCCCCTCGCCTCGACCCGCATCCGTCGCCAGCGGCTCGCGGCCAGGTTCAGCGCCACCCTGGTCACCCAAGCGGGGACCGATTCGATCACCTCGCCCCGGTCGCTCCGCTCCCAGGCGCGCGCCAGCGCCTCGGCGACCGCGTCCTCCGCGCTCGCGCGGCTGCCGGCCACGAGGCCCACGGCGGCGACGATCCGCGGGTAGTCGCCGGCGAGGAACTCGCGCAAGGCGGCATCGTCGAAGCGCGTGGCGTTCGGCATCTCCGAGGACATGACGCTCGAAGCCTCGCACGGGTTGACACGGCCGGGGCCATGGTCTTGCGTTAGCACTCCGGCTCAGAGAGTGCTAGTAGCATCGACGCCATGACCGAAGCCCGCCCCGACCTGGGCCCTCGCAAGGCCGCGGTGCTGCGCGCCGTGGTCGAGGCCTACGTCCGTTCGGGCGAGCCGGTGGGGTCCGAGACGATCGCCGAACACGCGGGCCTGGGCGTCTCCAGCGCCACGATCCGCAACGAGCTCTCTGCGCTGGAGGAGCTCGGCTACCTGAGCCATCCCCACACTAGCGCCGGCCGGATCCCAACGGACGCGGGATATCGCCACTACGTGGACTCGGCGCCGGCCAGCGGCGTTCGCCTACGTGACGCGCAGCGCAAGGCGATCACGTCGCACTTCGCCGAGGCGATCTTGGACCTCGAGGAGGTCCTGAAGGGCTCGGTCCAGCTCCTATCTAGGCTGACCCAATACGCCGGGCTCGCGGTCCCGCCCGGAGCCTCCGACGAGCAGATCGTGCGTGTCGAGCTGATCGACATGGGCCCGACGCTGCTGGTCCTGGCCGTCGGGGCGCATGGGAGGGTCGACAAGCAGGTCGTCGACCGGCCCGATCGCCTGGACGCCGCAACGATCACCGACGCCGAGCGGCGCCTGGAGCATGTCCGCGGCCTCACCTACGCCGAGGCGCAGGCCAAGCTCCTGGCCGAGTCGGCCGACGCACCGGGGATGGCGCACGACCTGCTCCTGGCCGTGGCCGACGTGCTGCGCCTGGCCGCCCACGGCGACCGCGGCGCGCACATGGTGGTCGGCGGCGTGGCGAACCTCGCCGACGAGACCCAGGCCTGGCGCCGCGAGACCCTTCGCCGGCTGTTCGAGACGCTGGAACGCGAACAGGAGATGCTCCGCGTGCTGCACGACGTCACGGCCGCCGACGACGTCCGGGTCACGATCGGCGCGGAGCACCCCTCGACCGGAGAGTGGGAGGCCTCCATGGTCACGGCGCCCTTCAATGCGGGCGACGCGACCGTGGGGACCATCGGCATCGTCGGCCCGACCCGCATGGACTACCTGTCCGCGATGGCAAGCGTGCGCGCGGTCGCGAGCCGGCTCTCAGAGCTCGCCGGCGAGCCCGACGAGGACGCGTGAGGGTGCGCCAGTGAGCCCGGTGCGAGACCTCTACGAGGTGCTCGGAGTCGAGCGCGGCGCGAGCGACGACGACGTGAAGAAGGCGTACCGGCGCTTGGCGCGTGAGCATCACCCCGACGTGAACGGCGACCCCACCGCCGAGGAGCGCTTCAAAGAGATCGCCGGCGCTTACGAGATCCTCTCCGATCCGGAGAAGCGGGCCCGCTACGACGCCTACGGTGCGACGGGCGGCCCGGGCGGTCAGCCGTTCACCGATATCGCTGATATCTTCGAGGTGTTCTTCGGCTCGGCCGGCTTCGGAGGCGGGTTCGGCACCCGTCAGCGAGGTGCTCGGTCCCGCGCCAGGAGAGGCGAGGACGTGGCGGTTCGACTGGACCTATCGTTCCGCGACGCTGCCTTCGGCGTGCGGCGCGACGTCGAGTTGGAGCGGGCCGCGGTATGCGAGCGGTGCGGAGGCAGCGGTGCCGAGCCCGGCACGGCGCCCATCGCCTGCCGCACCTGCGAAGGCCGCGGCGAAGTGCAAGCGATGCGGCGAAGCGTCTTCGGGACGCTCATGACCAGCGCGCCCTGCCAGACCTGCGATGGCTCCGGCCAGGAGATCCCCGACAAGTGCGAGGCGTGCATGGGACGCGGCCGCGTGCGGGCGCCCGCGACCGTCGCGGTCGAGATCCCCGGCGGGGTATCCGACGGGATGGAGCTGCGGGTCTCGGGCGCCGGGCACGCCGGCGCAGCAGGCGGCCCGTCCGGTGACCTGTTCGTCCGCTTGGCCGTCGAGGACTCGGTCGTGTTCGATCGGCGTGGACAGGATCTGTTCACCGTGCTCGATGTCTCGGTTCCACAGGCAACGCTCGGGGCGAAGCTCCGGGTCGAGGGGCTCGAGGGACCCGAGGAGGTCGAGTTGGCTGCGGGCACCGGATCCGGGACCGTGCTGCGGCTGAAGGGCCGCGGCGTTCCGAACCTGCAGCGCCGCGGCCGAGGCGATCTGTTCGTGACGGTGCACCTCGTCACGCCGCGGAACCTGTCGAAGGAGGAGCGCACGTTGATGGAGCGTCTGGCCGAACTCCGCGGGGAGCCTCGGGGCGGCACCGTCCCCGGCACGCTCCGCCGCCCCGAGTACTAGGCTCGGGACGCCATGCCGGAGACCTCCTGCCTGTTCTGCAAGATCGTGGCGGGTGAGATCCCCGCCGACGTCGTCCGGGAGACAGAGAGCACGCTCGCGTTCCGCGACATCGATCCGAAGGCACCGACGCACATCCTGCTGATCCCGAAGGAGCACGTCGTTTCGGTGGCCGATGTCGGAGACGGGCACGCCGACGTGCTGGCGGATCTGATGCAATCGGCCGCCCACCTCGCGCACACCGAAGGGATCGACCAGAGCGGCTGGCGCCTCGTCACCAACGTGGGTCCTGGCGCCGGCCAGTCGGTCTTCCACCTGCACTTCCACCTGATGGGCGGGCGGGCGATGACCTGGCCTCCCGGCTAAGGGGTCGGGTACGATAGGGCCCACGGCCGTCCTCAGGACGGCTGCATCGTTCTCGAGCAGGAGGGAACGGGGCGAAGACCCCGGATCGCACAGCCCTGGCGACAGCCACCACGCAAGTGAAGATCCTCGTCCCCGGCCATCAGTCGATGGTCGCCCTGCTCGGGCAACGCGATGTCTTCCTCAAGCTGATCGAAGCCGGCTTCGGGGCACAGATCCTCGTGCGCGGCAACGAGATCACGATCTCGGGTCCGGTCGAGGAGGCCGAGCGCGTCTCCAGGATCTTCGAGGAACTCCTCGAACTGCTCGAGCGCGGGCACGATCTCTCCGAGGACTCGGTCGCGCGCGCGATCTCGATGGTGGCCGGCGGCGCGGTCGAGCCCGGGCAAGAGGGCCCCTCGCCTTCCCAGGTCCTGGGTGATCAGCTGCTCTCGAACCGTGGCAAGAAGATCGCGCCGAAGACCGTCGGGCAGAAGCGGTACGTCGACGCGATCCGCGCCAACACCGTGACCTTCGCGATCGGGCCGGCGGGAACCGGCAAGACCTATCTCGCAGTCGCGGTCGCGGTGCGTGCCCTGCAGGAGCGCCAGGTCTCGCGCCTGATCCTCACCCGCCCCGCCGTCGAAGCGGGGGAGCGGCTGGGGTTCCTCCCCGGCACGCTCTACGAGAAGATCGACCCGTACATGCGCCCGCTCTACGACGCGCTCTATGAGATGACCGGGCCCGACACGCTGCCCAGGCTGATGGAGCGCGGCGTGGTCGAGGTCGCACCCCTCGCGTTCATGCGTGGCCGAACCTTGAACGATGCGTTCATCATCCTGGACGAAGCCCAGAACACGAGCCCCGAGCAGATGAAGATGTTCCTCACTCGCCTCGGGTTCGGGTCCAAGGCCGTGGTCAACGGGGACTCGACCCAGGTCGACCTGCCCGACGGCCAGAAGAGCGGGCTGCACGTCGTCGAGGAGATCCTGACCGGCATAGAAGGACTCTCGTTCGTGCACCTGGACGGCAAGGACGTGGTGCGCCACGAGATCGTGCAGCACATCGTCGAGGCCTACGGCCGGTTCGGCCAGCAACGCCTGGGTGTCGATGGATAACGCCATGGACGTTCCGCAACCCGGCGGCCGCCCGGTCGTCCTCGTGTCCAACCGACAGGATCTCCCCGTCGACGAGCCAGCCCTGGTCGCGCTCGCCGAGGCCACCCTTCGCGGCGAGGGACTCGGCGCGGTCGAACTCTCGGTGTCGTTCGTGGACGAGGCCGAGATGGCCGACCTGCACGTGCGGTACATGAACGAGTCCGGTCCCACCGACGTCTTGTCGTTCCCGCAGGACGAGGACGGGCTCCTCGGTGACGTCGTCATCTGCCCGGCGTTCGCGGCCCGCAACGACCCGGGCGATCCGGCGGCGGAGCAGCGGCTCCTCCTGGTCCACGGGATCTTGCACCTGTTGGGTCACGATCACGATGATCCGTCCGAGAGGTCCGTGATGTGGGCCAAGCAGGAGCGCTACAGCGGGGTGATGGCGCCGTGACGTGGGCCTGGGCGCTGGCCGTCGTCCTCGTACTGCTCGGCTCCTTGCTGGCCATGGCGGAGTCATCGCTCACCCGGATGACGCGCGTGCGCGCTCTGGCCCTCGAACAGGAGGGACGCCGCAACGCCCACACGCTCGTTCGCCTCGAGTCCGATCCACCCAGGTACCTGAACTCGATCTACCTGTGCGTGATGATCGTCCAGAACGGCTCGGCCATCCTGGTCGCCCTCCTGGCCGAGCAGACGTGGGGCAGGTCCTGGGTAACGATCGCCTCGCTCATCTTCACGCTGCTCTACTTCGTGGTGGTCGAGGCGATGTCCAAGACGATCGGGATCGAGCGGTCCGACGCTGTCTCGCTCGCCCTGGCGCCGCTCGTGTACGCGCTCGGACGGCTGCTGGCTTACCCCACACGCCTGCTCATCGGTTTGGCGAACGTCCTGCTCCCCGGCAAGGGCCTGCGCGAGGGCCCGTTCGTGTCCGAAGGTGACATCCGCTCGATGGCCCAGGTCGGCCACGAGGAGGGTTCGATCGAGGAGGACGAGAAGGAACTGATCCACTCGATCTTCGAGTTCGGCGACACGATCGTGCGCGAGGTCATGGTCCCGCGTCCCGACATCATCGCGGTCGAGGACACCGAGAGCCTGCGCGAGGTCCAGGAGCTGGTCCTGAAGCACGGCTACTCGCGCGTACCCGTCTACCACGAGGATCTCGACGACGTGATCGGCGTCGTGTTCGCTAAGGATGTGCTGAAGGCGCTGCACCAAGGCAGCGGGGATACGTCGCTCACCGATGTAGCTCGTCCGGCCCGCTGGGTCCCGGAGTCCAAGAAGGTCGCGGACCTGCTGAAGGAGATGCAGCGCGAGAAATTCCACCAGGCGCTCGTGACCGACGAGTACGGATCGGTGACCGGGATCGTCGCGCTCGAGGACCTGCTCGAAGAGCTCGTCGGCGAGATCACCGACGAGTATGACGTCGAGGAACCCGAGATCGTGCCGGTGAGCGAGGGCGTCTACCGGGTCTCGGGCAAGACATCGATAGACGATCTGAACGACGCCCTCGAGGCCGAGCTTCCCGACGAGGACTGGGACACGGTGGCAGGCCTCGTGCTGGACGCGTTCGGGAAGATCCCTAACGCGGGCGAGGAGTGCAAGATCGACGGGTGGCGTTTCACGGCCGAGGAGGTCCAGGGACGCCGGATCGCCACGGTGCTGGTGGCGCGGGTCGAGCCGGGCGAGCCGGGCGACGCGATCGACGACGAGGACGTGACCGACGATGGGTGAGATCGGGGTCGATGACCTGGTCGGTGCCGCTCGTCAGGCGATGGACCGGGCGTATGCGCCTTACTCGGGTTTCCACGTCGGTGCCGCGGTGCTCGCAGATGGGCGCATCTTCACGGGTCAGAACGTCGAGAACGCCTCCTACCCGGTCTCGGTCTGTGCGGAGCGCAACGCCATCGGACGCATGATCGACGCGGGGGCGCGGACCTTCGAGGCCGTCGCGGTGGTGACAGCGGCGGATGCGCCCACGCCGCCGTGCGGTGCCTGCCGGCAGGTCCTGTGGGAGTTCGGCCCCGAGGCGACCGTGATCGCCGAGACCACCGCCGGGGTACGCGTCATGTGGACGCTGGCCGAGTTGCTCCCCGATGCGTTCGGGCCGCGTGACCTCAAGGGACGATGACGTTCCGATCCGGTCTGGTCGCCGTGGTCGGGCGGCCGAACGTGGGCAAGTCGACGCTCGTCAACGCGCTGGTGGGCGCGAAGGTCGCGATCGTCTCGGACAAGCCTCAGACCACGCGCCGCGACATCCACGCCGTGTGGACCACCGAGGCCTCGCAGGTGGTGTTCACGGATACCCCCGGGTACCACAAGCCTCGGACCTTGCTGGGCGCTCGCCTGAACGATCTGGTAGGTGACGCGGTGCTCGGGGTCGACCTCGTCCTGCACGTCGTGGATGCCGACGCGGGGGTCGGGCGCGGCGACGCCTTCGTCTACGAACACAAGGTTCGCGCGGTCGGCGCGCCTGCTATCTGCGTCGTGAACAAGGTCGACCGGCTGAGCGGGCACCGCGAGGTGCCTCAGCTCGCTGCCGCGTCCGAGATGGGGGACTACGTGGAGGTCGTGCCGGTCTCCGCCAAGCTGAACAAGGGGGTCGGGTACCTGCGTGACCTTACTTTGGAACGGATGCCCGAAGGCCCGGCGTTCTACCCGAACGCCGAGATCACGGACCAACCGCTCGACTTGCGGCTGGCCGAGTTGGTGCGCGAGAAGGCGCTCGCCGTCGTCCACCAGGAAGTGCCTCATTCGATCGCCGTGGTGATCGAGGAGATGGAAGAGGAGGGCGGTCTCACGAAGATCCACGCGTCCTTGATCGTGGAGCGCGAGTCCCAGAAGGGGATCGTGATCGGCAAGGGGGGACAGACCCTCAAGACGATCGGGTCGCGGGCCCGCGAGGAGATGGAGCTGCTGCTCGGCGGGAAGGTCTACCTGGACCTGCACGTCAAGGTGTTGAAAGAGTGGCAGCGCGATCCCAGGTACCTGGAGCGACTGGGGTTCTAGCGCACCGTGGCCAACAAGGTCCTCTCGACGACGCACGGTACCCATCGCGGTGCGTTCGCCGCCCTGGACTGGGCGCTGTTCCTCGCGATCGGCCTCGTGTGGGGCTCTTCGTTCCTATGGATCGCGATCGGACTCGAGGCGTTCGAGCCGGGCCTGATCACGTGGTGGCGGGTCGGTGCCGGGGCGGTGGCGCTGTGGTGCGTGCCGGCGACGTGGAGGCCGGTCGCGCGTGAGGATCGCCCGCGCCTGATCGCGCTCTCGTTCCTGTGGGTCGCGATCCCTTTCACGATGTTCCCGCTCGCCCAGCGGCTGGGCGTCACGTCGGCGGTCAACGGGATGTTGAACGGGACCCTGCCGGTACTGGCCGTGGGGATCGGGTCGGTGATGCTGCGCCGGTGGCCGGCCCGGCCCCACCTCGTTGGACTCGGGCTCGGATCCATCGGCCTGGTACTGATCGCGCTGCCGGCGGCCGGCGAAGGCTCGAGCGAGGCGATCGGGGTCGCGCTCGCGCTCCTAGCCGTCGTCTGCTACGGATTCGCGATCAACATCGCGACGCCGCTGCAGCAGCGCTACGGCTCGCTGCCCGTGATGGCCCGGATGTTGGCGCTCGCCACGGTCTGGACGGCTCCGTTCGGCTTGTGGTCGGTCGGCGACTCGTCGTTCGGCTGGGGTCCGGCGCTGGCCGTCACGTTCCTCGGGGCGGTCGGGACCGGCGTGGCGTTCGCGTTGATGGGGACGCTGGTCGGACGGGTCGGAGGGCCACGGGGCTCGTTCGTGACCTACCTGATCCCCGTCGTGGCGTTGGTGCTCGGCGTCATGCTGCTGCACGAGCAGGTGGCCGCCATCTCGATCGGGGGCGTCGGGTTGGTAATCGCGGGGGCGTTGCTCGCCTCGCGGCCCGACGCGAGACGTTAGACGATCTTGAGCGCGGCTCCCATCTCGGGGTGATAGGTGCACGAGATCGCGTAGGTCGTGCCGGCCACCAGGCCGTCCAACGTCAGGGTGCCCTCCGACTCCGCTTCCAGGTCCAGGTCGACACCCGTCCCCTTCACCGTGTAGGTGTGCGGCGTCGTGTCGGCGTTCGAGATCTGAAGCGTGTCGCCGTTCGTCGCTTGCACGCACGACGGGCCGTACGTGAAGTCCACTATCTCTACGCTCGTCGTCGTCTCCGGGGCCGTGCACTCGGGTGGGGCGTCGCTGCCCGAGCACCCGATGCCCGCGGTGATCAGCACGACGGTGGCGGCGGTGCGAAGGATCAGCACGAGGCTCCAGCCTATCGCCCAGGCACCGATAGCAACACCTCGGCTACGCTTGGTTCCTGATGACCCAGCTGGCACCGCTCAGCCCCGTGATCGCCGCCGCCGATGCACCGCGGCTCGTCGCGCGCACGCCGTCGGTCGACGCGGTGGGCCTCGAAGGCCGGGCGGCCGCCCTGGCCACCCGCTCGATCAAGGAGGACTCGAAGCGCTGGGCGCTCGATCTGGCCGTCCGGTGCATGGATCTGACGACGCTGGAAGGCACGGACACGGTCGGCAAGATCGTGGCGATGTCAGCCAAGGCCATCCGGCCCGACCCGAGCGACGCTTCGATCCCGAGCGTGGCTGCCGTGTGTGTCTACCCCTGGCTCGTTCCCGCCGCGCTCGGTGCGCTCGCCGGCTCGGGGGTGCACGTGGCGAGCGTGGCGGGGGCGTTCCCCGCGGGCCTCGGGCCGCTCGCGCCGCGCCTGCAGGAGATCCGCGACGTCGTCGCGATGGGGGCGGACGAGGTCGACATCGTGCTGAACCGTTCGCTGTTCCTCGGCGGTCGCTACGCCGACGCGTTCGAGGAGTTGGTGGCGGCACGAGAGGCCTGCGGTGGCGCTCGCCTGAAGGTGATCCTCGAGGTAGGGGAACTCGGGTCCTACGACCGGATCAGGCAAGCGTCCATGCTGGCTATGGCGGCCGGGGCCGACTTCATCAAGACCTCGACGGGGAAGATCGCCGTGAACGCTACGCTCCCCGGCGCTCTCTGCATGCTGGAGGCCGCTCGTGACTTCCACCGCGATACCGGTCGCGCGGTCGGGATCAAGGTCGCCGGCGGCGTGCGCAGGGCTAAGCAGGCCATCCAGTACCTGGTCCTCGTGCACGAGACGCTCGGCCAGGACTGGCTCAAGCCAGAGCGTTTCCGGATCGGCGCATCGACGCTGCTCAACGACGTGCTCATGCAACTCGCGAAGGAGCGGACCGGCCGCTACCAAGGTCCCGACTACTTCACGATCGACTGAAGGGGGCTCTGCATGGCGAAGGTGTTCACCCATGGGCGGTGGCTCGTGACGCCCGGTCGCGAGGCCGACTTCGTGGAAGCGTGGACCGACCTGGCGCGCCGGGCAGGTGAGCTCCGAGGCTCGGAGCGACCGACGCTGCTGCGCGACCGTGAGCGGCAGAACCTGTTCCTGACCTTCGGCGGCTGGTCCGACATCGAAGCCGTCGAGTCGTTCCGCGCCTCCGATCTGTTCCAGGGCGCGGTGACGCGGCTCCAGCCCATGTTGGAGTCCTTCGAGCCGGCGACGCTGGACGAAGTCGATTGGACCTAGCGACCGACCTATGCGAGACGAGCTGCCCCACCTGTACGCGGAGTTGGCTCCCTGGTTCCACCTGCTCACAGCCCCCGAGGACTATGCCGTCGGAGCCGAGCACTCTCTCTGGGTGTTGACCGAGACGATCGGGGCACCACCGGCGACCATCCTAGAGCTGGGATCGGGCGGCGGGAACAACGCTTCGCACATGAAGGCGAACGCGCGGCTGACGTTGACGGACCTCTCCATGCAGATGCTGGACCTGAGCCGGGGCCTCAACCCGGAGTGCGAGCACATCCAGGGCGACATGCGGACGCTTCGCCTCGACGGCAGGACGTTCGACGCGGTGTTCGCCCACGACGCCATCTCCTGCCTGACCACCGAGGCTGATCTCCGGGCGGCGATCGAGACGGCGTGGGTCCACGTGCGGCCTGGGGGAGCAGCGCTGTTCGAGCCAGATCACGTGCTCGAGACCTACGCGGACGCCACCGACCACGGGGGTCACGACGGCGATGCGGGCGACCCGCGGGCGCTCCGCTACCTCCAGTGGCGGCGCGACCCCGACCCGTCGGATACCTGGTACGTCGACGAGTTCGCCTACCTCCTGCGCGACGGCGAAGGACCTCCTAGCGTGGTGATGGATGTGCATCGACTAGGGCTGTTCCCCCGTGCGACCTGGCTGGGTCTGCTCGCCGAGACCGGGTTCGTGGACGTGCGGGGAGTGGACTCCCCGTACGAGGACGAGGTCGGCGCCGAGGGCTTCCTCGGGCGCAAGCCGGCGTGATCCCCGCGGCCTTCGCCGGCCGCGCGCGCTACGATCGGTTCCGATGACCGACATCGAGCAGGCGGCTCCCGCGGAACCGGTGCTCCCGGCTTGGGAGTACGCCCCGGCCCCAGAATCCACCGAGATCGTCCGCCTCCGCGAGACCTACGGCCTGTTCATCGGAGGCGAGTTCGTCGAGCCCATGAGCGGGGTGTCCTTCCCGACCATCTCGCCTGCCACCGAAGAGGAGCTGGCCGTCGTGGCCGAGGCGGGGCAGGCCGACGTGGACGCGGCGGTCGGGGCCGCGCGCTCGGCGCACGAGCGCCACTGGAGGGACCTTCCCGGCGCCGAGCGCGCCAAGTACCTCTACCGGATCGCCCGCCAGATCCAGGAACGCGCTCGCGAGTTCGCTGTGCTGGAGTCGATGAACGGCGGCAAGCCGATCAAGGAATCCCGGGACGTGGACGTCCCGCTCGCAGCCGCGCACTTCTTCTACTACGCGGGTTGGGCCGACAAGCTGGAGTACGCCTTCCCGCACGTGGTGCCCCGGCCTGTCGGTGTGGCAGGTCAGATCATCCCGTGGAACTTCCCGCTCCTGATGGCCGCGTGGAAGATCGCGCCGGCTCTCGCGGCGGGCAACACCGTCGTGCTCAAGCCCGCCGAAACCACTCCTCTCACGGCCCTGCTGCTGGCTGAGGTCATCCAGCAGGCGGACATGCCTCCCGGCGTCGTGAACGTCGTGACCGGTGCGGGGGCGACCGGGGCGGCCCTGGTGAACGCCCCCGTCGACAAGATCGCGTTCACCGGCTCGACCGAGGTCGGCAAACAGATCCAACGCGCGATCGCGGGGACCGGCCGGCGCCTAACCCTCGAGCTCGGCGGCAAGGCGGCCAACATCGTGTTCGAGGACGCTCCGATCGATCAGGCCGTCGAGGGCGTGATCAACGGGATCTTCTTCAACCAGGGGCACGTGTGCTGCGCCGGCTCGCGGCTGCTCGTGCAGGAGCCGATCTTCGAGGAGCTGCTCGAGCGGCTGAAGGCGCGCCTGGGGACACTCCGCCTCGGGGACCCGCTCGACAAGAACACCGACATCGGCGCGATCAACTCGCGGGCTCAGCTCACGAAGATCCAGGAGCTGGTCGCGAGCGGGGTAGGTGAAGGCGCGTTGATGTACCAGCCGCCGTGCGAGCTACCCGAACGAGGATTCTGGTTCGCGCCCACTCTGTTCACCGGCGTCTCGCAGTCACATCGCATCGCCCGCGAGGAGATCTTCGGCCCGGTGCTCTCGGTCCTGACGTTCCGAACGCCCGAGGAAGCCGTCGAGAAGGCGAACAACACGCCGTTCGGACTCAGCGCCGGCGTCTGGACCGAGAAGGGCTCGCGGATCTTGTGGATGGCTGAACGGCTGCGTGCCGGCGTGGTGTGGGCGAACACCTTCAACCGCTTCGACCCGGCCTCGCCGTTCGGCGGGTACAAGGAGTCCGGGTTCGGGCGAGAGGGTGGCCTGCACGGCCTGGAGCCTTACCTGCACCTGGAGGGGCGGCCGTGACCACCGACGACCGTCTCTCGGTCCGGCGCACCGCCAAGCTGTTCATCGGCGGCGCCTTCCCGCGCAGCGAATCGGGCCGCTCATACGAGGTCCTCGGGCCCGGCGGGGCCGTGATTTCGCACGCGGCGCTGGCCTCACGCAAGGACCTGCGCGAGGCGGTGGTGGCGGCGCGGGCGGCGTTCCCCGGGTGGTCGGGCGCCACGGCGTACCTGCGAGGTCAGGTCCTGTACCGGGTGGCCGAGCTCATGGAGGGCCGGCGCGCACAGTTCGAGTCAGAACTGGCAGAAGCAGGGGCGGTCGGTCCGGCGCGCGGGGTTAGCGCCGCCATCGATCGGTGGGTCTGGTACGCCGGATGGGCGGACAAGATCGCGCAGGTCGCCGGTGGATCGAACGCCGTCGCGGGGCCGTATTTCAACTTCTCCGTGCCCGAGCCGACGGGCATAGTCGGGATCGTCGCGCCCGCGGATCAGGCGCTGCTCGGACTGGTCTCGCGCCTAGCGCCCGCCATCGTCTCGGGCAACACCGCCGTGGTGCTCGCGAGCGAGCCGCACCCGTCGCCGGCCGTCACGCTCGCAGAGGTCTTGGCGACATCGGACGTACCGGCAGGCGTGGTCAACGTCCTCACGGGGCGGACCGCCGAGCTCCTTCCCTGGCTCGCCGGGCACATGGACGTGAACGGGCTCGACCTCTCGTGGTGTCCCGCGGACCTGGCCGCCGATGTTGAGGCAGTGGCCGCCGAGAACGTCAAGCGGGTGCATCGCGCCCCCGACGTCGACCCGTTCGACGCGCGCGCGCAATCTCCGTACGAGGTGACCGCTTTCATGGAGACCAAGACCGTCTGGCACCCGATGGGGGCTTGAAGCCTCGCCGGCACGCAGCCACCGTGGATCGCATGATGTCGGGTGCGGAGGCGCTGGCCGCCGGAGACTGGGAAGGCGCCCGCGCGGCGTTCGAGCGCGAACTGGCATCACGCGAGACGGCCGAGTTACACGACGGGCTGGGCCGGGCTCTATGGTGGCTCGGTCGTCCCGACGACGCGATCGTTCACCGCGAGCGAGCGTTCGTCTCGTTCAAGGAACGTGGCGAGAACGAGCGCGCCGGTGCCACCGCCGTCTGGCTCGCGCGCGAGCATCTAGCGGTCTACGGCAACGACGCCGTAGCAGGCGGCTGGCTCGCCCGCGCCGAGCGCCTCATCGGTGACTCTCGGGGGTCGGCACGCGGTCATCTTGAACTGGCGCGCGGCCGGCGCGCGGGCGAGCCGGCGGATCGAGAGGTCCGCGCGAGCTCCGCCCTGGAGATCGCCACTTCCACCGGCGACACGGACCTGGAGATGGCGGCCCTGGCGGAATCGGGGCTCGCCGCGATCAAGCAAGGGCGTGTGCTCGAGGGGCTCGATCGGCTCGACGAGGCGATGGCGGCGGCGACAGGTGGCGAGGCCGACCTGCTCGAAACGGTGGCCGAGGTGTGCTGCAGCCTGGTCTCGGCGTGCGAGATCGCCGGGGACTCGGGGCGGCTCGAACAATGGGCCCGGATCGTGGCCGGGTTCGTCGATCGGCGTGGCGACCTGCCCCTGCTCAGCTTCTGCCGCACCTGCAACGCCGAGATGCTCGCCGCCACGGGCCATCGAGAGGAGGCCGAACGGGAGCTCATCGCCTCCGCAGCGTCGCTGGGGGCCGGTGGCCATCGCTCTCGGTGCGTCGATCCGGCGGTGAAGCTGGCCGAGGTTCGTGTGCTCCAGGGCAGGTGGGAGGAGGCCTCCGCGCTCCTGGAAGGCCGCGAGGATCTGCCCGAGTCGACGCTCCCTGCCTCCGAGGTGGATCTGGCTCGGGGCGACACCGCGCTCGCGACGGCGCGACTGCTCAGGCGAGCTAACCTCCTCGGCCGCGACAACCTGCTCTCGGCTCCGTTGCTCTCGCTGCTCGTGGACGCCCGCTTGGCGGCCGGGGATCTGGAAGAGGCGCGGGCGACCGCCGCGGAACTCGGCGCGCTGGCGGAGCAGACCGGGCATCCGCTCCTCGTCGCCTACGCTCGCTCTGCGGCCGGCCGGCTGGCCGAGGCGAGGGGGGAGCCTGCCGCGGCCGACCTCGAGGCCGCGATGGACCGGTTCACGAAGCTCGACCAGCCGCTGGAGGCCGCACGAGCAGGTCTCGGTGTGGCGCGCGCCATGGCGGCCGTCGAGCCTGAGGTAGCGTTGGATCACGCCGAGGCCGCGCTCGCGGCGTTCGGGTCCATCGGGGCGACGCGCGACGCGGACCGCGCGGCCGCCCTGGTGGCAGCCTCGGTGGACCCGCCCGCACCGGCCCCAAGGACGCGGGCTTGCTTACCGTGCGCGAGACCGAGGTCTTGCATCTGCTGGCCGAAGGGCTCACCAACGCCGAGATCGCGGCCCGGTTGTTCATCTCGACGAAGACCGCCGGGCATCACGTGAGCGCCATCCTGGCCAAGCTGCAACTGAAGAACCGCTCCGAGGCCGCCGCGTTCGCGCTGCGCCACGCCGGGGAGGATCGGGCGAAGAGATAGGGGATCTTCCCGATGGTGCGGCGTCCTTGGCGACGCATGCTCCCTCCGTCCCGAGTGGAAGGAGGAGTGTCATGGCGACGCAGGCAGGACGGGCCAACGCCCTGAAGCAGGACTACGTGATCGAGGTGACCCGGTCATGTGCCGCCAGCCCGGAGGCTGTCTACAGGCTCCTGGCCGATCCACGGAGCCACCTGATCTGGGGGGGCGAACGCCACGGCAAGGGGGCGCGCCTCATCGGGATCGACTCGGAGGCCGTCACCTTGACCGTGGGGTCGGAGTTCACGTCGAAAGGACTCGACATGATGGGCGGGTTCGACGACAGGTCCGTCGTCACGCAGGCCGAGCCCGGGCGCACCCTCGAGTTCGTGACCGAGGCGCGGCTCACGACGAAGAAGGGGGCGATCGTGGACTGGACGTTGATCCACCGCTACGCGATCACTCCGAACGACGACGGTTGCACCGTGGACTACACGGTGCGCACCACTCGGATCAGCGCCTTGCCCGGGCCGATGCGCCTGTTCAACATCCC
>Ga0247727_10010162_pt1 | contig 16759 bp, 17 predicted proteins | sample WisWelCaveWW1625_FD_202498 | JGI IMG/M metagenome (GOLD analysis project Ga0247727, IMG submission 202498) | Biofilm microbial communities from Wishing Well Cave, Virginia, United States - WW16-25 | ecosystem: Environmental > Aquatic > Deep subsurface > Groundwater > Cave microbial mat | place...
GTTTCAATGCACTTCGTGCTTTCCTATCTGTGATCACTATACCGTTTTACCACATGACAACTCGTTGTTTTTAAAAAGGGAATTTTTGGTGAACGGTTGTCTCGAACCATAATATAACTTATTTTAATAAAAAGTTGCATACGAGTGGGATTATCTACTGTTAAATCAGCCTGTTGTCACCTTAATTCGCTCTATTTATAATAAATCGTGTCTACTTAAATTAAGAAATTTCCGTTTTGCATGCTTACGACTGGACTGTGCCGACACTTGCACAGAACAAATATTTGTTTAATAATACTTTGAGTCAAAATAACTTTTGTGCCTGTTTTAAATCGCCCTCCGACTTTACGCGAAGCACACAAATAATTATTACAAAAATACGTCTAAGTTAAATCTTTTAATTTATATTTTCTTGCATTGCTTTTCTTGATTAACTTCAAAAGTCCAAAAATCAATATTCTTTTACGAGGTCGTGGTGTTTTAGTTAACAGGGTTTAAGAGACGATTTATCATGCAATAAGGCTTTGGACTACATTTTCACCACTTCGCTCTTGAATGGCGAAAGCAATGACACAGTATAATAAATTTCAAACTGTGACGCAAGGGTTTTTTTAGTTTTGATTGATTTTTATGGGACGGGGAGGGAATCGAGGCGAATGGTCTCGCCGGTTTTGGCAACGAGTGCATCGACGACGATGGCGAGATCAGTATCAAAGTGGGCTCGCACGAGGGCGATATCCTGGGCGGATTTGCCGGCGCGGGCCAGGGCGGCCATTTCCGCCGCGATAAAGATTTGTTCGGTGGCGAGCGGGACGAGGAAGATGAATTGCAATTCGGTCAGGGGAATATTCAGCTCAACGGCGACGCGACGCAGCCAGCGGCCGGCTTCGGGATGGTCGGCGCCGGAGCGGCCGCGGCGCGCGTACCGGGAAATTTCAGTTGCAGAGATGGGAACGAATTGGGCGCCGGCAATTTTTCCCACCAGCCGGGCGCGGGTTTTGATGGCAGACACGTAACCATAGTGCTGCATGATTTGCCGCACGTCCACTCCGGCGAGCCGGATGTCGAGGTCGGGAATGAATCCGAGGTCGGGGTTGACCGGGGCTTGCCGGCCAAAGGCAAGAAGCGTGTCGGCTGGCGCCGCAGCTCGAGGTGACGGTTGGCGGTGCCTGGCTGAGGAGTTGGGTCGAGTGGTCTCGCCGGAGCGGGATGCGACGCTGGTGTCGTGTGGCAAATCTTGATATGGTTTGGCCGGCCCAACAAAGGTGTAGCTAAGCTGGTTTAAGGACGCCGGCGGAACGGGCTGCGGCACCGGGGCTGGCGGCGGCAATGCGATTGACTGTTGCGGTGGCGCGGCGGAACGTTCACAAGAATGCAATCCGGCCCAGAAGAGGCTGGCGCTCAACGATAGGGCGGCGCAACCCAGCCATAAACGTTTAAGTTCCATATGAACATTACTGCGGCGGTCTGGGTTCGGAAGCGATAATGCGATCATAATTGCGCACGGTTTGCCGCAAAAGCTGGCGGCTCTCATCCATGTAGGGTTGCTCGGGAACGTCTTGAAAAATTGGCCGCGTGGCGCTGCCGGGAGGCATGCCGCTGAAAGCTCTGGAGGATGATAAGCCGCCGGGCGAGGCTGGCAAATTTTTGCCGGACAAAACATTGCTGCCGCGACGCAGCCGGCGAGGCGAGCCGGCTGCGGGCATCTGGTCAGACAGCAAGGGATCGCTTTGCAAATCTGTTTCCGGCAGAGCAGTTGAAACGGCGGCTTCGTCGAGCGCATTTTCGAGTGACATATCCCAGAGCGAATCATCGGAAACTGTTTGCAGATCATCTGCGGCCGGGTCGTCTGATTCGAGACGGCCGAGCGGCGCGCCGAGTGAGGGAGCATCACCGGAATTTTTGCCGGTGATCGCTTCATATTTTTCGCGCCAGTCGACTAAAAAGATCAAAACGACGAGCACGATGCCGAAGAGGATGAAAAAAATTTTACGCATGGGAGTTTCCTTTCTGGTTGCTGGTTGCTGGTTGCTGGTTGCTGGTTGCTGGTTGCTGGTTGCTGGTTGCTGGATGCTGGTTGCTGGTTGCTGGATGCTGGTTGCTGGTTGCTGGTTGCTGGTTGCTGGTCGCTGGTTGCTGGATGCTGGTTGCTGGTTGCTGGTTGCTGGATGCTGGATGCTGGATGCTGGTTGATGACAACTGACAACTGGCGACCACTGACAACTGACAACTTGCTGTCGGCTAACGGACCAGGGCGGCGATTTGAACGGTGATTTCATCGTTGCGGCGTTTGAGAGCGTCGATGACGCCGACGACCTGCTCAAACGGGACGCGGTGATCGACATACAGGATGAGGCTGCCGGGCCAGCGCCAATTTTGCGTGCCGGCGACAAAATCGGCGAGGGTGGTGAAACGCGTTTGCCGTCCGGCGAGATCGACGATGAAATTTTGGCCGGTGATGATAATTTTAGCGGCGTCTTTGCCGGGCAGCGCTTTGCCGGCGCTGGCTTTGGCCAATTTGATTTCTTCAAGCTGGCGAATTTCGCCGCGAAGTTGTTGCAGCGTTTGTTCGAGGCCGCGCTGTTCGACGGCGTTGGGCATAGTCGGACGGGTGACTGAGAAGATTACGAAGAACAGGCCGAGAAACCCGACGGAAATATCCGCCAGAGCGACGAGGTATTTGAAGACTTTCATGATTAAAAGTCCAAAGTCTAAAAGTCATAACCCGGACAAGCCGGAACCAAACAAAGGCAACCGCGAATGATCGCGAATTAACGCGAATGAAGAATATTAGCGGTCATTCGTCGACCATATCCGTCTGTGGTGCTGAGGCGGATTCAGTTGGCGGTGCGCCTGGCGTTTCAAAGTCGAGCGTTTCGGCCGGCGGCTCGTCCGTGCTGAGGGGCATGAGCGTGGGCCGAGTATAAGGCTTTAGCACAAACATGTTGCATTCGCCCCATAAACCGCCGATGATAAGGCCGGCAACAGTGGAGGCCCAAACATTGCGCAAGGGGCCGAGCACTTGCTGGAGCAAGTCGCCGTTCTGGCTATCGCGCAGAGAGGCGCCGAGCACCGGCAGCACATCCAACAGACCGATGCAAGTGCCGAGCATGCCGCCGAGAATGGCGAGGGTGCTGAACATTTCGGTGGCGTCGTACAGGCGCTGCAGAAAGCGGTATTCGCGCAAGGTGAATGAGCGCAACCAGGCGCGGAGGCGCGCGAGAATCAGGAAAACGGTGGTCGCCAGCATATAAGCGCTGGCGATCAGCATGAGCGGCCAAACCGGGCCGATAGCGCCGGGGGTGAGATAACTGAATATGGACATAAAAAATCTCCTGGTTGCTGGATGCTGGTTGCTGGATGCTGGTTGCTGGATGCTGGATGCTGCGTCAACTGACTACTGACGACTGACTACTGGCAACTGGCAACTGGCAACTGACCACTGACTACTGACTACTGGCAACTGACCACTGACGACTGACTAATACGGCGGGGATTGCAATTGATTTTCGATCAACTGCCGCAGCGAATCGATTTCCGCCGGTGTCAGCGGCCGGGTGAGGTCCAAACCGTTTGGTTTGCCGGGCCAGTTCAAGATGGGAATTTCCGGCAACAGCGCTTTGCCGTTGGCCGGTGGATGCAAGAATTGTTCGTACTGTTCCATTTCTTTCAACATGGAACTGCCGGCATTGATGCGGGACACCGCTTCGCGAAAGCGCTCGATGAGTCCGGAGACTTCGAGAAGCTGCGCGTCGATGGACAGCCAGGATTTGCGATGCTCGGCGAAGAGCTGGGTGTAATTCATCTCGGCGTCGATCCAATCAAAGCCGCTTTGAAGATTTTCCCACATCGTCCGCAATGAATTATAAACGCCGGGAAGCTCGGCGTTTTGCTGGCCGGCCGAGGTGAGCAAGGCGGCGAGACGTTTTTGATTGGCTTCATAGAGGGCCTGGCGATCGCCGCGCAAACGCTGCAATTTGCGCGTGAGGGCGAGGCTTTCTTCCGGCGGCGAATTCGGTTTTTTGAGCTGCGAGAGAATTTGCAGGAGCTCGAGGCGGGTTCTCGCGAGGCGCTCGTCGTTGCGGCGGATTTGCTCGCGGATTCGTTCGCGCATCGGCTTCACGCGCAAGCTATCGTTGCCCTGCATGCGATTGAGAATGCTTTCCAGATTGGCGAGAGTTTGCGTGCGCATGGCTTGCATTTCGGCGAGCGCGTTATATTTGCGGCCGAGAAAATCCGACAGCTTTTCTTCGTAGCGCCGGCGCTCGAGATAATAACTGCGCGAGCCGAACGGCAGCATGTCCAAACGCTGGCGGATGACGGCGAGCTGCCGGCCGACGATTTCCGCCTCGGTTTGAATGCCTTGCGTCAAGGTGGTGAGTGAATCAATGGTGAGGTTGAAGGCGCGGACGTTTTCCTGCAGGATTTGCGGGACATCGACGCTTTCTTGCGGCCGGGCAACGGCGGCGAAGATGAGCGAGAGGCAGAGAGCAAGCGGCAAGGATTTTTTGTTCAACGTAAACATGGCAAATCGTTCTCCTTGAGAAATTAGCGCCTGAAGGCGCGACTACGAACGTTATGCAAACACCGCCGGCGCGTCCTGCCGGGTGACGCCGTCCGTGGCTTGAATGCGGTGGCGGCAGCTTTCGCACAAATAGTAATAACGCACGCGGTCGCCCTCTTTCGTCTTGAGGTTATCATGAATCATCTGTTTCATTTGTTTGATTTGCTCGCGATTCAACAAACATTCAAACACCGAGTATTGCACGGCCAGGCCGAAGGCTTTTAGTTTTTTGTGCAGCAGCGTGCGGCGTTTGTCGTCGCTGAGGTCATAAGCAACGACGACGAAGATTTTTCTCGGAAGCTCGTGTTTCATCGTTTGTTGGAGTGATGGATTACTGGATCAATGGATCAATGGATTAATGGATCACTGGATTGTTGGGTTCCATTAATCCAGCGATCCAACAATCCATCAATCCAAATTCTTTCCATTAATCCAACAATCCAACACTCCATTACTCCGGCTTTTAGCCGCTCACCGGCACGTATTCTTTCTGCTTATCAAGCAGCACGCGGCTGAGCTGCCGCACCTGGCCTTCGAGGCCGCCGACCGGATCACCGGAGGTTTGATCGGCGGCGAGAGCCTTCTGTTCTTGTAGACGCTGCTCGAATGCGAAAACGAATTTGGTCAAAGCCGGCCGGACCATTTTGCATTCGCGGCCGCTTTTTTGGAAATCGGCGGGCGTGATTTGCCGGTTATTGACCAGTTGCAGAATCAGGCTGTCAACCACCGGGCAGCGCCATTCTTCGATCAGATCGGAGGCGAGCGCGGCGTGGCCGCGTTTGGGCTCGTGAAAAAAACCGAGGTACGGATCGAGGCCGTGCATCTGCAGCAAGCCGGACATACGTGAATAAAGCAAAGTGTAACCGAGACTCAGCATGGCGTTGACCGGGTCGGGCGAGGGATGATGCAGACGGCGCTCGAATTTCCATTCGCCGTGCAGCGCCTGGCGGAGCAGGCGAAAGTGCATCGCGGTGGCCGCGCCTTCGAGGCCGAGCAGATATTCGAGCGTCGGCGTTTTAGCGACACTCTCGCCCATGCGGCCCAATTGCGCCCAGTTTTCTTTGAACTCACGATGCCGCTTTTGCCGGCGCCACAGTTTGAGCATATTGTTGATTTTGCCGTGAATGAATTTTTGCGCCAGTTTCAAACGAAAGGCGTGGTCATGAAATTTGCGAAACTGCGCCAGACGCAATTCCACATAGTTGCCGTCGCCGCGTGTGAACTGCCCATAAAACGCGCCGTTGGGCGAGAGATAAGCGATGTCGATGCCGCGCTGCATGAGAAAACGAATGGCAGGCTGCGTGACATACGCCGGCACCATGAGCACGATGCGCTCCAACGACACCGCCGGAATTTCTTTCACCACTTTGTCGCGGCGCCGCACTTGCACGCGCTCATTTTGCACGCCGATGCTGGCGCCGTAATCGTTGATGTAGAGGACTGACATTTTAAAGTCCGAGGCCTGTTGGTCCAAAGTCCGAAGCCGGTGGTTTGCTATTGCTATTTGTGCATATTCTCAAGATTGCAAGCAATTCCTCAGATTTTACAGGTGCAGAAAAATATCATTCTGGACTGCTGGACTGAAGACTTGCCACAGGCAAAAAATTTTCATTGATTTTTAACTGTTTTACTGCTAAATTTATTGAAAACGACATTGGCTTGACTCATGGCGCGCCGAGAAAAATTATTAAACCGAATCCGGAATAATCCGCTTTAGATGAACTCAAGGAGATCGAATCGTGAGCTCAACTTTGCAAAAAAATTTAGATTATTTTTTGACGCGCAATTATGAAATCGTTCTTCGTAAGATGACACGCGCTGAATCAGGTTCAAGCGAACAACGTTATTTGGCGCAAATCCCTTTGCTTGAAGTGCACAACGGCCAAATCCCTGCCCCTCCTTTCCCCCACTCACCCCGTCACCCTCTCTCGCATTTTCCCCAGCGACAGCCATTCGCCCAAATAAGTAAAGCCGCGGCTGAGATGGTGCAATCTGGTTTTTTCGCGATTCAACGGCAGATGCAGTTTTTCAAAAATCCGCGCCGCCGCCTCGAGGCTGTCATCGGCCTCCTGCCGGCTCGCCGCAAAAATCGCGATATCGTCGCCGTAGCGCACGAAGCGCATATCTTGCTGCCGCGCGGCCTGATCGAACGCATCCAGATAAATGTTGGCTAATAGCGGCGAGAGTGGACTGCCTTGCAGCAACCCCTCTGGTTTGCTTACCTGGCGCAAGCCGCTGTTGGAAGTCGTGACGACCTCGACGTTGAGAAGGCGCTTGAGCAGCTTGCGGACGGCAAAATCGTGAATGCGGCAATTGACCGCGCGCAACAGCGGCCGGTGCGGGATGCTGCCGAAGCAATCGCGCAAATCGATTTTTACCACCCACGGGCGGCCGCCGAGGGCATGATCGCGCGCCTGGGCCATGGCGGTTTGCGGCGAGCGACCGGTGCGATAGGCGTGGCTGTAATCATCAAAATTCGGCTCGAACAGCGGAATGAGAATTTGCACCAGCGCCCGCTGCACGATGCGATCGCTGAACGTTGGAATGCCGAGCGGCCGCGGCGGCCCGATGTCGCGTCGCATAAAAATTCGCTTCACCGGCTGTGGTCGATATTTGAATTTGAGCAGATCGTCTTGCAATTTTTTGAGCAAAACAAAGGACCTGCTCTCGAAGAATGCCGCGGTCATGCCGTCGAGTCCGGGCGCCTCGCTCAATCGCCGTACCGCGCGCCAGGCCCGCAGGAGATTTTCGTCGCTGCAAAGTTTGGTATAAAGCGGGTGAAAAAGCATAAGCGTCTCTTCCATCATTCAATGGAAAAGACGCTGGCGACAATGGAGATCAAAATTTTGATTTGGAAACGAAAATTTTAGAGGTGGAAGACAGCCTGGAGACGCTGCGGATGGAAGAAGCCCCAGGCCTGGCGCTCTTGCGATCCGGACAATGAAGCGGCCTGGTGAAAAACGTAATAATCTTGCAACAATTGCTCCACCGTCGTGACCTCTCCCCGGCAGCGCAAAGCCATCAGCAGATTGAGAAAGAAATAACGCTCGCGCGGCAAATTGGGATCTGTCTTTTTCAATAACGCGACCAAATGTGGATAATGCCGCACTTCTTCCGGCGCCATTTTTTCCGCCAACCAGCGCCCGCGAAAAGCGACGGTCATGGCGTCGGTAGATGCTTCCGGCCACCAAATAAACTCACGCAGTCGAGAAGCGCGCAACTTTTCCATCAAAACTTCGCCATGCAGACGAACATAGCGCGCCAATAATGCGAGCGGCAAGTTAATTTCGGCGATCCCGGCTTCAATCAAAATCGGCTCGAGGCTTTTCAACGCCGAATCTGCCGGCACTGCATCTCCGAAAAATTTTTCCAGAATTTTTTGCGCTTGATGCTCGCAATAATCCGGCTCTTCCTCCGGCATGCGTACGGCATCGAATTTGGCCGCGCCGGAAATGAATTGATATTCTGCGATGGGGGCGGTGAGGACGACGCGGCAATCCGGCGGCGCGGCGATCTTCAGCCATTCGGCCAAATTTACAAAGTGATTCGCATGATGGATGAGTAGCGTGGACGGCCCGGGCGGCTCCACTTTGGGAAGAACCGGCAGAAGCCCCGGGGCAAAATGATGAACGACTATTCCCGCTTCGTGGCTGATGCGAGCGAATGCCGTCAAGCCGCGCAAAGCGCTGCGTTCCGCCGCCGGCGAATAGGACAACAACAAAGGCCGCAATCGTGATTCGATCCTTGACCACAGGTTTTGCGCCCAGGCCCATTGCTCTAATGGATCCATCACTTCGATGCCCCAAACACTCGCTGCATCAATCACGCGATTGGTCGTTCGTGTTTGCATAAGTTTGCCCTTTCTGCCGTGATCGTTCCTGATCGTGAGAAGCGAAGACACCCGTGAATAACCCGACTTTGCCGCCTGGTTCAATAAGATCGCGACGGACAGCGCCACCAGAAGAAAGTCGGCGACATTTTTTTTAGAGCGCCGCATCCTCCGGCATAGAGCTAAAAAAGACCGGCCCAGACGCCAGTCTAATAGATGAAGGCGAAACATAATCACCTCCTACAGCGAAAAGTTTGTAAAAGCGCGGCGCAGGCAGGCCAGCCGGCCGTTGATGGCTTTATTATTGAGGGGTGATAAGCGCTTTCGTAAAAAGCCGAGCAAATAATCCGGCAAATGCTTGCCGCGCTTTCGTTTGAGCATTCGATAGACATACCAGTAAGCCGGGAACCCTTTTTTTTTGCCGATGCGTCGTCCCAGGCGCAGGAGCAGAGCGAGCAATTGCCGCATACGTTTTTTGCCGTGAAGCGAACGGCCAAAGAACGGCATCACCGCGCGCGCCTGTGAAAATTCCGCTGCCCGTGGCGCGTCTGCTGCCGCAAAAGGATCGACGGGATCGACCCGCAGAGGTTCTGGCAGAACATGCTGCGTTCGCTCCTCATCCGTCGACGATGCCGGGGAATCATCCGTATAGTCATCAAGGCTGTTTAACTTTCGCATACGCCGCCAAATCGAGATTTGTTCATTGTGGGCCAGCGTGCGGATAAAGGCCGCCAGCCTGGCATCGGTAAAATAGCTTTGCGTCAGCAGCTCCGGCTTCGTATCGGCCCACTTAAAGACTTTATGGACACAATGATCGCGAAACTCGGCTTCGGTGATACCCCCCAGAACATCGAGACTGGGATGATAACATGGCTCGATTATCCCGCAGAGCCACGGCCAAAATTCATTGGCCGGAGCCATCAGCTCGCGCTTGACCTCGCGCGCGCCAGGTGGTGCCGCCGCCCAATCCAGCAGAAGCTGGACGAAACGACGGCTCAAGTCACAATCCATGGTGAGATCTCCTAAGGTGCATTTTGCAATCCTTATGTTAAGTGAACCTCAAGAACTGGCAAAACACCAGCGAACCTTCCTCGCTCAGTGGGCTAGTGTATTGGCAAACCTCAGCAGCGCTTGACGCCACGAGGCGAAAACTCGTTAGCCTTGCCAGTGGGTTGCAAAATGAACCCGTGGAGAATCATCATGAAACCATGGCGTGCAGACGCGCGCGTATCGGCGCCCGGCCCCGGTTCATTTACCATCAACTGAAAAAGAGCACGCGATCAAACGCGACGGCGGACGTGTGACCGGCTTCTATTAGAGTAGACGCGGCGAATCATCGAAATCGTAATGGAAAAATAATTTTTGCCGATTTTTTTTAGAACGGGGGGAACAGGTGAGCGCGGCGAGGTGCAAACCGAGGAGCGAACATGAGGATATTATCGCCGCTCGACTCGTGAAGGGCATGGTCGGCGTGTCATCAGACTCCTGTTCGCTTCATAAACCGACCTGCAAGCGGAAAGTTCCATGACCTGGCTCATTAATCTTTTTGGCTCATTATCTTTTTTGCCTTTTATCTTTTTCCCATACTTGCCCCATTCCCATGGTGGTATGCGAGCCGACACCGGAGAAGAGAGCAAATTTTGCCAGCCAATGCAAGCTGTGGCGATAGTTTTCCGGCAGGGCCGGGTGCAGCGCGAACCGGCATTCACCGGTGAAGCCGGTGCGTTTGTATTTTTGCAGATCGATCATCTGCGTTTCGATGCGGGCGAAAGAGAGATGAATGCTCTCGACGAAATGCTGCAGGTCTTCCACGGGCAATGGCGTCGGACTGGCAAGCTGCCATTTGTTGGCGAGGTAGCCGAAGACGAAACGCGGCACCGGCAGCGGCAGCGCCTGTTTGTTTTCGATGAAGCAGGTCGGCGAGTTAAACTGCAAATCCACCGCCTGATGAAGTTGCCGGCGCTCGGAGAGCTGCCGCACGCTTTCGATGATCTGGGCGAAGCTGCTCAGTTGCGCGTACGGATGCTGCTCCGGCGCAAAGAACACGGGACCGGGCACAAGCCTGGGATCATCCGGCTGCGGCCCGCTTTGTTGTTGCCGCATCGAGGCCAACAAGTGCTGAATAAAACCGGCGTCCAAAGCCGTGAGGCGATACCAGTAGGTTTCGCCCTGCAGGAGTTTGCGCCAGCCGTTTTTTTCTTCGAATTTGCCGTGCAAATTCGACAGCGTATACGGCCGGCGCTCGTTGTTGTCGTGCAAGAGCTTGACCAGTTCCGGCTGGTCGCGCTCCAGCCAGTGCAAAAGCGCCCCGTGCAGAATGCGCGCGTTTGCCGGCGGCAGTTTGGTGTCGGCGGCCGCGGTGAGAGTGAAGACGAGGCTGGCTAAGTCAGTCATGGTTGCTGGTTCCTGGTTGCTGGATTGCTGGGACAATGGTCATACAAAACCCATAAAGGCAGTTTTGTAAAAGTCCATTACCCCTGGCATCCGTTGTATAATTGTGAAGTTCAAGTCCTCAACCTGATTCGTCGAGGAGGTGATTCATTTTATAGCGTCCGGCTGTCGGATGCAAGTTGTCTTTTCGTTCCTTTGTGGATGACCGACGAAGCTTATTGTCAACGCTTCGTCAGGGCTCAAGAAGCACATTGTTCGGTGCAAGCTTTGTTGCGCTTGCGTCAGCTTGTTGATGCGCTCCCCACGTAACGTGGCGAATAAAATTTTTCACGGCGTTGCTTTTGTGATTGACCGAAGCGACTTTGTTGGTGAAGCCATCACGATTCTCAAAGTCAATCTTCAGGAGCACCTCGTGAAAAAGAAACCTGAGCTGACGACGCAGCAGGAGATGTTTGACGCCGGTGAACAGCGCTTTCGGCAACTGCCGGAAAGTTGTCGCGCTGGCCTCGCCGCACTGCTGACGCAACTGTTGATCAACGCGATTCAATCGCGCCCCCTCATCACAACAAAGGAGAACAACCATGCATCCGAAAATTCAGCCGCACCACTTGATGAAAATTGCTTATCTCTATCTGCGGCAATCCAGCCCGCAGCAACTGCTCGATCATCAAGAGAGTCTGCGCGTTCAGCTGCGGCTTAAAGATAAACTCGCCGACTTCGGCTTCACTCAAATCGTTGTGATCGAGAGCGACGTTGGCAAATCCGCCGCCGGTTATGCCAACCGCGAAGGCTTTGCCAAAATCTTAAACGACGTTTGTCACGAACGTGTCGGCGCGGTCGCCGCGTGGGAAGCCTCGCGTTTAGCGCGCAGCCAATTCGAATGGCAAAATCTGATTCGCTTTTGTCAAATCACCGGCACGCTGGTGATTGATGAAAGCGGCGTGTACGATCCGACCAATCTCGACGATCTGGTGATGCTGGGCATCAAAGCGACGCTCACGGAATACGAGTTGAATCTGTTGAGCAAACGCGCGCGCGGGATTGCAGCAAAAAGCGGAACGCGGTGAACTCTACAGCCTGCTGCCCAGTGGTTATTATCTCAGCGACGACGGCCGTTATGAAATGGAACCGAATGCGCGCGTGCAAAAAACCATTCAGTTGGTCTTTGACAGCGGTCGCGATGGCCAAAGCTTCACCTATTTTTGTCGTGGTAATTTTGCGACGACCGGCGAAATCGCCAACTGTTTTTCCATCAGCGCGAGAAAATTGGAACAGGCGGTGGTGGATGAAGTGCTTAAGACGATTCGTTGGAGCGGTGGTGTGCATAGTGAAATTCATCTGCCGCGGCAGGCGCATGGACAAAGTCGCCAAACCAGCCGTGAAGTCGTTGAGCTTGTCAAAGAACTGGTGGTCATCACCGATGACAAAGACATCGCACGTATTCTCAATCGCGGCGGCTTGAAAACCGGTGTCGGACAAAACTGGAATCAGGCGCGCGTGAAATGGCTACGTCAAACCAACGATATTCCGGCGTTTTCGGAACGTCGGGCCGCGGCAAAAGACGCGATCAATCTTCGGCAAGCGGCGGAACAATTGCAGATTAGTCCAGATGCCTTGCTTCGTCTCATCAAAGCTGGCGTCATCGCCGCCAAACAAATTGTGCGTTACGCGCCGTGGATGATTCCGCGCGCTGAGCTGGAGAAAACTTCCGTGCACGCTGCCGTTGCATCAATCAAGAAAAACGAAAAAGCCAATTTACAAATCAATCCACAGCAATTAACTCTTGAAAACTCAACCGAGGGAGTATGATGAGTATTATATCTCCATCTCGGGATTGCGGCTCCAACGCTCCATCACCCACCACTCACCAATCCACCAATCCAACAACCTATTTAATTTTTTTCCCGCCGCAAACATCCCACTTGCGTTTTTGCTTCCCGCCTATTATCTTTCCACAGGCTAAATAGGACAGACAGCCTGTCTGTCGAACTCTGTGTTGTAAAAATATTTCTCGCCTTTTCATAACGCAAAACAAAATGTCTACTACCAATGTCTTTGCAGAGCTGTTGATCATCGGCATCGAAACTCTGGCGTGGATCGCCCTGTTAATCTTCAGCTTTTTCGGTTATGCCTGGATTGATTTTTCCATTTTCAATAATTTCGTTATCGCCATTCCGCTCGCCGCCACTGCTTATGTGCTTGGCATCATGATGGATCGCGTGAGTGACACGCTTCTCAACGGCGCCGATCATGCCATTCGCAAAAATGTTTTGGGCGAGCGCGCCGCGGAATCCTTTTCACACTTACGCAGTTTTGTTCTCGCCAAATCGCCTTATCTTTCCACCGATCTCGATTATCTGCGCAGCCGTTTGCGCATCATGCGCAGCTCCATTATCAACTTCGGATTGCTGGCCATTACTGGCGCGATGTTTATTTGGAGCCGAGTGCCGGCCTCGATAAATACCCGATATACTGCGGCCGCAACGGCTTTTCTATTGGCGCTGATTTTATCGAGCCTGAGCTATTATGCCTGGCGCGCCAGCTCGATTACGTACTATTTGCGCTTGCAAACGGCTTTTGCTTTGTTGCCGGATGATTGGCGAAGCGGCAAGGAAGAAACCTCGGGAAATGGTTCTGATCTTGAATGAAGGCCGCGGTAAATTCAGAAAGCTTTTTCAAACACGGAGCAACGGAGTTCACAGAGCCTCGCGGAGAAAAACTTTTTAAAAACACAAATTGCTCTCCGTACTTTCTCGGTGTTCTCCGCGTCTCTGTGTTAATTGGCGTGAATAATTATTTCAAGTCTTGTTGTGAAAGGAGGAATCATGCAGCGCCTCACCATCGTCGTTCTCGCCGTCTTTTTAATTTTGACCATCTTTCTTCTCGCGACGGGCAAATCCGGCCGCGATCCGAACGAGCTGATGATCTGGACGCAAGATCGCGCGCCGGGACGCGTCGTGCTCGATGCGCTGCTGGGAAAATACATGCTCGAAATCAATCCCGGCTTGCGAGAATTGATTCAGCAAAACTTGAAAAATCCCGCCGAATTCGACCAGCTTATTCGCAGCAATCCGCGGCCTTCGGACATTAGACGATATTTAAAGGACGGCCGGGTGTTGGATCAATACCTGGAGAAACAAACGATTCAACGCGCCAGCCAGATTTATTACGAAACCGAAGAGCTGCGCAGCAATTTCATCGTGGCGGCGCTCGGCGGCAGCGGCCCCGATCTCGTTTACGGCCCGGCCGACATGGTCGGCCCATTTTACGACATGAAAATCATTCAACCGCTTGAAGAATTTTTCTCTCATGATACATTAGCGCAATTTGACCCAATGGGATTAGTTCGCTTGAAGGGACATCTCTACATGCTCGCCGATCGTATTGGCAATCATTTGACGTTGGTTTATAATAAGAAACTTTTGCCCAAACCGCCGCAAACCACGGATGAGTTAATTGCAATGGGCAAGTCTTTGACCAAAGATACGAATGGCGACGGGCAGCCCGATCAATATGCGTTGGTGTGGAATTTTATCGAACCGTTTTTTTTCGTCCCGTTTCTGGGCGGTTTTAACGGCTGGGTGATGGATGAAAACGCGCGGCCGACGCTTGACACCGAGGCGACGATCAATGCCTGCAAGTTCATTCTGGAATTGCGCCAAAAAAAAATCATTCCTTACGAAGCCGATTACGATATAGCCAACCAACTTTTTAAACAACAAACTGCTGCCATGATTATCGACGGTCCGTGGAGTTGGGGCGGATATGCCGATGCCGGTGTGGATATCGGCCTGGCCAAAATTCCTAAAGTCACGGCAACCGGACAGTGGGCGACGCCGATGGTTTCAGCAAAAGGTTATTGTTTAAATATGAATATCGATGGCCCTCGCCGCGAAAGGGTTTTGCATCTGCTCCGCTTCCTCACCCGGCCGGAGAATGAGCTGGAATTTACTTATGCCATAAGCGAGATTCCTTCACGTTTGGAAGCTCGCACCGATTCACTTTTCGTACACGACCCAATTTTAAAAGCTTCGCAAGATCAAATTAGCGTCGGTCGTCCGATGCCGATCAACACCGAGATGCGCGTCATTTGGGATGCAATGCGTCCGGCATATCAAAGCGTGCTCAATGGCCAGCTCACACCGGAGCAAGCCGCCAAACAAATGCAAGAAGTCGCCGAACAAAAGATCAAAGAAATGCGCGGCGCGTTGTAAAACACAAAGCTAATTTAATTCAACCACAGCGTTTTGGAGGTGCAGGAGATGAACGTTTACTGGATTTCCACCGCGGGAGTCGAGCGGCATCAGCTTGAGAACCTCAAATCTTTACTCGCACGCCAGGATGGTTTCGTATGGGTTGACATTCCCGGATGCAATGAACATGCAACTCGGATATTGTCGGAGATATTCGGTTTCCATCCGCTCGCCATGCAGGCTTGCCGCGAACGAACGCATGTCCCAAAAGTTCATGTATACGCCGATCACCTATTTGTTATTTTGCACGCTCCTGAACCCGGAGTCGCCGGACACATTCATCTCCTCGAGCTCGATCAATTTATTGGGCGCCGCTATCTCATAACGGTTCACGGTCCTCTCGGCGAAGGCGTTCCGCTTGAAGCCGCTCTCCGCGAAACGCAAGCCGTGTTGCAGCGAATGGAGGCCGGGCGTTACCGTCCCAGTTTTCCAGCCGAATTGTCTTATACCATCATCTCCGCGATGATTCGACGCACCGAAGGTCTTATGGCTGGTTTCGCAAGCAAAGTCGCCACACTTGAGCGGCAGGTGATGAAGGGACACCTCGGCAATCCCGAACATATTCTTGAAGCGATGTTCAATCTCCGGCACGAATTGCTGACGGTGCGAACTATCGCCGCCCACAGCCGCGAAGCTTATGCCAGAATAACCGTGCTGGCCTCGCGGTTTATGCCGCCCGAAGAACGCCGGTTTATCGATGATCTCACCGATCAGTTCGACCGCATCCGGGGTATGTGCGACAGCGAGCAGGCATTTCTGCAAGGCGTGATTGATTTCTTTCAGACCCGAACCGTGACAAAGCTCAACATCGCCATGGAAAGATTGGCGCTCATCAGCGCCCTTCTGCTGCCGGTGACGGCCATCGCCTCGATCTACGGAATGAACATTATCGTCAACGACCAGACTCAATTCGCCCACGTCATCGGTGTGCTCGTCGGGATTGGGATCATCATGGTGTTGATGTTTCAGTGGGCGAAGCGCCAGGGCTGGTGGTGAGATAAGAAAAGTCATTGGGTCATTTAAAAGCGTCATTGGGTCATTGTCATTGGGTTGATGTCATCCGGCAATCGGCATTGCGCGGGTGGGAAATAGCGCGAGTGATTTTTATTTGGCGCCGGAAGAAATTGGCGGTTTGCCGTTCGAATGTGATCAGCAAGGCAATCCGATTCGCTGCCACCGCACCGATGTGCCGGTCAAGCAATTCAAAGAAAAGCAATATCGACGATTTGAATTTTAATACCATGCCGGTTTTTTGTTTGAAGGAAGACGAGACGAATCAAGGCTAGTAAGCGAGACCAGCTAACTAAGAAAAAACGCACGCAAAGCCGCAAAGAATGGATTGTGCGCCCCGCTCATTCGTCTATGCTCCAACCGGCAGCCGGTCAGGGATGGATCGCAGCCGGAGAAGCTGCCGCTGCTTTTGACCCGCTGGCATCGATGGGGATCGGTCATGCCGTGGCCTCGGGGATTCATGCGGCGCGCATGGCTTATGATCAGCTTGTCGCCGGCAGCAACCTCATGTCCCAGTACACGGCGAATGTGGCTTGTAATTTTCAGCGATACCTCGAACTTCGCCGGCAATATTACCAAATTGAACAGCGCTGGTCGAATCGTTCGTTTTGGGCTAGACAGCATCAGCCTTTGTAAAAAAAGCGTGATCTCTTTGATTCGTCTTGTTTTTATTCGGATCCCAATCAAAGGTGATTGCCATTTTCGAATATA
>Ga0247727_10010163_pt1 | contig 16759 bp, 17 predicted proteins | sample WisWelCaveWW1625_FD_202498 | JGI IMG/M metagenome (GOLD analysis project Ga0247727, IMG submission 202498) | Biofilm microbial communities from Wishing Well Cave, Virginia, United States - WW16-25 | ecosystem: Environmental > Aquatic > Deep subsurface > Groundwater > Cave microbial mat | place...
TGGAAACTTCCTGTGATCTTCGTCTGCGAGAACAACCGCTACGGTATGGGGACGCCGGCTGAACGGGCCATCGCACTCTATGCGGACGTGGCAGAGACGGCCCGCTCCTATGGCATCAAGGCTGAGCGCGTGGATGGCATGGATGTACTGGCCGTACGCGATGTGATGCACAAGGTCGTCGAGCAGGTACGCGCCGGGCAGGGGCCACTTTTCATCGAGGCGATGACCTACCGGTTCATGGGCCACTCAATGTCCGACCCGGCACATGGACATTACCGAACCAAAGAAGAAGTAGAGGAGCACCGTAAACGCGACCCTCTTCTATTGTTGAAGCAGACGATCATGAGCAACAACCTAGGTACCGAGGCCGATTTCATACAGCTTGAGCGGGAAGTCGGCGAGGTCGTGACGGCCGCCGTCAGATTCGCGGATGAGAGCCCTTTTCCCGCCCCATCGACCTTGCACACCCACGTGATGCAGGAGGAGTAAGATAATCCATGGTGCTGTCCTATCGGGAAGCTCTGAACCAGGCCATGCGGGAGGAGATGCGTCGAGACTCGCGCATTTTTCTGATCGGCGAGGAAGTGGGCTACTACCAGGGCGCCTTCAAGGTCAGCAAGGGTTTCGTGGAAGAATTCGGCCCGCAACGGGTGGTGGATACTCCGATCACGGAAGCCGGCTTCACGGGCCTGGCGATCGGCGCCGCCATGGCGGGGTTGCATCCCATCGTCGAGCTCATGACCATGAATTTCGGAATTGTGGCATTGGATCAGATCGTCAACAACGCCGCAAAAATTCGTTATATGTCGGGTGGCCAACTGTCGGTGCCTCTGGTGATTCGCGGACCCGGCAGCGCAGCTCACCAGTTAGGCGCGCAGCATTCGCAAAGTCTGGAGGCCTGGTTCTGTCACGTGCCGGGATTGAAAGTAATCGCGCCTGCCACGCCGTACGATGCGAAGGGCCTGCTGAAAAGCGCGATCCGGGACAACAATCCTGTCATCTTCATCGAAGCGCAGTTGCTGTACGGAACGAAAGGGGATGTCGGAGACGGTGAGTACACGATCCCCATCGGTGTCGCCGAGGTGAAGCGTGCCGGACGCGACGTAACGATCGTCGCCTACTCGAAGATGCTCCTGCTGTCGTTGGAAGCAGCTGATCAACTAAGTCGAGAGGGCATCGAGGTCGAGGTCATCGATCCCCGCACCCTCAAACCGTTGGACCTCACGACGATTGTTACCTCGGTCAAGAAGACCGGGCGCCTCGTGATCGTCGAAGAGGGCTGGCGTTTTTGCGGGCTGGGCGCGCAGATTGCCGAGAGCGTGTACGCGGCGGCGTTCGACTACCTGGACTCCCCCATCCAGCGCGTCACCGGCGAGGATGTGCCGATGCCCTATAGCCGCCCATTGGAAGATGCCGCGATTCCGGACAGGGAGCGCGTCATCGAAGCCGTCAAAGCACTGTGCGGCGCACAGTAAACGAAGGAAGGAGGCACGTTTACCCATGTCGTCACAAACCCAGGCTCCCGGTCATATCGAGATTACGGAGACGATCGTTCGACTCTATGTGTTCCTGACGCAGTATCTCGATCGCTGCCTCGATGAGGGAGCCAGGAAGACATATCCGGACGAAGAACTGCACGCGCATCTCGCCACAACGCGCGCGACGATGGCGGACATCCTCGCTGTGAATCCCGTGGTCAAGAGCAAAGTGGAGAAGGAATGCAAGGACGTGCTCGCGCTCGGAGCCGCGATCTTGAAAGGCGGCCATGAGCGAGCCTCGGCGATGGAGCCGATGCAGGCGCAGCGCGCCATCCTGCGGAACAAGACCATTGCATTGAGCGATCTCTTGGCAGTGTTCCGAGCTCTCTGACATAAGGAACAGCGTGACGCGCGGGATATGCGAGAAAGGCGCGACGTGGACGGATTAGATTTCCACTTCGTTTACCCGGCTCGCTCGTCCCGCCCGTCTCGCATGGCTTTTTATCCGTGATTTGCTATGTCAGACCAGGTACAGGAGAAACATCAATTGGCCGGCCTGGATATACGCGAACGCGGCTTCAGCAGGCCGGTCGTGTTTGAGAAAGCCGACGGAAGATATCAAGCCATTCTGCGATATGAGACGACGCGCGTGGTGACCACCGCACAAGACACGCCGGGGGCCGCGCTGGAGGAATTAGTTCGCACGCTCCAAGGACAGGGCTACTCGCAACTCCGCAGCCAACTGAGCGTCCGGGAGGGCGCCTACTTGGGTTCTCAAGAGCCTTGGATTGAATATTCGGACCCCCCGCGCGGTACGGAACAACAGGGCGGTTGGCTGAAACGATTATTTCGCTCTTTCCTGCGACAAAGTGAGGACACACATGGCTAGTCGCGTCGTTATGCCAAAATTAACCGATACGATGGAAGATGGCGTCCTCCTTGCGTGGAAGAAACGTGAAGGAGATCCGGTGCAGGCAGGAGAGGCGCTCGCTGAAATCGAAACCGACAAGGCCATCATGGATCTCGAGGCCTTCGCCTCCGGCATCCTACGCAAGATCCTGGTGCAGGACGGCGCAACCGTGATGTCCGGAACGTTAATCGGTGTCATCGGCGGAGCGGATGAGGACATCACCGCGGCATTGACCGACAGGATCACTGCCGCGCCATCGGTCGGCGGCGGAACCAGGACAAGCGCGCCGCCTGCTGCCGGTCCGGCATCCGCCTCACCAGCGAGTTCAGAGGGAACTCGTTTCATCGCCTCACCCCGCGCGAAAGCGCTTGCTGCCGACCGGGGAATCGATCTCTCCACCATCACTGGAACCGGTCCTGGTGGGCGAATCGTGGAAGAAGATGTGGTGAAAGCCCAGGCGCCGCCAACGCAGATTCTGCCGGCCGGAACAGACCAACCGCTGAGCCAGATGCGGAAAGCCATCGCGCGAGCGACGACACAGAGCAAAGCGCCGGTACCGCACTTTTACCTGACGAGCGAGATCGATATGGAGCATGCAGAGCGGTTCCGTGATCAGTTGAAACAGAACCGAACAACGCATCCCTCCGTCACCGACTTGCTGATCAAGGCCGCAGCGATCGCGCTCACCCGCCATCCGGAAATCAATGTGTCATTCACCGGCCAGGCCATCAGGCGACATGCGCGCATTGATATCGGCATCGCCGTCGGCATCGAGGACGGCTTGATCACGCCGGTCATTCGCAATTGCGGCGCGAAGTCGTTGGACGATATCTCGACCGAATCGCGGACGCTGATCGACCGGGCCAGGGACAAACGCTTGCAACCGCAGGAGTACACCGACGCCACCTTCTCGATCTCAAACTTGGGAATGTTCGACGTGGAAAACTTCATTGCGGTCCTCATCCCCCCTCAGGCAGCGTCCATCGCTGTGGGCGCCATCCGCGACGCGCCTGTCGTCAAAGACGGGACGGTCAAGGCGGGCCGACGCATGAAGGTGACGTTATCCTGCGACCACCGGGCTCTAGATGGTGTGCAGGGGGCCGGCTTCCTGAAAGAATTTAAACGCATCCTTGAACACCCCTCGGAGCTACTCCCGTCCAAGGAGACTCCATGAGCTTTATCCCCCTTAACCAGCTCCGGTCTTCGTTCTCCGACTCATCCAAGGCTATCAACCTTCAGCCTTCAGCCATCAGTTCTTCCAGGCGCCTTCCGTCCTGGTTCAAAGTCGAAGTGAAAACCGGTCCAGACTACCTCGACATCCAGCAGACGATGGACCGGTTCAAACTCCATACCATCTGCGAAGAAGCCCGCTGCCCCAACCGATGGGAATGTTGGAACGCACGCACCGCGACGTTCCTCATCCTGGGCGACATCTGCACCAGACGTTGCCACTACTGTTCAGTCGAGACAGGCCGACCTGTGGGAATCGACCATGAAGAACCGCGTCGCGTCGCAGAAGCAATCCGGGTGTTGAGCCTTAGACATGCCGTAATCACATCGGTGAACCGGGACGAACTGGAAGATGGCGGCGCCGCGGTCTTTGCCGAAACGATCCGGCAGACCAGACAGCTCAGCCCAGGCTGCACGATTGAAGTCTTGATTCCAGATTTCGAGGGGAATGAAACAGCCCTCGCGCTGGTCTGTGCCGAGATGCCGGAGATTCTGAATCACAACATTGAAACCGTCCGGAGGCTTTTTCCGGCAATCAGGCCACAGGGGAAGTATCAGCGATCAATCGAGTTACTCGGCAGGGCGAAGCAATTGGGCATGCGCACCAAATCCGGGTTGATCCTCGGGATGGGAGAAACCATGGACGAGGCCCGCGAAGTCATGCGCGACCTTCGTTCCGTCGGCTGCGACATCGTGACCATCGGCCAATATCTCCAGCCCACAAAACAACATCTGCCTGTTGTGCGCTTCTACGATCCCAGCGAGTTTGCCATGTTAAAAGAGGAGGGGAGGGCCCTTGGCTTTACCCACGTCGAATCCGGCCCGCTCGTCCGCAGTTCCTACCACGCAGAACAGCAAGTAGCCTCCGAAACCTGAGAGACATGCCTCGGCCATGAGCCACCACAACGTCGTCATCATCAGCGCTCATCCGGATGACATGGAAATCGGCATGGGCGGGACCGTCGCCAAACTGGTGGAGTCGATGGCTGTGATTACGTCCGTCGTTGTGACGAACGGTGGCCGGTCATCGAATCCATTTGCGTTGACGGAGCAGCGGATGGCCGAAGTGAGAAGAGAGGAGGCTCTCAGTGCCGCTAGTGTCTTGGGAGTAAGAGACGTGATCTTTTGTGACGAACCGGACACGGCGGACGAGATCAACACCACGGCTGTTAAACGGAGACTCGTTGAGATACTCGCTCACCTCCGACCAACCGAAGTCTATACGTTGGATGAGGGACTTGACCGACATCCGGCCCATCGCCTTGCCGGCAAGCTGGCGAGAGAAAGCGTCCTTGAAGCCGGCATCGCCCTAAGCGGCGGCATCTGGGCTTACGAAATCTGGGGCCCCTTCGCGACCTGGGACCGCCTTGAGTACATTGACCGCTATGTGGCCAAGAAGATGGCCGCCATCGCGCAGCATCAAAGTCAGGTGGCAACGATACCCTATGGGGAAGGAGTCCTGGGATTGAACCGCTGGCGAGCCGTGTTCGCCGATCCCAAGGCCAGCGCCCCGGCAGGTGTGTATGCGGAAGTCTTTCGACGGATCACGATCCCTCCTCTTTCCAAAGTTGGAAGTGACAATCCGCGCTGACTTCTCTGATCGCTATGGCGATCTGGTTCAGCTATGCATTCATCTCACCGGGCGTAACCAAAACGCGACCCATACCTCTCAGTGACCAACTAGTACACCGGCTCCGATTCCATTCACGTGCTATCTGATCGATCCTCCCAGTGCACCCGTTTCATGATGTGGTGAATGCCCGGCGCGAGCAGTAAGGCAGTGACGGCGATCACGACCAACCCAGAGTAGAGCGCGAAGAGCCCAGCGAAGACTTTCCCGGGTTCCGACAAATCGAGCTTCACCGGGCCCATCCCGCCTAGGAGCATGGCAGCATTCAAAAAGGCATCCCGCCAAGGCAGGTGCTCGAAGTGGCTGTAGCCCCACATGCCAACCCCCAGAGACGCCGCCAGAAGAGCGACTGAGATCGCCAGATGAAGAAGAAGGCGTCGAAATAACACACGCGAATTCGGAGCGGAACGGCGCTCTGTGCTCATCGGGCCTCCATAATTAAGAGTGGGTAATCGGAGCGGCTTATGTTGCTCTGTTTCATAGATTTCCACAATCTGTGGTTCCTTCGGCAGATGTCGTTCGGTTTTTCATTTACCTATTTTAATGGCAAGGGCCTCCCCCGGCTTCACCCACATCGAATCCCGCCTGCTAGTCCGTAACTCCTACCACGCTGAGCAACAGATTGCTCGGTGGCAACTTTCAGTTCACGTTACACTCGCACAAAATATGGAATTGCAACCAGGATCACACCGACACCGACTAGAACGTACACGTTGTCAATGAAGTAGGGGAAGACACAGAGCGGGACGGTGGCCTTTTGCTTTTTCCCATACAGAAAGTAGCCAAAGCCGATGGCCCCAAAGAGCATTCCCCAAATCAGGACCACCACGCTGCCTAACTCAAACATGTATTGAGCTTATGCAAATCATAGACGGACACGTATTGCTCTTACTTGTTTAACGACAGAACCTTGGTGATGAGCGCCTGCGCTTCGTCCTGAATCCGCTTGAGATGGTCTTTCCCACGGAAACTTTCTGCGTAGAGTTTGTACACATCTTCGGTGCCGGAGGGGCGCGCGGCGAACCAGCCTTGGTCGACGAACACTTCAGCCCGTCACATTCTTACCCCAGGATATCGACCTTCACGTGGCGGTGGCCCCGGCGAATCCGATATCGCTGAAAGTCGGCGAGGTCGAGCGTGAAGACCTTAGTAGTGCGTAACGATTCAGCAGCTACAATGACAGAAGCGTCTGCCAGATCCATTGGGTGATCGCCATACTGTTCCATCAACTCAAACGCCCGCGCCGTCGATACCTGATCCAGGAACCATAGGGACACGCCGCCATCAAGAATGAAGTCGCGCAACCGGTCAGCGCCTATGCTGTTCGGCGTTAACAGGTGGAATGCTTCGGTTAACACAGGGACGGTAGTGAAGAGGGCTTCTCGTGTGACACTGAGGATGTCTTTGCATCGCGTATGTTCGGCATCTTGAGGATCGAACAGCGCGACGAAGGGCCCGGTATCGACCAAAATCATCGGCGCGACTTCCGGCGCAAGGCGATTTGCATTCCACGCCGGGTCTCAGTCGAAGGTGCAAGCGTGTACCCGCCTGGCCCAAGGTCGAGGCGGCGGTAAATTTCGAACGCTGACTGCTGACTGGTGCGGCCCACCTCATCCCGAAGGACCAACACGCCACGCTTGAGCGCAGTAGACACGGACCATCCCGTTTTCTTCGTCACGTGCTTCAGTATTTTTTCGGTTTCGTCGTCCAGCCGCACGGTTCGAATACCCATGTCTATCCTCCAGCCATTTAATGTCATACAGACTGTAATACATCTGAGATTTCACGTCAACTAGTCCTTACCTCTGATTTGCCGTAGGCTTTCCAACACTTAAGCGGGATTGACCTCGGTCAGAGCTTTGGCGATGAGCGCCTGCGCTTCGTCCTGAATCCGCTTGAGATGGTCTTTCCCACGGAAACTTTCGGCGTAGAGCTTGTACACATCCTCGGTACCTGAGGGACGCGCGGCGAACCAGCCCTGCTCGGTGACGACTTTCAATCCGCCGATTGACGCGCCATTGCCAGGGGCTGTCGTCAGTTTTGCGACGATTGTGTCGCCGGCCAATTCTACGGCCTCTACCTGGTCTGGTGAGAGTTTCGACAGGATAGTCTTTTGCGCCGGCGTCGCAGCCGCATCGATCCGCTCGTACAGCGGCTCTCCAAGTTCTTTGGTCAGTTCTCGGTAGAGTTCACCAGGATCACGGCCGGTCTTGGCCATCATCTCCGCGGCCAGAAGATCCATGATGATGCCATCCTTGTCAGTCGTCCAGACCGATCCATCACGACGAAGGAACGAGGCCCCTGCGCTTTCTTCGCCACCGAAGCCGAGCGAGCCATCGAGCAAGCCACTCACAAACCATTTAAAGCCAACTGGAACCTCGACGAGCTTGCGTCCGAGCTTGACCGCTACACGATCAATCAGACTGCTGCTCACCAGCGTCTTCCCGATCCCGGCTTCCAGCTTCCACCCAGGACGATTGGAAAAGAGGTAAAAGATCGACAGGGCGAGGTAATGATTGGGATTCATCAGACCGGCAGAGCGTGTGACAATGCCGTGCCGGTCGTTGTCCGCATCGTTGCCGAAGGCGACATCGAACCGATCTTTCAGCGCAATGAGATTCGCCATGGCATAGGGCGAGGAACAGTCCATACGGATCTTGCCGTCCCAATCGAGCGGCATGAAACGAAACGTCGGATCGACGGCAGGATTCACCACCTCAATGTTCAAGCCATACCGCTCTGCCATCGGCTGCCAGTAGGCCACGCTGGACCCACCGAGCGGGTCGATGCCGAGCTTCAGCCCGGCTGATCGAATCATGTCCATATCGATGATCTGCGAGAGATCACCGATGTAGGTGCCGAGGTAATCATGCTGGTGGGTCGTGCTCGCACGACGAGCCTGGTCGTACGACACACGCTTCACGCCCTGCAGATCAGCGGCAAGGAGGGCATTCGCGCGATCCTCAATCCATTTCGTTACCTGGGTGTCAGCCGGCCCGCCATGCGGCGGGTTGTACTTGATACCGCCGTCCTCCGGCGGATTGTGGGAGGGAGTGATAACGATGCCGTCGGCGAGCCCCGATGTTCTCCCTCGATTATGGCTGAGGATCGCGTGAGAGATGACCGGAGTGGGGGTGTACTCACCAGCCTGATCGATCATCACCTCAACGCCGTTCGCTGCCAACACCTCGAGCGCGCTCGCACAAGCTGGTTCCGAAAGTGCGTGTGTATCCCTGCCGAGATACAGCGGCCCGGTTGTGCCCTGGCTGGCTCGATATTCACAGATCGCCTGCGTGATGGCCAGGATATGCCATTCATTAAAGCTCCGCTTGAAGGCAGAGCCCCGATGTCCCGACGTACCAAAGGCCACTCGTTGCTCACGAACCATTGCATCGGGCTTCTCTGAAGAATAGGCTGCGATGAGCTTCGATACATCGACAAGGACCGATGCTGGTGCGGGACTTCCGGCAAGAGGATGAATGGACATATGTGGTGTGTAGTCCCGAAACCCTCCGACTGTCAACTGCGCGTTCACAGAATATATCGATTAACTATCAAGCAGAGGAAGGATGGCAATTTTCCTTCAGGATCGCGCATAGCAAAAAGAGGGGGGGGCATGGGACATGTGACAAGCAGATCCGCCCGCTGCCTGGTTCGGCCACGCGCCAGCGCACGGCACGACGCGGAAGCATCCCACCCCTAAGATCACTCAATTGAGTCGTCAGAAAACGAATTGACAGGATGCTGAACGATTACGTACATTCCGCATCCGAAAAGTTTAGGAAGGCGCAGAACATGCTGGTATTTTCTGTTTCCATACCATTTCTTGCCCACCCATCGCGTAATAAAGGAGTACACGAGCATGAGTGACGCCAAAGACAAGACTATCTCGTTGAACGTCCGCTTGAAACCCAGCGAGTCATCCGCGCATCCTCGCGCGGCGAACTGTATGAATGTCGGCGTGGCCCAGGGGATTGCCCTTCTCGATTTTGGGTTTATCGAACCCATACTCCTCGCCACCATCGCGAAGACGGCAAAGAATGGCCAAGTCGCGCTCAAAGGATTGGACGGCGCCCTCGTCACCCGCTTGGCAATGAGTGTGGACGTGCTGGCCCGGTTGCATCAGCAGATGCAACAAGTATCAGTCAGCCTGCACAATGCTCGGCAGTCGAAGCCGAAAGCCTAAGCACAAGAAGGCTGCGGAAAAACTATCCGGGCGCGCGAGAACGTCGATAGTCCGCACGTGTGGCCCAATAGGGGAACACTCTCGCAGGATGCTCAAAAAGGTTGCCCCGCAAGGCCGCAGCAAGCGAAGAGGCGAAGGCGTACGCTTCGGTACGTTGAGCTTCTGAGCGAAGCGAGAACGCCGCTGGCGGACTTTTTCAGCATCCTGCGAGAAGGGGGCCCGAATGAGAAGTCTGCGATGGCAAAGTCTGACCCAGATTCCTGGACTGTCTCGATGGAGAGGAGGACTGGTGTGGGGGCTCTTGGGCTGTGGGTGGCTATGGGCAGCACTAGTACTCGCCGCACCAGCTGATGAGGCAATCCCCATCGGCTCGATTACCATTAATCCGATGGCGAATAACCGCCGTGCGGTGATCCTCCAAGGCAAGGCGAAGGAGGTGAGTGCCTATCAAGGGGAGGACAGCTTCGGGCGATCCCTCTGTGGCCAAGGGTTTATTCTGGAAGATGAAACCGGTTCGCTCGACGTACTCTACCTGATCCGGTGTCAGGCCAACGAAACTCCCGTGTTGGTCGGCGAAGGGGAACGTGTGGTCGTCCACGCAACCATCGATGTCTCATCAGACAACGTCAAGAACAAGGGAGGAAAAGAATTGGTGTTTAAAGCGATGGCCACCAAGATCATCCGGGAAAAATAGCGCGCATCACACGCCCACCTACGCCCACACCGAATCACGGCACGTTATCCCTCTGTCCTCCTACAAGCACGCACGTATCGCCGTGTACGAACAATCTAATCAGCCTAAAAGTGCGACCCACACGGCTCTTGACCGACCAGGCATGCATTCAATATGGTCGTCCGTTTTTCCCAGCAACCCGTATTAAATACAACCATTTCTCAGTGTCACAACCAGCTTCCACGCCGAGACTAGGCGCAGCCCATGAGTGAAGCCAAAGACAAGACCATCGCCTTGAATGTACACCTGAAGCCCAGCGAGTCATCGGCCCATCCGCGTACCACGAACTACACGAACCTCGGTGTGGCGCAGGGGATTGCCTATCTCGATTTCGGCTTCATCGAGCCAGCGCTGCTTGCGGCCATTGCACAGACCGCGAGGGATGGCCAATCTACGCCCAAGGACTTGGATGGCACGCTCGTCACCCGCGTAGCAATGAGTGTGGGCGTGCTGGCCCGGTTACATCAGCAGATCCAACAAGTCTTGGTCGGGCTGCGCGATGCTCGGTAGTCGAAGCCGAAAGCCTACGTACGAGAAGGGGGCGCGAATGAGACATGTGCGATTGTAAGACTTGACACCATTTTTCTGTTCGGGGGAAGAAAAAGGTGTCAGGAACCATTGTTTGAATTGACGGCTGTGAGTTGAGGATCGCGCATGGGAAGACCGTTGCGTCCCACGCCAGGGATATGGGAATACATGCAGTTCCTCCTCGCACACCATCGTATCTGAGGCGCACCAGCCTCCTCGTCTGTCACACAAGGAGCTTACCAGCATGAATGAAGCGAAAGGCAAGGCCTCTACCTCTTGACGATGCATGAAGTCGGAGCGTATAGACTCGCGCAATGGCATGAGGGAAAAGCGGTGGAGATGGAAAGCCCCGTGGGGGGCTGTTTAGTTGTCTTGTCGAGCCGTATCTGTAAGCAGTTCTGGCTGCTTCCCGATCATGACACTAAATAGTCTTGGGCTCCCTTTCCAGCATAGATGGTTGCTGCTGTTAGGTAACTGTAAGTAGCTCAGACATAGCATCTTCATGGCATGATACTCACGGGAGGTATGCGGTATGGCTCTAATCACTGGTGCATCCACGATCGACTGGTCCGGTATATCGGTAGCACAGGTTGATTATGAGACCGATCTCGTCAAATTCGTCAATAGAGTCGATCAGATAGATACTGAGCTAGGTAACAACCAGTTTTCCGTTGTCTCTGCAAGTCCGACGTTACATTGTCGTAGACCTTTTTCCGTGTGGAGGTTCTAAACTTGCTGAACTAATCTGAAAACCGCTAGTTGCGGGGTTGTCCCCAATGGGCGGGTTTTAGGATTTATCCGAATGCAGGATTGGACGCAGAACGAATCTCAGATCAAAGAAGGTCCAAATGGCAACTCCATCCTCAGTCCCGCTTCCCCTGACCGGTGATAATGTCATCGACGCTGCCACTAATGGATTTTATTGGCAGTTAGATAGCAGTCGAACAATCAATTGGGCATTGGCTGACGGGTTTTTCGGAGAATCTTGGATATCCCCAGCAAATGTTGCCGCTATCTTAGCCAGTGTATTCAAGAATATTTCCTCCTACGCAAATGTACAATTTAATTACGTAGGATATTACTCCGATCCATCTACAGCCTACTTTGCCGGGTCAGATATCACGATTTCACTCGGTGGTTCGGGGATTTTCGGCAGTGATACTTCGACTTGGGCTTTTGGGCTTTTCCCAGATGCATCCTATAACGCACTTTATCTAGGCGCATCGGGCGATATCTTTCTTAACATAAATAGCCAAGCGAATTTTCTGCCGAGTTATGCGCCGGGTTCCGCAGGCTATGCCCTCGCGATTCACGAAATTGGACATACCCTGGGGCTTAAACATCCATTCGATGATGGCGGTACGGGGCATCCCACACTTGAACAGCTGGGGGTCGCTGAACTCAACAAAGACTGGTTCACGGTCATGGCATATAACGATGACTATGACTATAACCTCAGATTTTGGGACCCTGCGACACCGATGGTCATGGATGTATTGGCTCTTCAATACCTGTACGGGAAAAACAACACGACCAACGCTACCAATACCACTTACACCCTTTTCCTGAATGGCACGTATCAGACCATTTGGGATGCTGGTGGTACGGATGTAATTAATGTTTCTCAATCGTCAGTTGGTTGGGCAATCCAATTGCCAATTTTTCAGATTTCAGCACTAGTTGATACCAAAGTAGGTTTTGCTTTGCCCGCTTCGGAAGTGTCGCTTTCTAGTCCCCTCACACTTTATTGGCTTACAGGTGATATTGAGAACATAACAGGATCTTCATTTGACGACACCTTGTTCGGTAACGATTCATCAAATTCTCTTGTTGGAAACGCTGGCAGCGACACGCTGAACGGCGGGCTGGGCAACGACACACTCAATGGAGGGCTCGGCGCCGACAGCATGGCCGGGGGCCTGGGCGACGACACCTACACGATTGACAGCCTCGGCGACAGTGTCACCGAGCTGGTCGGCGAAGGCACCGACACGGTGCGCATCAACCGTAGCGTCGATCTTACTCTGTCTCTCTTCACCGAAATCGAAAATGTGGTGCTGACTGGCGTTGCCGCGCTCAACGCCACCGGAGACGACGGCAACAACCTCCTCACCGGCAACAGCGCTGCCAATATTCTCACTGGCGGGGACGGCACCGACCAGCTCACGGGCAAAGCGGGCAACGACCTCCTGAACGGCGGGGCGGGCGACGATGCCATGGAGGGTGGGGCGGGCAACGACACCTACGTGGTGAACAGCCTGGGCGACAGCGTCACCGAAACGCTAGCGGGCGCTGCAGGCGGCACGGATCTCGTGCAGAGCGCGGCGGCGAGCTTCACGCTGGGGGCAAACGTGGAGAACCTCACGCTCACTGGCAGCGCCGACATCAACGGCACCGGCAATATTCTCAATAACATCCTCACCGGCAACAGCGGTCACAACACGCTCTCGGGCGATGCCGGCAACGACAAGCTCATCGGCGCGCTGGGCAACGATAACCTCGATGGTGGAGCTGGCACGGACAACATGGCCGGGGGCCTGGGGGACGACACCTATGTGGTGGACGTGGCCACCGATGTCGTCACTGAAGCGCTGAACGCGGGCACGGACACGGTGTTCGCCTCCAGGAACTACACGCTGGGCGCCAACGTAGAGAACCTGACGCTGACGGGCTTGGCCATCAACGGCACCGGCAATGCGCTCAATAACGTCCTCACCGGCACCAGCGGCGACAACACGCTCTCCGGACTGGCGGGCAACGATCAGCTGGACGGCGGTGATGGCAATGACACGATCAATGGCGGGCTGGGTATCGACGCCATGACCGGCGGCAGTGGCGATGATCTGTTTATCCTCGATAGGGCTATTGATACCGTTATTGAGGCCTCCGGGGTAGGCTCCGACACCGTGCGCTTGGCCTACAACGTGGTAGTACCAACACTCCTCGATCTCAACAGCGACTATGGCGGTAACGTCGAGAACGTGCAGGTGACTGGCACCGGAGTCTTCAACCTGACCGGCAACGTCTCGGACAACGCCCTCACCGGCAACGGCTCGAACAATATCCTGATAGGCAACGACGGCAACGACACGCTCTCCGGGTTGGCGGGCAACGACAGGTTGGACGGGGGCACGGGCAATGATACCCTGATCGGGGGCACCGGTAACGATACCTTCCTCTTTGGTCTCGGCGACGGACAAGATCTGGTGCAGGACAACAGTGGCTCTGCCGACAAGATGTTGTTCGACGGGGGGATCAATCCGCTGGATCTGGTGATCAGCCGGCAGGTGAACGATCTGCGACTCGCAATTCATGGCTCGTCTGATCAGATCACCGTGCAGAACTGGTACACAAGTTCGGTCAATCGGACGGAGACGATTCAGGCGGGCAACGGCGAAACACTGCTGAGTACCCAAGTGGACCAGTTGATTCAGGCGATGGCTGGGTTCACCCAACAGACAGGCCTCACACGTGGGATCAGGGGATCGATCAGCAGCCGCAGCAGGTGCAGACGGTCTTGGCCGCCAGCTGGCAGTAGGAAGACGTGAGGCGTCAGGGGTGAGGGGTTAGGCGTGAACCGTGAGGCACATTGGAAATGTTGAATGTTGAATTGTGGGTGTTGGAATTGGCCGCAAGGTGAAGTGTGAGGCATGAAAGGTGAATCGTAAGGCGGTATTTTGGTCTGTCTCGTTGTCGCCTCGTTTTCCTGGTCCCTCTGGTGCCGGACGAGATAGATGAAACAGACCAAAGAGAGCAGACAGACGAGCGACGAACCCCACGCTTGCTGTGTGAGCATCCTCCCGGAAGACGTGAGGCGTGAAACGTATTTCATTGGGAGAGCGGATGCATAGGGCGTATGGACAGCGGCGGGGCCTCAACGTCTGGGCCCGTCGCCAGTTTGGATGACAGCCTCGATGAGACGTTGACCCTCACCTGTGAAGCAAAAGATAGGAACAGTGGTTCCATCACTATGAATTACCGTTCATAAGAAACTGCTCTTCCCCTTCGCCACTCTGAGCGCCACCGTCGTCGTGCATCGCACCTTATCGCCGACAGCTGCAGGACTTCCACCTGTTTGGAAATACCAGCTTCTTCTAGGGAAGCGCTGGTACGAATCTTGGTCATGAGAAGAGAAAGCCGGGGCATTACGCCCCACTGTTGAACATTCCGATCAGGTCATCACGAAGAGAGTGGCATTAAACATTGCCATGTATGGGCAGATACCACCCTACTGAGGCGCGGCACCGGCATTGCTGTTGTTTCAATGCAAGGCCTCTACCTCTTGACAATGAGAGAAATAGGCGCGCATAGAATCGCGCAATGGCATAAGGGGGAAGGAGGCTAGAGATGGAAAGCCTCATGGTGGGACTGTTTAGCTGTTTTGTCGTGTCGTATCTGTAAGCAGTTCTGGCGTAGCATCTTCATGGCCTGATACTAACGGGGGGTATTTGTTGAAGTAAGGCAGGCGTAGCATCTTCATGGCTTAATACTCACTGGAGGTATCCGTTATGGCACAAATCACTGGCTCCTCCACGATCGATTGGTCAGGTATATCGTTAGCACAGGTTGATTTTGAGACCGATCTCGTCAATTGGGTCAATCGAGTCGATCAGATATTTACTGAGTTCGGTTCCGGCCAGTGGGACCTTGTCGAGCTAACCCCGACGTCATTTGTCGTAGACTTTTTTTCGGGGGGGAGACTGAGTCTCGGGGGCTCGGGATTCACCGGCATAGGTCCTCTAATACTCAAAACGTTCGACTTCAACAACACCGGCACTGGTGAGGTTATAAGGTGGACCGGCACCTTCAATGGCGGCAATGAATTGATAACCTCCGCCACCATCGGATCCACAGGCTTCTCAGAAACGATCAAGGGCAACATCATTTTCCCCGCGACCTTCCCAGATCCACCCGGGGACCACTATACGGGCACGTTGACATCGCTGGTCGTGGAGATTGGCTCTGCCACGGGAACCATCAGCGGCAACTTCAGCCTGACTGGCGACTGCCTCGTCAGTGCGAGCCTGACGGGCACGATAACCGGGATTTCGGTCGTTTCAGGAGCCGATACGATCAAGATGACCGGCCTCTCGCTGTCGCTCGATGTGCTCGAAGCCGCGCTCGCGTCCGGTGACCTGGCGACTTTCAATGACCTCTTCTCCGTCGTCGGCAACCAGCTTACCGGCAACGACGTCATCACCTACAACTCAGCGCTCGGTATCGAGCTCTTCGGCGGGGCGGGCAACGATACCATCACCGGCGGGACGGGACCGGACACGCTCCATGGCGGTGTCGGCAACGACACCTTGAACGGCGGCGCCGGCACCGACACGCTCGACGGCGGGCTCGGTAATGATATTTTAAATGGCGGGGGGGGCGAGGATACGCTGCAGGGCGGGGACGGCAACGATGTGTTCCTGTTTGCAATCGGCGATTCGGGGCCTGGCGAATCCGTGGTGGGCGGCGCCGGCACCGATGCGCTACGCTTTACTGCCACCGCCGGCAGCCTGGATCTCGCCGGCAGCGTGGAGGTGGAGAGCGTGGTGATTGCCACAGCCGCCGGGGCGACCACGGGCACGACGGCGGTCGATCTGGATGCGGCCAACGTCACCAACGCGCTGTCCATCATCGGCAACAACGGGGCGAACCAGATTACCGGGACCGCGTTCGCCGACACACTGACCGGGAACCTGGGCAACGACACGCTCACGGGCGGGGACGGTAACGACACGCTGAAGGGGGGGGCAGGCGCGGATACGCTGCAGGGCGAGGCGGGCGACGACATCATCTTGCTGACTTCGGCTGCCGAGTTTGCCGCGTTCGAAATAATCAACGGCGGCGCGGACGCCGACACGCTGCGCTTTACTTCCGTGGCGGGGGGGACGCTGACGCTCACAGCGAACGTCACCAATATCGAGCAGGTGCAGATTGCCAATGCGGCGGGGCTGACCACCGGGCTAGCGGCCATCAACGTGAATGCGGCAGCGGTCGCGAACGGCCTCACCATCATCGGCAACAACGGGGCCAATATCCTCACGGGCACGGGGCAGGCCGACACGTTAAC
>Ga0247727_10010164_pt1 | contig 16758 bp, 17 predicted proteins | sample WisWelCaveWW1625_FD_202498 | JGI IMG/M metagenome (GOLD analysis project Ga0247727, IMG submission 202498) | Biofilm microbial communities from Wishing Well Cave, Virginia, United States - WW16-25 | ecosystem: Environmental > Aquatic > Deep subsurface > Groundwater > Cave microbial mat | place...
TGTCTCCTCATAGCAGCCATGCGTCTACTTCCTGACCAGCAGGCACGCATTTTACACCAGCGGGGATAATTAGTAAAGCGTCTGCCTGTACCAATGAAAGCAAATTCCCCGAACCTTGATGACCGGTCAGACGCGCAAGCAGGACGCCGTGTTCATCATGGATTTGGGCACGCAGATAACTCTCGCGTCCGTCGGAATTAATTTCATCTACGCTTCTCACGCGGATCATTTGCCTGCTCCCGTCCAATGAGCCGCTCAGTCTTCCAAGCGTTGCTCGCACGAAGACCTCAAACCCTACGAATGCAGAAACTGGATTCCCCGGCAAGCCAATGAACGGAATCTTTTTATATTCGCCGAATGCCAACGGCTTCCCGGGTCGCATGTCCACGCGCCAGAAATCCATGTTGCCATTTGACTCGATCACATCTTTCACAAAATCAAACGCGCCCACGCTTACACCTGCGGAGGAGAGGATCAAATCCACATTTTCATTCACTGCGCGTTCGAGGGATGATTTCACCGAGTCAAAATTATCTTTTGCAACGCCAAGCCTTATTACTTCCGCATGTGTTGATTCGATCAACGATGCCAGCATGTACGAATTTGAATCGCGTATCTTTCCCGATTCGAGCGGCGCGTCCACTTCGAGCAGTTCATCGCCTGACGAAAATAATCCCACGCGCGGCTTACGATGGACTTCCACTTGAGCGAAGCCGAGCATGGCAAGCAAACCCAGGTCTTGCGCTTTGAGTGTGCGTCCCTTTTGTAAAACAACATCTCCTGCATGAACGTCCATGCCGCGCGGGCGCACATTATTCCCCTCAATGACCGATTTGCTAATTACGACTTTTGCCGGCGGACTGGAACCTGCATCGCGATTCTCGAAATCTGTGTCTTCCACTGGAACAACCGCATTTGCTCCTGCTGGCATTTGCGCGCCCGTCATGATGCGCGCGGCTTCACCGGGCGCGAGGGAAATTGTCGGGGAGGCGCCGGCTGGGATATCAGCGACCACGCGCAGGCTGCGCGGCGAAGCGGGATTTGCGTCCGCCACATCTGCCGCACGGATTGCGAATCCATCCATCGAAGAATTGTCGAAGAGGGGGAGGTCGTTCGCCGCGGCAATGTTCTGAGCAAGCACGCGATTCATGCACTCAGCCAACGGCAGAGATTCAGTTGTGACAGGTTGAAAGTGAGAAAGGATGCGCTCGCGCGCTTCGCTGACGCTGAGCAATGTCATGTTGGTGAAAACCGGCGGGATTATACCCCCTCTGCGGCTATCCGGGTCTTGTCCGTTGCGCTTCCAAAATATTTGGCAAACTTTCAATGCGTATGAGCACGCGGCTGAGTTGTTCCAAATCACGAACTTCGACAACGAGTCTTAAATCTGCAAGACTGCGATTGAAACTCACAGAGACATCCGCGATGTTAACACCTTCGCTTTGAAGCAGGGTTGAAATATCGCCAAGCAATCCTTCTCGGTCATACGCTTTTACGGTGACGGGGACTGCAAAGGTTTGTTCCACGGTTCCCCAATCCACTTGCAGAAATCGTTCGGTATCTTTGCGTTGCAAGATATTCGGGCAATCTTGGCGATGAATGGTCGCGCCGCGTCCGCGTGTAACGTACCCAACGATCTGGTCGCCGGGCATGGGGGTACAGCAATTTGCCATTTGCCAGAGCAGACCCTTTAGCCCAACCACCTCCACAGCATCGGTAGATGTTTTTTTACGTGCGGGGGCTGTGACCTGGAGAATATCCGCAGTTTCTTCCGCCCCCGCCATGTGCGTGATGACTTTGTTTAACGAAAGGTCGCCGCAACCCAGCGCGATGAACATGTCGTCCGGTATTTTGAATCCAAGATCGCGCGCCATTTTTTCAAAGTTGATCCCCGGGATGCCAAGCCGTTGCAACTCGCGTTCCAACGCGGCGCGTCCCTGTGCGAGATTTTGTTCATCTTCCTGTTTCTTGAACCATGCCCTGATCTTTGAACGCGCGCGTTGTGTGCGGACGAGCCCAAGATTTGAATTCAACCAATCGCGGCTGGGACCGCCCCGCTTCGCAGTCAGGATTTCTACCTGGTCGCCGGTTTTCAGATCCTGATACAACGGGACGAGTTTCCCGTTCACCCGCGCGCCTCGACAGCGATGCCCAATATCGGTGTGGACGTGATAAGCGAAGTCAATCGGTGTGGAGCCTGCCGCAAGGTCAATAATGTCGCCGCGTGGTGTAAAGACGTATACGCGGTCCTGGAAGACATCCGTCTTCATGCTTTCGACGAATTCCTGCGCGTCGTGCACGTCGGTTTTCCACTCCATCATGTTGCGCAGCCAGTTGATCCGCTGTTCGTAAGACTTGTCGCGATGTGTGCCTTCTTTATATTTCCAGTGCGCGGCGATCCCGTACTCCGCATTTTCGTGCATCTCCTGTGTGCGGATCTGAATTTCGAGCGGGCGCCCATCATCGTAAATAACCGCCGTATGAAGCGATTGATAAAAATTTTCCTTTGGCGCGGCGATGTAGTCGTCGAATTCACCGGGGATCGGTCGCCAGGTGGTGTGGATGACGCCCAGCGCGGCATAACAAGAGGGAACATCGGGGACAATGAGCCGCATCGCTCTCACGTCGCGGACCAGGTCGAAGGACTTTCCCTTTTGGGTCATTTTTTTGTTGATGGAAAAAATGTGCTTGGGACGCCCGCTTATTTCCACTTTGATGTTATTTTTCTCAAGGAGCCTTTCAAGGTTTTCCTTGATCGCATTGATCTGCTTCTCACGGTCCGGGCGTTTTTCGTGTAATTGGTCGGCAATTTCCTTGTATTTATCCGGGTTCACATACCGAAAGCCTAGGTCTTCCAGTTCCCATTTGATCTGCCAGATTCCCAACCGGTTGGCAAGAGGGGCAAAAATATCGAGGGTTTCCATTCCGATGCGCTTGCGTTTCGCTTCGGGCATGAATCCCAATGTGCGCATATTGTGCAAGCGGTCTGCCAGTTTGATCAGCACTACACGGACGTCATCTCCCATCGCGAGAAACGTTTTCCGCAATGTTTCTGAGACTAAATCCTGTTTGCGGCTTCGTGAACTTTCCTCGGAAAGAGGTTCTGGCTCCTCGTGTCCATTCCCCTGATCGGTTTTCTCGGCATGTTGGTCCCCACGTGAGACGCGCGGTAGGTTTGTGAGTTTCGTTACCCCATCCACGAGAATGGCAATGGTATCCCCGAAATCGCGGCGAATATCACTGAGCGTGACAGTGGTATCTTCAACGGTGTCGTGAAGTAATCCAGCCGCAATCACTTCTGGAGGCACGCGCAGATCAGCCAGGATGCTTGCCACCGCCAGACAATGACTGATATACGGTTCGCCCGAATGACGTTTTTGTTCGCGGTGAGCCTCTTCCGCCACTCGATACGCTCGCTGGATCAGTTCGCGGTCGGCGTGCGAATAGCGCTCCGGGAGTTGTTCCATGAGTTTTTCAAGAGGGATATCAGCCGTAGCAGATTTCATGCGATTGATTTTACTACGGGGCGGACTGCTGACCCCGCCAAATTAACAGATGCAAGGATGGTTGAAGGAAGCAGGTGCGATGAAAAATAAATGAGCCAGAGAACATCTGGCTCATTTATTTTTAGGAGTCAAACTCCCCAATTTGATATTCATTGACCCAGACGGTGTAATGCCCGCTTGGGAAAGTACCTAACTCCACATTTTCCTCAAAGGGCTTTAATACCTGAATACAATTCATAGCCGGATTAAAAATCGTGTACGCCTCTACTTGAATTTTATTTTCTGAATCGGGTGGAATGATATTTACCCTCAGTTGATGGCATGGCGTTGGCAATTCGCCGCTTAAAACAAGCGCGATTTGAACCGGGTAACTTTCACGGATCAATAAACTGGATTCGCTGATAAAAACATTTCCGCGTTCGAGTTTTACGTCGCTGGGGTTTGGGGAAATTGGCAAGGTTGGTGATCCTGTTGCAATTGGGTCGGTTATTGATGGGCTGGTAACAGGGGCATCCGGTGGTAAAGTTGCTGGTTCAGCGGCAGGCGCACAGGTAACAGTCAATAAACCAATAACGAGAAAAACAAGAATATTCTTCATTTCTAACTCCTTTTCTTGTTCGGAGGATGAGTCTCCAAAGTTGAAAGTTCCCGAAATGAAAACGGTGAACCGCAAGGCTCACCGTTCTTTGGAAGTCCGTACCCAGTCTCTTACGGACCGAGGAATTTTATTGTTGCCTCGGTGATCTCGAATGTCCATTTGTCGGGATTATTGATACAACCGTAACCAGCGGAATTGAAAGAACTGCCATCGAGGTTCCACGCCCAGAGATTGTAGCATCCATATACCAGATCGGTGATAACCACCGAACCATTCTTCCCCAGTTCGTAGTACCGGTATCCGCATTCATTATGGCTGTCGGTCTCGTTCAAGTACAGTGACACCGCCACTCGCCCTTTCACACTGTTATCAATCTTGATGGTGGTTTCCTTGCCTTGTGGTTTTCCGAGGACGCGAGTTGCACAGGGATCACCCCCAGCGGGCACGGAAGTAACTGTAGGCTCCAATGACGGCAGAGGTAATAGTGTATTCGTCGGCAGTGGAGTTTGGGTAGGCGTTTCAGTGGGCGGCAGGGGTGTTGCGGTGGGTATTGCCGCCTGAGTCTCTGCAACAATGGTAAATGCGGCTGAAACCGCGGTTGATTGGATATCGGCAACGTTCATGGTAGGTGTGGCTTCTGCTCCGCATGCGCTGAGAAGTATCGCCGCAACCATCCCCAGCACAAAAATTGAATTGTGTTTCATGGTTTTACAGGTTCCTTAAATTCTAGCCTTAACAATTGGGGTAACAACCGCCCTGGGCAACAATACTCTCATTTCTAATGACGATAGACCAACTGCCCTGGGTAATTCGGAATCCGCCAAATACTTTAAAGTCTTTTTTTCCGTCAACATAGGCGCCCGCGCTGTATTGCCCGATCGGTCCATTAAAGGTGCTGCTGTAAACGGGAATAAAACCGCATTCGCCCAATTCGGTTACCACATACATGGACAAGACAATGGTGCCCTTCGGTTTGGTTTCGTTCTCGATGATAAATTTTGCTGAAGGACCCTGCCATGCCGACAGGAGTTTGTTGCAAGCATCCTGTTGAGTGGGCGCGGAGGATTGGGGAGCAAGTGTAAGAGTAGCCGTTGGGAGTAACGGATCAACGGTTGGCGAAGGGACTGGTGTATCCGTTGGGGGCGGGGTTGGGCTGGCGGTCTCGGTTGGGGGTAATGGCGTATTCGTTGGAATTGCCAACTGGGTTTCAGCGACGATAGTAAATGCCGCCGCTTGAGCCGTGCCTGCGACATTCGCCGCGCTGTCGGTGGGAGGTTGTTCCGCGCCACAGGCGCTCAGCGCTAAACCAAGAATCAAAATACATACAACTAACTTTTGTTTCATATTGCGATTGTTTTTCCTTATCAGTGATTTACTTGCTTATATTGAGCAGAACGCCCCGCAGGTTGGGCCAGGCGGGTTTATGATTTTCGAGAATACCTGCGGGACGTTGCGTAAATTCAGTTACTTAATGACGACCTTATCCTTATACAGGATGATAACAAGGCTGTCATCTGATTGATTTCGGAAACCGCCGACCAACTTGTTACCGCCTACCCAGGCAACGTAAACGTACGTTCCTATGGGCGCTTTGATATTAATCTGGCCTTCAACGGGATATTCAATTATTGCGTAACGTCCGTCGTTGAGGGTGACTTGTAATGAGATGTATGCCTGCGTCTTTGAGCGGTTCCATACTGTTATCGTGTTAAACGGAACTGAGGGAGGAAGTGTTCCATACGTTAGGATGCCAAGCGTTGGAGTTAATGTCGGTTGACCCGGAACGAATGTTGCCGTGTTCGTGCTGGCTGGATTCGCTGGCAGGTCGGTGGATGTGGCTGGCGTGGTCGTAAGATCAGTGGCAGGGGTAACGCTTGGAGCGAGGACGATCACGTCTGTCGGTGAAGGCGGCGACGCCGTATCCGTATTCGAAACAAGAATAGGCGTCAGGGCGGAGGGAGGCGGGGGAGTCTCTGTTGCAGAGTCGCTCGTCGGTTGAAACTCCGTTGTAGGTGTGGGAAATCCGGGAAGTGGAATGTTTGCGCAAGCGCCGAGCACAAAAACAACAACCAATCCAAAGATGAACTTTTTCATTGCTACTCCTTTGTTCACTACGACTGGCTCACCGTCTCCATGAACTGCGTTACGGTATCGCGCAACATGCGCTCGGGCAAGGCGCCCACCTGGCGATGAACGATCTTGCCGTTCGCAACAAACAGCATGGTGGGGATGCCCTGAATGCCGTATTTCATCATCCATTCCTGGTTTTCATCGGTGTTGATCTTTGCGATCACGATTTTTCCTTCATACTCTTTTGCCAGTTTATCGAGGATCGGCGCAACCATTTTGCAGGGTCCGCACCACGGCGCCCAAAAATCAACGATCACGGGGACGTTCGATTGCAGGACGGTTTGTTCGTATGTTGAATCTGTTACTTGAATTGGTTCGTTAAACATTATTCTTTTACCTTTACAAATATTTGTTGGGTTTTATTCACAACCGAAAAGAGTATAACACAAAGCCGCATGTTATAATCGCCGCTCATGGCTGACCTGTTTACAAAATGGAGAAGCGGTCTCGCGAAGACCAGCAAGACTGCGTTTGGACGAATCGCTGCTTTGTTAGGCACCACAGAAATCAACCATGAAACATGGGATGAACTGGAAGCGCTCCTCGTTCAAGCCGACCTGGGGATTGAAACGACAACCGCAATTCTGGATTCGCTTCGCCGCATCGTTCAAAGCCGAGGCTTGACTCGCTCCGATGAACTTTGGGAGGCGCTCCAAGCCGACCTCCACGCCAGACTCGACGAACCGCCTGTTCTTTCATGGACGAATAAACCTACTGTCATTATGATGGTTGGAGTCAACGGCTCAGGCAAAACGACGACGATTGCAAAACTCGGTCAGCGTTTTCGCGCCGAGGGCAAGACTCTCCTCTTCGGCGCGGCGGATACGTTTCGCGCCGCCGCAGTGGATCAGTTGCAAGTGTGGGGCGACAGACTCGGTGTGGATGTAGTTTCCGGCGCGCCCGAGTCGGATCCGGGTGCAGTTGCGTTCAACGCTGTTCAAGCAGGCATAGCGCGCGGCATGGATTTGATCCTTGTGGATACAGCAGGTCGGTTGCATACGCGATTCAATTTAATGGAAGAACTCAAGAAAGTCCATCGCGTGATCGGCAAGGCTATGCCCGGAGCGCCGCATGAAGTATGGCTGGTGCTCGATTCAACAACCGGTCAAAATGCACTGCAACAGGCAAAGGCATTTAAAGAAGCGGTTGGCGTGACAGGCGTCATTTTATCGAAGCTGGATTCGTCCGCGCGCGGCGGATTTGCCTTTGCCATCCAGCGTGAACTTGGACTGCCGATCCTGTTTGCAGGTCTCGGCGAAAAGCCAGAAGACCTGACGCCCTTTAACCCAGATGCTTTTGTAGATGGGATTTTAGGGAAATAAAATCATCACCAGCGCTGAGCGGAGCGAGGACGTTAGTCTGAACGCAGACGAAGCGCGAATTAAGAGGAGTATCTATGCAAGACCTAGTCAATCGTCTCACATCTGCACAAGTTTTAACCCGCCAATTACTGGTGCGTCTTTGACTTCGCGTCTAAAGAGCAAAAATTTTCCGAACTTGAAAAAGAAATAGAAGCGCCTGATTTTTGGGGCAATCCATCACAAGCCCAGCGCGTGATGAAACAATTCACTGCCGTAAAATCCGAAGTGGAATCCTGGCGTGGTTTTTCGCGCCGCTTGCATGACGCGCTCGAACTAGCCCAGTTGGAAGATGAGTCTCTGCGCGCCGAACTGGAAATAGAAATCTCAGCCATTGAATCTGACCTGGAAAAGCGTTCGTTTACTGCCATGCTTTCGGGCAAGCATGATCGCGATTCTGCCATCCTCGCCATCCATGCGGGTGCAGGTGGGACCGACTCGCAGGATTGGGCGGGAATGCTGGAGCGCATGTACTTGCGTTGGGCAGAATCGCGTGGATACCAAGCCGAAATCCTGGATTCAACCGAGGGCGAAGAAGCGGGCATTAAAAGCGCGACGATTGCCATTGATGGTGAATATGCCTTTGGGTATCTTCGCTCTGAAAAAGGAGTCCACCGTTTGGTGCGGCTTTCTCCATACGACGCGGCGCATCGCAGGCACACTTCGTTTGCGCTCATTGAAATCCTTCCACAGGTCGCGATGGATGAAGCCGAAATCAACATTGAACCAGGTGATATCAAATTGGATGTATTTCGTTCTTCCGGCGCAGGCGGGCAGAATGTGCAGAAGAATGCTACCGCAGTCCGTCTCACACACATCCCAACCGGAATAGTTGTCATCTGTCAGAATGAAAGATCGCAAAACCAGAACCGTGAATTCGCCATGCGTATCTTGCGAGCGCGCTTGCTGGAACTGAAGCAGGCTGAAAAGGAGGAGGAGCGGGCAGTCCTGCGCGGCGAATATACAAAGGCTGAGTGGGGGAGTCAGATCCGCTCGTATGTCCTGCATCCATACCAGATGGTTAAAGATCACCGCACCGATCACGAGTCTGGCAACACACAAAAAGTTTTGGACGGTGAGTTGGGTGAATTTATGGAAGCCTATTTGCGTTCTGCACAGTAGGAGAGAACATGATTGTTCAATTATCGAATTTTATTGCATCAAACATACTCAAACAACCCGAACGAAAAATCACCGCAGGTGAGCCGCTGATTTCCAGCGGGCTGATCGATTCGTTCAGTTTGATGGACATTGCCCTCTACGTCGAAGACAATTTCGGCGTCCGCATTGAAGATACGGAATTGAACGCAGAAACATTTGACAACTTGACCCAACTCGTCGCCCTGATTGAATCGCGCAAGAAATGACCACTTTCTCTGAGCGACTCAAATCGCTTCATGCGCCGACCCCAAACCGGGTCGCGGTTACCCTGCAATTCTCCAACACTGACGATTTCCCGATCACGGTTGACCAATTGTTGCAGGGCGCGAGTTCTTATGCGCGTGCATTGTCCAATGCACGCATTCGACCTGGCGAAGTGGTTGTTTTGATCCTGCAACACGGCGAAGACCTGGTGTATGCGTTTTGGGGGGTGATCCTACATGGAGCCATTCCATCCATCATGCCGTTTCTCACAGAGAAACTTTCTCCTGAACGCTATCGAGCAGATTTATCGGCATTGATCTCCGTGACAAAGCCTGCCGCAATTATCACATATCCAGAATTTGAAACCGAAGTCCGCTCGGCATTGAAAGATGGGGATTCTGTCCGTGAAGTAATAGTCAGTGATCGAGTGGAAAAACACCTTGATATAAGTTTCGATTCGCTTGCAGGCTTTCAACGCAAACCTGAAGATATCGCCCTGCTTCAACATTCCTCAGGTACAACCGGTTTGCAAAAAGGTGTTGCGCTTTCACATCAGGCTGTCTTCAATCAATTGAACGCATACGGTAAATCGCTTTCTTTGAATGAAAGCGATATCGTTGTTTCATGGCTTCCGCTGTATCACGATATGGGATTGATTGCCGGTTTTCTTTTACCAATTCTTTCAGGTGTTCATCTAGTGTTGATGTCTCCGTTCGATTGGGTGCGTGCACCGTATAAATTGATGCAGTCTGTTTCAAAGTATCGCGGTACGCTCTCGTGGCTCCCGAATTTTGCATACAACTTCTGTGCGCAGAAAATCCGTGACAGGCATCTCGAAGGCGTGGATTTGTCTTCGTTGCGCGCGGTGATCAATTGCTCGGAACCTGTCCGCTGGGAAAGCCATCAGGCTTTTTTTGAACGCTTCAAGAATTTTGGATTGCGGTTGGAGAGTCTGCAAACTTCCTACGCGATGGCGGAGAACGTTTTCGGCGTAACTCAAAGCAAGTTGGGGAGCGAATCAGCCGTCGTTGAGATTGACCGAGAGGCGTTCATGGTTGAACGCGTGGCGAAGAATCCTGTTGAGGGGCATCCATCCATGAAGATGATGTCGTCGGGGCGTCCGCTGGAGAATGTCAAAGTAAAAATACTGGGTGAAAAAGGAAATGAATTGCCAGAGCGCCTGGTTGGCGAGATTGCCCTGCGAAGCGATTGCATGTTGACGGGGTATTACAACCGCGATGATTTGACTCAAGAAGCCTTTGCCGAAGGCTGGTATCTGACAGGCGATTATGGATTTGTGGTTAACGGCGAATTGTTTGTATCGGGCCGCAAGAAAGATATGATCATTGTCGGCGGCAAAAATGTGTACCCGCAGGATTTGGAGTCTTTGACGTATGAAGTGCCTGGCGTGCACGCGGGGCGTTCGGTTGCTTTCGGGCTTTTCGATGAAGCTCAAGGCACGGAAGAGGTCGCGATCATCGCCGAAGTTGATTCGGATGATGCAGGCGAGCAACAGAAAATTGCAGATGCCATCCGGCTGCATGTGACAAAAAATTCTGCCATCGCCCTGCGTTACGTGAAAGTAGTTGACCCAAAATGGATTGTGAAAACATCGAGCGGCAAGACGGCGCGCTCGGCAAATAAAGAGAAATTTTTGAAGGAACTGGAATCGCTGAAATAAAAAAACAGCCAAGTAATCACTTGGCTGTTTTTGCGCTATCCTCCGGTGGGGAGGCGTTTCTCCAGCGTACGGTTGAGGATCGCTTCCTGTTCGGGTGAAAGGCCAGATTTGGCGCGCTTAACTTTATATGATTTGTCTGCATTGGCTTTGCTTTGGGCTTCCTGCCAGGCAATTTGGAAGGCGGTCAATTCAGGTTCCCTCGGCGCTTCTTGTTCAACAAATTCCACCGCTTCTTTTTTGGGAGAGCGTTTGCTATGACCCCTCTTCTCTTCTTTTGCCGGCTTGAATTCTTCGACCTCAGGCGCAAGAGCAAGCGCTTTCATACTTAATTTTATTTGTTTCTTTTTGCGATCAACGTCCAAAACTTTCGCTTCCACTTCATCGCCCTCTTTGATGACTTCACCGGGGGTCTTTACATAGCCATGCGCCAATTCGCTGACATGGATCATGCCCGGACGTTCCGCGCCGAAATCAATAAATGCACCGTATTGTTCAAGGCGAACGACCTTGCCCTTCACAACCATCTCGGGTTCGAGATCTTTCCAATCATACATCAGCGGTTGCACCATGGTCAGTTCGATGCGATCCTTTTTCACGCGGCGAACCCACACGTCAACCATCTGTCCTTCCTTCACAACATCTTCCACTTTGTTGACCGAGTCTTTGCTCAATTGTGAGATGTGAATCACGCCGGGGACGGTCTGTCCAACATCCACCAGCGCGCCCGCGAGTGTGGTCTTGAGAATCTTGCCGCTCAGTTTTGTTTTGGGTTCAAGCGCCGCAATCGGCGCGAGTTCTGGTGTTGTCATGGTTTTGCTCCTGGATTTTGTTACTGCCGAGGGCTGATTATATCTGTCTGACATCCATGCGTCAATGTGAAATTAAGTACATTTTCAGATTCTCGACTTGGACTCTGCCCGAGAGGGGAACCAAGATATAAAACAGGATCAACTTTCGGCTGCGGATGAAGCGCACGCGTCCCGCGTCGGGACAGTTGATCCCGTTATCGAATCCGCTTTACACGCTGACGAAATCCTAACTCGTCCTTGACGCAATTGGGTTCGTTAGGTATAAATTGGCGCACTTGATGTAATATTCGGAAGTGAAAAGTATCAATCATGTATGAATTCGACAAAATTGATGTGAAAATTGTCAACTTGCTAATCGAAGACGGGCGCATGTCTGCTTCGGAAGTGGCGCGCCGCATTGAAGATATTTCTGAGCGGGCGGTTCGCTATCGTATGGAGCGGATGATTGATGCGGATGTGATTCGCCTCAGCGCGGTGATTCGCCCCGAGGCGTTTGGGCTTTCGATCAAAGCGGATGTGTGGCTTGAGGTGGAATCCGATTTGATTTTGGATGTGGCGAAGCGCATGGCGGAATTTGATAACGTGACGTATGTGGCGTGCGCGATTGGTCAAAACGACATCAGTATTCAAATTGTGGCGAAGGACACGGCTGAGATCTACCATTTTGTGACCGAAGTGATTCGCAAAGTACCGGGTGTTCGCAAGACGACGACTTCGATTGTGCCGCTTGTGTTGAAGGATGTGTATCAGTGGCGTGTGCCTGAACGCATTTCACAGGAGTTGGCTGAAAAAGAAACGGCTTAAGATTTTTACCGCGAAGGCGCGAAGTCCGCGAAGATTTATAAAAGAAGGAATTTTGTCCGTGCAGTCCGTGTACAAAAATCTTTGGAGGAAAATTTATGTTTGGCGCTAAGACTCAATCATTACAGAAACGCGCAATGGAAGTGATGCCGCTTGGTGTCAATTCCAATTTTCGTTTTTGGGGGGAAGGGATTACACCGTATGTTGAAAAGGCAAAAGGTGCTTATTTATGGGATGTGGATGGAAAGAAATATATTGATTATCGTATGGCGTTCGGTCCTATTATTTTGGGGCATTCCTATGATGAAGTTGACCGGAAAGTAATCGAAGAAATCCAAAAGGGGATTCTCTTCGCAATGACTGGCGAACTTGAAGTTGCCGTCGCCGAGATGATCATTGAGATGGCTCCGGCTGTTGAAATGGTTCGCTTTGCATGTTCTGGAACCGAAGCAACCATGCACGCCATTCGCGTGGCAAGAGCATACACTGGGCGTGATTTGATTTTGAAGTTCGAAGGCAATTATCACGGCTTCCACGATCATACGCTATGGTCAACCTATTCGCCTGTGGAAGCATACGGCAATCGTCGCAGTCCAATCCCTGTGCCTGCATCTTCTGGTATTCCCAAATCCATGCGCGAGTTTATTATCACGCTGCCGTTCAATGACTTTGAAGGCTTTGAACGCGTCATGCGTTCGTATGGCGAACAGATCGCGGCTGTGATCTCTGAACCGTGTCAGGGAAACTGCGCGGCGATCAATCCACAGAATGGCTTCCTTGAACTTATCCGCAAAAAGACCGAAGAATATGGATGCGTCTTTATTCTCGACGAAGTAAAGACTGGCTTTCGTATCGCAAACGGCGGAGCGCAGGAATATTACAATATCAAGCCCGACCTCGCGACATACGCGAAAGCCCTCGGCAATGGATACCCCGTCGCTGCATTCGGTGGCAAGAGGGAAATCATGTCCATAATTGGACAGGGCGTCGCGCAAGGCGGAACGTACACCAACAACAAGCCTGGTGTCGCAGGCGCGTATGCCACGTTGAGTTTGTTAAAGTCAAAACCAATCTTGAAGTCCATCGCAAAACGTGGACAACGTCTCATGGACGGCTTGAAGGAAATCTTTGAAGAGAACGATATTCCCGTTGTGATGACTGGTTATCCCGCTATGTTCTCGTTCTCATTGAATATAGACTCTGTTACCTGTCAACGCGATTGGGCAAAGAGCGACCACGATTTGTATCTCAAACTTGTCGAGAAATCCATCGCTCACGGTGTGATGCCCGACTTTGATTCGCGTGAACCCTGGTTCATGTGCTATGAGCATAGCGATGCCGATGTTGATGAGACGTTGAATGTGTATGCGGAGATTGTGAAGGAAGTGAAGAAGTAAATCTGTTGGCAGGTTTGAAGGTTGGAAAGTTTGAACGTTCAAACCTGCTAACTTTCAAGCGTGTGAACGACACGGAGACAACATGACCAACAAACTAACCTCCCAAGAAATCGTTGACCTCAATAAAGAATACACTTTCTTCTCCTGGTCTGTGCAGGGACAGGTGAATCCGATTCCCATCACCAAAGCCGAAGGCGTGTACTTCTGGGACGCGGACGATAAACGCTACCTCGATTTTTCTTCGCAGTTGATGAATACCAATATCGGACATCAACATCCCAAAGTCATCAAAGCGATTCAAGACCAGGCGGCGCAATTGACGTTTACACACCCCGGCAACGCTACCGAAGTACGTGGCTTGCTCGGCAAGAAATTAGCTGAAGTCACCCCCGGTGATTTGAAAAAAACTTTCTTCACCCTCGGCGGCTCGGAAGCGAACGAGAATGCCATCAAGATTGCCCGCTTCTATACGGGACGTCACAAGATTCTCGCGCGTTATCGTTCCTATCACGGCGCAACTCACGGCTCGATTGCTTTGACAGGTGATTACCGTCGTCTCGCCGTGGAACCGGTCATGCCGGGCGGAGTCCATTTCCTTGACCCGTTCTGCTATCGCTGTCCGTTTGGTCAGAAGCCAGAGTCGTGCAAGCGGGAATGTATCTCGCATTTGGAAGAAGTCATCAAATACGAAGGACCCGATAAGATTGCCGCCATTATCATGGAAGGTGTGGTTGGCTCGAACGGACTCATCATCCCGCCAGATGACTACTGGCCCCGCGTGCGCGAAATCTGCGACAAGTACGACATCCTCTTGATCTCGGACGAAGTCATGAGCGGATGGGGACGCACTGGCAAATGGTTCGCCGTGGACAACTGGAACGTGACCCCCGACATCATCACCACCGCCAAAGGCATCACCAGCGGATACGCTCCATTGGGTGCGGTGATTGTCTCTGAGAAGATTGCCAAATTCTTCGATGACAAATATTTGTATGCTGGTCTCACTTATAGCGCCCATGCGCTTTCGTGTGCTACTGCGTTAGCGACCATTGAAGTCTACGAAGAAGACAAGCTGATCGAAAACGCCGCCTTGCTGGGTAAATATCTCGGCGAAGCATTGGAAGATATCAAAGCGCGACATGTCTCTGTGGGCGATGTGCGCTATATCGGTTTGTTCTCAACCATCGAGCTGGTCGTTAACCGCGAGACGAAGGAAAGTTTCTCGCCCGCGGTAATGGCTGAGGTTGGCAAGGTCTTGCGCCAAAATGGACTGTTCACGTTCATCATGGCGAACAACATGGGCAGTATGGTCTTCGTCGTGCCGCCATTGTGTATTACGCAGGCGCAGATTGATGAAGGTCTCGCCATTGTGGAGAAAGCGTTGGATGTGACGGATAAGCAGGTTGTTTAGGCGTCTAATCGAATAAATAGAGCCAACCATGAATCTGGCAAAAACGACTTTCGCTGTATTCGGAATAATTCTTACCCTTTCTTCTTGTTTATTGCATCAAAAGTCTGAACGTGAAATAATGTCTGAAACATATTCGAGTGCAATGAATTATGATTTGTTATACGGCATTATAGGTGGTGATATGGATTACTGCAGAGGCGGGCAACTAACTTTAAGCTCTCTAACTGTAGAAAATTCTTTTCACCAAGACAGTTGGCAATATGCAAAAAACAATTTTCCTCAACTTGAGCAACAGACTTGGGAAAATTTCTTGCAGGTAAACTCTCGACAAATTCCGTTTCCGAGCGATCTGGATTTTGATTGTGAATATACACTGTTGGAGGTAGAGCAAAATCCACCAGATTGGTCAAGAGAAAGCTTTGCGTGCATCTACTATTTTTCACAAATAGGATTTAATTCGCGCAAGAATCAGGCACTGGTTTATCGCGGGGTGGATTGTAATGACTTTGCTTATGGAAGCTACTTTTTCGCTGAAATAATAGATGGTACGTGGACAGTAACCGACATGGCTGATGTGTTTGTTACCTAATACAAAATACTGATTGCTAAAGTGTTCAACTTACAACCTTCATCACCTACTACTTGCCCAGCCCTTTATCTCAAGTCTCGAATCTCTACTTCGGAGAAAACATGGAAATCCTCAACTACATCAATGGTGAATTGGTGAAAAACATTTGACCCCCTTCCCGTCCTTCCCCCAAATCCAACGAACGGATTTAGGGGAAGGGGAACAGAAATTATTTATGAATATATTGATAACCTCCCAACTGGATATTCTTCCTCCCCCATTGTCGGTTTTTGACAATGGGGGAGGGCAGGGTGGGGGTCAAATTGCATAAACGCACCACTCCCAAAGTCTTTGGGCGCGCCAAACAACTGCATCGCAACATGACCGAAGCAGAGGCGAGACTTTGGAAGCATTTACGAGCGCACCGCATGGGCGATGTACATTTTAGAAACCAACATGCCATCGGCAATTACATCGTGGATTTTTGCGCTCCTCGCAGAAAACTGATTATCGAGTTGGATGGAAGTCAACACTTGGAACAGGAAGAATATGATGATGAAAGAACTGAATTTTTGAAATCCAAAGGATACAAGGTGTTACGGTTCTGGAATAATGATGTGATGAATAATGTCGATTCGGTCTTAACTGTGATTTGGGATACTTTGCAAAAAGAGAATGAAGCGTCAGACCTTCGACGTTAGACTTTTGACAACAATGGAGAATATATGGAAATATTGAATTATATAAATGGCTCATGGGTCAAACCCACCGTCACAGAATATTTCGACGTCATCAACCCCGCAACGGGAGGAGTCATCGCAAAGACTCCGCTCGGCACCAAAGCGGACGTGGATTCAGCAGCGAAGGCGGCGCGTGAAGCGTTCGATGGCTGGCGTCGAACGCCCGTCAACGACCGTGTGCAGTATCTCTTCAAACTGCGCGACCTCATGCGTTCCAATCATGATGAGATTGGGCGCATCATCACGAATGAATGTGGCAAAACTTTGGACGAAGCCAAAGCCGAGATGGTGCGCGCCATCGAAAATGTGGAAGTGGCTTGCGGAATGCCGATGATGATGAAGGGCGAAGTTGTCGAAGATATTGCGCCTGGCATTGACGAGATGATGCTGCGCC
>Ga0247727_10010165_pt1 | contig 16757 bp, 15 predicted proteins | sample WisWelCaveWW1625_FD_202498 | JGI IMG/M metagenome (GOLD analysis project Ga0247727, IMG submission 202498) | Biofilm microbial communities from Wishing Well Cave, Virginia, United States - WW16-25 | ecosystem: Environmental > Aquatic > Deep subsurface > Groundwater > Cave microbial mat | place...
GTGCCGTGCAATTCATCGAGCGGCACTGTCGCCACACGCTGGGCCAGTGGGCCGGCAAGCCCTTCCTGCTGGCACCCTGGCAGCGTCGAATCATCCGGGACGTGTTCGGGACGATCGGCGAGGATGGGAACCGCCAGTACCGCCTCGTCTACATCGAGGTTCCGAAGAAGAACGGCAAGTCGAGCCTGGCTGCACCCGACCGCCGCAAAAGGCGCGAGCCAAAGCTGCTGGCTACCTCCGCGCGGCTTCTGGACTCGTTGGGAAGGACCGTTCTGGGATACAGGCTATCGAAACCTCGGGGACTGGAGGGATCCCTCGAACCGGCGCACAAACTCCACCAGCGAGATCCCGAGCGCCTGGCATACGTCGTGCAGTTCCAGGAGATCCAGACGCCGCTCACCCGACTCGAATTTGCTGACCACCGATTGCGGCATCCCCAGAGCTTGCGCCAGATCTTCTTGGCGCATCCCGGCGGCCACGCGCAACTGTCGCAGCAGAGACAGGAGGGCCTTCTGCTTTTTCCGGTTGGCGCGCAGGCGTGGGCCGCTCTTCTCCATGCAGCAGCAAGCATAAAAGCCGATTGACCAGCATCCGATGATCGGATACCATGGAGGCTCTCCCTGGGATCACGACGGGACGATCCAGAGAGCGACTCGCGGTAAGACTGTGAAGACCTGCGAATTGGAGCGAGGATTCCACAAATGCCACGTTCTCTTCATAGGCGAAGACGGCTCGGCGGCCGCTGGATCGTCCGTTGGCCAAGAACCCTGCCCCGGCTTCGGAGGTGACGGCCCGGTTTGGAGGGACAAAGGGGCCTTGACATGGACTCACACCAATCGGCGCTGACAGGGGCGATCAGCCTAGTTCGCAAGCGAATCCAGCAGATACGAGACCGAAAGGAAATAATCGGGGAACAGAACACGAAAGCCGCGCTCATCGAGCCGCTCCTTGCTGCCCTCGGTTGGGACTTGCAGGAGATTGACGAAGTCCGGCGTGAGTACCGGCGCAAGCCGCAGGACAACCCCGTCGATTACGCTCTGTTCTTGAACCGCACGGAGTGCCTCCTGGTAGAGGCAAAGTCTCTCGAAAAGGATCTCCACGACCGCAAGTGGATCTCCCAGAATCTGAGCTATGCGACCGTAGTCGGCGTTCGATGGTGCGTTCTCACCAATGGTGATGAATACCGGATCTACAATTCCCACGCTGCTGTCGATGTCGAACAAAAGCTGTTTCGAAGTGTTCGCATCTCAGATACCGCGGGCACCAGCCACGTCATAGACACGCTCCACCTTCTGTCCAAAGAGCAGATGCAGGGCAGGCTTCTCGACGAACTCTGGAAAGTGCACTTCATCGACCGCAACGTGAGCCTCAGTATCGAGTCGCTTTGGGCGAACCAAGACCCCGCTCTCATTCGACTGATTGGCAAGAAGACCAAAGGCGTGAGGCCCTCTGAAGTTCGTGCGGCTCTCAAGCGCGCCAAGATCAGAATCGATTCTCCTGTGCCCACCATTCCAGGCAGCATGCCGCCAGTGCGAACGACTGGCGCAAAAGGCCTGGAGGCCACGACGCCCGCCTCCAATGTGACGGTGGACCAGCTGATCCAGGCTGGCCTCATCCGAGCACCTTTGCGCATCGAACGAGAGTATCAAGGCGTCCATTTGACCGCGCTGGTGCGGCAAGACGGCAAGGTCGAGTTTGGCGGTCAGGTGTACGAGTCGCTTTCGGCCGCCGCCGGCATGGCACGGAAATCTGTCACCGGCGCACCTTCGGGGAGGCCATATCCGCCGACGAATGGTTGGACGTTTTGGAGGTATTCCGATGGAGATGGGGGCAGGTTGCGCGAAATCGACAACCTCAGGCGACAGTATCTAGCGCGGCAGAAGTGAGGGCGCGCTTTGCGATGCGGCGAGCCTCGGTCGTGCCTTCCCCTTCTTCCCGACTCTCAGTACGGGCTGATGCGCTCCGGTTCGTAGTAGATCAGGATCTCCTCCCTCTCCGGCTCCGCGAGATGCGCCGCGTGGCGTAGGCAGGTTCAGCTCGTAGATGCCGTCGGCAGCCTGCACACGGAACTCCGGACCCGCATCGAGCGACCAGTTGACGATATAGCCCTTCCAGCGGTCGAGATTGATCCCTTGCCCGGCGGCCCGCCGACGCCGAGGTCTTCAGTCGTTGGAGTCGGCAAATTCATTCAGAGCCTTCCGGATCTCGGTGGCCAGGATCTCGTAGCACTTCGCCGCTTCGGTTTCCGCCGCCAATATTGCGGCGAGCCGATCCGGGATGTTCAGCATGTGGTCGCGGAACTGCCGGAACTTATTGAACGCCGCGATTTGCATTTCATCCTTCGAGACGAGCTTGCCGGTGCGCTCCTCATTACTCGAGCTTGGCCAATCGCACTTTGTACTGCTCGAGGATCGCGCGGGCCTTGGTGTATTGGCCGGCGCCGGCCTCATCGTCGATGTCGATGCGATGGGCCACCGCTGGCGCGTGGACGGTCGTGTTCCGTTGCCACTCCGCATCGGCTGCCTCGGAATCGATCCGGCCATCCGGCAGTGTCGACACGGTTGGACTGGATCGCCTTCTGTACGGCAGACAGAGCGACTCCGCGATGGCGGGCGTCCTGCCGGAGACTCATGATCGCCATACGTTTCGCCTCGCCACTAATCGCCGCGTAACCGGTCACTTTTCCCTTGCCTTTTCGGCGGACCGGAGTGATGAATCGTCATGCGCGAACCAGCGCAGAAAGGAAATGGAACGAACATGACCAACGCAGAAACCACCGACAAAGCCGCCGCCGTTGCGGAACAGGGCGCGCAATGCGCGCCGGAGAAGCCCCCCTCGAAGAAGGGTGGCAGCCAGAAGAAGGGCCCGCCCAGGGGCCAGAAAGCCGCCAAGGGCGGCAAAGCCAAGGCCGCGCCGAAGAAGGAAGCCAAGAGCAAAAAGGCCTCCAAACCCACCCGCGCGAAGGAGGCCACCACGCCGCGCGCCGCCAGCAAGGGAGCGAAAATACTGGAGATGATCGGACGCGCCAAGGGCGCCACCCTCGCCGAGATCGTGAAGGCGACCGGTTGGCAGGCCCACAGCGTCCGGGGCTTCATCTCCACCGCCGCCAAGAAGCACAGCATCAACATCGAGTCCTCGAAGAACGAGGCTGGCGACCGCGTCTACAAGATCGCCAAGTAGCGCCTCGCGCCCGCTTCCCCCCCCACGCCGCCGCCGGGTTCAACGATCCGGCGGCGGTCCTGCTTCTGCTCCCCCAACAATCCGTAGCTCTGCCGACCAATCCGAGAGGCCAAGCAAAGGCCATGAACGTCTGGATGACCATCGCCGAGTAGCCGCTCTACCTCTGCGATCTCGTGGTGGCAGCGTTCGATCTCACGCTCGAGCGTACCGCTCGCTACGGACCTCTTCAAAACTGCGTCCGTCTCCATCCAGCACCGCCTTTCCGCCCGTGTATTCCTGCCAGCGCCGAACGATGGTATCGCAATAGGGAGGATCGATTTCCATCAGCCGGGCCCGGCGCCCCAGCTTTTCGGCTGCGATCAAGGTGCTCCCGGATCCCCCGAACAGATCCAAAACCGTCTGGCCGGCCTTGGATGAATACGTCAGCGCGCGGACCGCCAGTTCCACGGGCTTCTCCGTCAGGTGCACCATCGCATTCGGATTGATCTTCTTAACGCTCCAGACGTCGGTCGCGTTGTTGATTTCCGGCGTGAACCAGTGGGCCGCGCCTTCGCGCCATCCGTAAAAACACCACTCGTGGTTGCCCAGGAAATCCTTCCGGGTCAGCACGGGGTGTTCCTTCACCCAGATAATCGCCTGGGAAAAATAGAGTCCGCACTCCACGAGCGCCAGCGGATAGTTCGCGCAGTTCCGGTATCCGCCCCACAGGTAGAAGGATCCGCCGGGCTTCAAGACGCTCGCCAAGTTCCCGAACCACCGGCGAATCAGAAGATCGTAATCACACTGACTCATGGAGTCGTTAGCGAGCGCCCGATCCTTGGGCCGCATCTTCTTGGTGGTGGCCTTCGCCTTGGCAGCTCCCCGGTGAACGTCGAAACTCTGATGATGACGCAAGCCCCCGAACGACGACACCCCTGCGGCGATCGCATTGTTAGATCGGGGCTCCACTTGCGCGTTGTATGGCGGATCGGTGTTGACCAGGTCGATGGGCCCGCCCTCCACCAGGCGGTCGACGTCCTCCCGCTTCGCCGAATCACCGCAGAGCACGCGGTGGTCGCCCAGCAGCCACAGATCACCGCGGCGCGAGACTGCCTCCTCGAGCGGCTCCGGTACGGCGTCGGCCGCGGGATCATCGCTCTCATTGAAGAAGAGGGCCTCAAGCTCAGCGTTGCTGAAACCGATCATGTCCACATCGAAAGCGAGACCCTTCAATTCCGCGAGCTCTACCTTGAGCAGCTCCTCGTCCCATCCCGCATTGAGCGCAAGCTTGTTGTCGGCCAGCACCAGCGCGCGGCGCTGCGTCTCGCTGAGATGATCGAGCACGATGACCGGAACCTCCGCCAAGCCCAGCTTCCGCGCCGCCAGCAGGCGCGCGTGACCCGCTATGATCACTCCATCGGCGCCCACGAGGATTGGATTTGTGAAACTAAACTCGGTAATGCTCGCGGCGATCTGCGCGACCTGCTCGTCGCTGTGCGTGCGCGCGTTGCGGGCGAAGGGGATGAGGCGATCGACCGGCCAGAATTGAACAGCAAGGTCGCGTAATTCGATGTTGCCAGCCATCAAAGACTACCTCCTCTTGGCGCACCGTTTGGTCCACGTTGCGTCCGCGCGCAGCGGGAGGCCTCCACTACCAGACTGGCCGGCGGGGACCGCCTGGGGCGCCCGCAGGCCCACGAAATAGATTCTTGGGCCCTTCCTGGCGCGTTTCGCGGGAGGGTTGATTTATTGCACCGTGCCTCTAGCGATAGCGTAAAAAAATAGGTTGTCACCCTCACGGCCCCTGCTTCACGCCGCCGTGCCTTGCCCGAGATGCCCGGCCTACGGCACTAGCCGTTCGACAGGCCAGATGGAATCGAAGGGAAGGGGATTAACGAGCGTCCCGTCGCTCGGTCTCGGATGCTTGGAGATGCCGCGCCTGCCTCTGGCTGAACACTTCGCCAGCGTTCAACTGATGATTTATCATTCGGGGAATTCAGTCGTCAACAGTAAAGTGAATCGGCCACGGTGGAGTGTCAGGCCGGGGCGGGACGGGCATGATCCTTATAGGGAAAACAAAAAACTTCGTCTCCTCCAGCGGCGAACGCGCTGAAGAAACGTGCCCACGCTGCCCAGACTCGGAGTACGTTGAACCGAAAGGATTGAATCGTGGGCGGCGTCGAATCCACATCCTGCCCATGGCTGCCCCGAAGGCAAAACGGAGGATTTGGACTCCAGTTGGACTCCAGAGACCGGGTCGGGGTGGGTCCGGTCTCTGCAAGTCTTTGAGGAATTTGGTCGGGCCGCCGGGATTTGAACCCGGGACCTCTTGCACCCCAAGCAAGCGCGCTAGCCAGGCTGCGCCACGGCCCGATGACACGTCCATTCTATCGCAACGCCGAGCAGCAAACACAGTCGCGGCGATCGGTCTAAAATGAAAGGGAGACAATCCACAACAGGAGAGGTTCCATGCCGCTTCGCTGCTTTGTACTGGGATGGTTGACGCTCGCCGTTGTGTCGGCCGATACGCTGACTCTCAAGACCGGCAAAACCATCGAGGGCACCTTCCTGAGCGGCGACTCGCGCGAGATCCGCATGGCCGTGGGCAACCGGATCGACACGTTCGCCATCGGCGATGTCGCCGGCATCCGGTTCGGCCGCGCCACTGCCGACACATCGCCGGTCACCGCGCCGGCTCCGCGTCGTCTCTCCGGGAACCAGATTCCCGCCGGCACGGTGCTGGTGATTCGATTGATCGACGACGTCGACTCCGAGCGCGACCGACTGGGCCAGACTTTCCGCGGCAGCATCGATGAGCCGGTGATCGTCAACGGCGAAACCGTGCTCGCCCGCGGTGCGGACGTGCTCGCCAAGCTGGTCGACGACAAGCAGGCCGGCCGGTTAACCGGTCGTACGGAGCTGACTCTGGACCTGGTGTCGATTACCGCCGGCGGCCAGACCATTGATGTCGTGACTTCCGAAGTGACCCAAGTCAGCGATTCGCGCACCAGGCAAACGGCCCGGCGAGCCGGCGGTCTGGCGGCTGCCGGCGCGGTGATTGGCGCGATCGCCGGCGGAGGGAAAGGGGCGGCGATCGGCGCAACGGCGGGTGCGGGCGCCGGCGCCGGAGTCCAGATTTTCACCAAGGGCCCCAAAGTGAACATCCCCTCCGAATCACGGCTCCAGTTCACGCTCCAGCAGCCGGTACAGTTATGAGACACGCGCTGGCGCTGGCCTGCGCCGGGGCCTGCGCCCTCCTCGCCGGCGACCATCTGATCGAGGGCAACGCCGGGAGTTCCGTACGCGTGGTGATCTATGAGGATCTGCAATGTCCGGACTGCGCGAGCTTCCCCCGCATGCTCGACGAACACCTGCTGCCGCGCTTTCGTGAAAAGGCCGCCTTCGAGCCCAAGGCCATTGATGCCGTCATCGCCCAGGCCCGCCCGTGAGCGAGCGCCCGGTCGCGATCGTCACCGGCGCCAGCCGCGGCATCGGTCGCGGCATCGCGCTCGAGCTCGCGCGGACCCACGCCGTGATCGGCACCTACCGCGACCGCCGCGACGCGGCCGAGTCGCTCCAGGCCGCCTGCGGCGCCGAGATTTATCGCTGTGACGTCGCTTCCTCCGCCGATCGCGAGTCGGTCATCTCGTTCGCGCGCGAGCGTTACGGCCGGCTCGACCTGCTGGTCAACAACGCTGGAATCGCCCCGCGGCAGCGCCTCGACGCACTCGAGGCGACCGAGGAGAGTTTCGACGAGCTGATCGCGACCAATCTCAAAGGCCCGCACTTTCTGACGCAACGGGCGGCGCGGTGGATGATGGAACAGGGGTCAGGCCGCATCGTCTTCATCACGTCGATCTCCGCCTATGCGGCCAGCGTGAACCGCGCCGAATACTGCATTTCGAAGGCCGGCCTCAGCATGAGCGCCGCAGTGTGGGCGGCCAGACTGGCGCCGGTGGGGATTCTCGTGTTCGAGATTCGACCTGGCATCATCCGCACCGACATGATCGCGGCGGTCGAGAAATCCTACGAAGAACGGATCGCCGGCGGCCTGGCGCCGCAGCGACGCATGGGCGACGCCGCCGACGTCGCCCGCGCGGTTCGCGCCATCGCCTCCGGTCTGCTGGACTATTCGGCGGGCCAAGTGCTCGACGTCGACGGCGGCTTCCACCAGCGCGTGCTGTAGGAAGGAGGAGAGGCCTGGCCGCCCAGCTCGAAACCGCCCGCCTGCCCCGCTGGCTGGCCGCCCTCCTCGCCGCCCTTCGCCTCGACCGCCCCGATGACGGACCGCTTCGCCGTCTCGACACGCCGCATTGGCGGAACTTGCTTTCGTTCTCGGACCAGGCCCAGTTGACGCTTGCGCTCGGGGCCCGCTGTTCGGAGGCACTGCCGGCGTGGGTCCGCGAGCGGATCGAAGGCAACCTGGCTTCGAATCGCCTGCGGAACCACAAACTCAGGGAGGTGTATGCCGAAGTCGCCGGCGGACTCGCGGCCCGTGGCGCCGAGTTCGTCGTTCTGAAAGGCTTCACGCATTGCCCCGACTTTGTTTCGGACCCGGACCGGCGCGTCCAGTACGATCTCGATTTGTGGCTTCCCGGCGAATCGCTCGAGGCGGCTCGCGAAGCCCTGATTTCGCTCGGTTACGAAGCCATCCAGGAATCGGATTCGCGGTTGATCGACCACCTGCCGGCGATGGTGCGCAAGACCGGCTGGCGGTGGCGCGGCGACTATTTTGATCCCGACATTCCGGTTTCGATCGACCTCCATTTCCGTCTTTGGAACGAAGAGACGGAAGGCATCGCCGCCCCGGGCGCCGGCGAGTTCTGGCACAGGCGGATCGAGCGCGAGTGGAGCGGTCTCAGCGTGGCGGCGCTCGATCCCGGCGACGCACTCGGCTACGCCGCGCTGCACGCGCTGCGTCATCTGCTTCGCGGCAGCCTGCGGGTTGCGCACGTCCACGAGATCGCCTGGTTCCTCCATCAGCACTCGAGCGACGACGCGTTCTGGCTTGGCTGGCGTGGCCGCCACGAGCCGCGCCTGCGGCGTCTGGAGTCGATCATCTTCCGGCTCGCCGGTGTGTGGTTTGGGTGTCGAGTACCCGCTGACGTGGAAGCACTGCCCAATCCTGTATCCGAGTGGTTGTCGCGGTACGCCTGGGCGCCGCTCGAGACGGTCGTCCGCCCGAACAAACACGAGTTGTGGCTCCATCTATCGCTCATCGACTCGGCCGCCAAGAAGCGCGAGATCCTGCGCCGACGCCTCGTGCCGCTGCGGCTGCCCGGCCCGATCGACGCGGTGCTGGTGCCTCCCCGCCAGTTGACCTGGCGCCTGCGCCTGCGCAGCCGGCTGCGCTACGCACGCCACATCTCCGCCAGAGCCTGGTATCACCTCGTCGTGCTGCCCTCGGTCTCGCTGCATGGGGCGCAACACTGGTGGCGCGCGGCTGGGTTGGGCGCCGGGTTTCTCCGCTTCCTCGGCGCCGCCACTCTGTTCAACCTCGGCAATTTCATTTTTGTAGTTCTCTACAATCTTTTTCTGCTCGATCTCGGTTACCGCGAGAACACGCTGGGACTGATCGCCGGATCCCAGGCGGCCGGCAGCATCGGCGGCGCGCTGCTCGCCTGGAAAATGGCGAGTGGCCCCGGGCTGCGTGCAACGGTACTGGCCTCGTTCGCCGCAGCCGCCGGGATTGCCATGCTGCGAACGACGCTGGTGACGCCCATGCCGCTGATCGCGCTGGCCGCGCTGGCGGGCGCGGCGTTTTCGCTCTACGCCATCTCCGTGTCTCCGGTGATCGCCAGGCTCGCGCCGGAGGACCGCCGCCCGCGGGCATTCAGCTTCTTCTTTGCCACCGGAATCGCGACCGGCATTCTCGGCGGATGGATCGCCGCGTGGCTGCCGGGCTGGATCGCGCAAGCGGGAATCGCCGCTGGTTCGACGGCGCCCAAGCGGGCCGCGATCCTTGCGGGCGCCGTGTTGATGCTGTGCGCGACGGCGCCGGTCTGGCGACTCAAGCTCGAGCACGATCCGGAACCACGGCCGGCTGTCGCCGGAAATTTTCCCCGCCGCTTCCTGTTTCGATTCCTCGCGCCCCTCGCGCTGTGCGGGCTGGCCACCGGCGCTTACCAGCCGTTCTTCAACGTCTACTTCTCGCGTATCGGAGCCACCGTCGGCGAGATCGGCACGCTGTTCTCGGCGAGTCAATTCACCCAAGTGATGGCGATCCTCCTGGCGCCCGCGGTATTCCGGCGAATCGGGCTGACGACCGGCGTGATGGCCATGCAGGTGACGATGGGAATCGCGCTGGCCCTGCTGCCCGCGATGCCCGCGCTCGCCACGGCGGCCGCCTGCTATGCCGCTGCCGCCGCCATGCAGTACATGAGTGAACCCGGCACATTCAGCCTGCTGATGAGCCGGGTACCGCCCGGCCGGCGGGAAAGCGCCTCGACCTGCAATTTCCTGGTGATGTTCTCGGCGCAGGCGCTGGCGGCGGCGGCGGCGGGATGGGCCGCGACGCGGTTCGGTTTCGGGCCGGTACTGATCATGGCCGGGGCGCTGGCGGCGTGCGCGGGCTTCCTGTTCCGCGTCCTATTGAAGTCCTTCGAGAATCCGCAGGACTCGCGCTCGGTATCGGCCGAGCGTGAATAGCTGCTCATAGCGCGTCCGCGCGTTGGCCGCCAGATCCCGGCGTCGCTCCGGCGGCCAGGCGAGCAGCTCGAGGATCCGCCGCGCCAGCGCCCCCGTGTCGAGAGGCGCGACCAGCAGCCCCGTGTCGCCTTCGGTCACCATCTCGGGGATGCCGCCGACGGCGAAAGCCACGACGGGAACTCCGGCGGCGAACGCCTCCGGAATCACGCGCGGGCTCGCGTCGGCGCGAGACGGCACAACCAGCACGTCGATTCTCGACAGCACGGCGGCCACATCGTCCTGCCAGCCGGTGAACTCGACCGGCAGCCCGCCGGCCAGTTGACGGACGCGCCCGGCGTAGGCAGCCGCCGACGGATCGGAGAACCGCGGCGCCCCGCAGACCAAAAAGGTCGCCTCGATCTCGCCGGCGACGATGCGCGCCGCCTCCAGAAACTCCGCATGCCCTTTCTCCGGACTGATGCGGGCGATCATACCGATCGCGAGCCGCTCCCGGAGCGGCGGCGTGCGATTTGTCTCGCCCACGCCGGGATACACAACGTGCATTCGCTCGGCGGGAACGTACCGTTCGAGTGGGACCAGCACGTCGCGACAGGAGCCGATCACGGTCGAGCGCGCGTGGAGCAGGCACCGGCCGACGAGCGCCGTCGCCCGCGGAAACCGGCTGTGGCAATGGAAAACCATGGGACGGCGCCCGGCGGCGAGCGTGGCCGCCGGCACCAGCCGCGGGCCGTTGACGTACAGCAACACGGCGCCACACGACTGGAGGATCCGCCGGATCGCCCGCACCGTGACCGGCAACTGCGCAGCGAAGCGCGCAAGGTCGCGAATGCCTTTGCGCCCGCTGGCGAACGGACCGCAGGGAATCACCTCGGCGCGAGCGCCGAGCTCGTGGGCGCGTCCCAACAGCGGACCTTCTCCGGGCGCCCCAACGGTCGCCTCCCAGCCTCTTTCCCGGATCGCGGGGAGCAGGTCCAGCAGGCACCTCTGCGCGCCTCCAAGGTCGGCGAACTGGTCAAGGAAAAGAATCTTCAACTACAGCGACTCTTTGAGCTTGAGATGCGCTTCGATCTCCGCGCGCGTCCGCCACACCGGCTTCATCTCCTTGCGCGCCGCCAGCGGCAATTGATCCGTGCGGTGCGGAGAGCCGGGCTGCGACGCGTTGCCGTAGTTGAGAATCGTCATCGCCCGCGGCGGATTCGAAAACTCGACCGCCATCACGAAGCTGTCGCCGCCGGTCGCGCGAAACCGGTTGCCGCCCATCGGCGCGAATCCGATGTTGCGGAAAATGCCCAACGCGTCGGGACCGCCATTGGCCGGCAGGTCGACGTCGTCAATGGCGAAGCGGTGCACCTCGCCCCAGGCCACGTCCAGCTTCTGATGATCGCGCTCGACCTGGGCGGCGGCCGCCTCGAGGGCGTCGACGGCGCCTTTCGGGTCGGCCAGTCCGTCCGGCGTCGTGCGCGGCGAGGATTCGCTCCAGGGAGTGGCGAACATCTTGCCCCGCGAGCGGCGCTGCCATTCCTGCGCGAACGCCAGGAACAGCACCGCGCCGCGGCTGTCCGCGTCGGCCGAGCGGTCCCAGGCTTCCAGCACCGCCGCCGCCCGCGACGCGATCGCGCCACCGTGCTGGCGGGCCGCCGGGAGCAGGTCGTCGAGAATGCGATCCGCCATCTCCATGCGGCTCGAGTGCTTGTAGCGGATCATTTCCTCGAAACTGACGCTCGCGTCCTCGTCCAGCATCCGCGCCGATCGCTGCGGTCGGAAAGCCATCATGCGCGGCGCCAGGTACGCGGGAAACTTCGCCGGATCGAGCACCGGCGGGAACGTGGTGGTCCACGGCGGGTCGTTGGCGTTTTGCAGCCAGCCGCTGGGCGGGTCGATTGCTTTGGGTAGCTCGGAGTACGGATGCGTCCGGGTCCACAACGTGGCCGAGGTGTCGCCCGGCACGACGCGCGCCCAGTTGTAGCTGCCCGCCGGCCGCACCGGCACGCGGCCGTTGAACAGATGCATGATGTGGCCGTCGCGATCGGCGTACATCACCGTGAACATCGGAATCTGGAGGCGTTGAAGCTCGGCTTCGAATTCCTTGAGGTTGTGCGCGCGGCCCATGCGCCACCACTGGTCCAGCAGCGCCGGCTGATCCAGGCCGTTCACCCGGAGAGCGATCGCCTGGCCGCCGCTTTCGTGAATGACGGGACCGTGCACCGAGCGGCGGACCACGAGCTTCTCATCGCGCATCCCGCCATCGGCCTGCTTCACCTTGAGAATCTTGGTTTCAGTCTCGAACGGCTTGATGGCGCCGTCGAAACGGTAGCCGCCCTCGGCGAGGGTGAGCTGGTAGTGGTCGGCGCTGTCGTTGGTGTTGACCGTGTGCGTCCATCCGAGGTGGTCGTTGTAGGCGATCCCGAGTCCGGGGAAACCGATCAGGCTCGCGCCGTACAGGTTCACGCCGGGCGCCGCCAGGTGCGCTTCATAGAACAGGAAGAAGTCCGACCAGCTCAGGTGCGGATTGGCGAGCAGCATCGCCTTGCCGCCGGCCGATCGCTTCGGCCCGATCGCCCAGGCGTTCGATCCGGTCGGCGGTTGCGTCATCTGCGTGAGCACCGCCGGAGGAATGGGCCGGGTCACGAAGAAAAAGTGAATGATGTATTGCGTGTGCGCCATCAGGTCGATGCCGGTGACCGGCAGGACGGCCTTCACGCCCGGATCGATGCGGTCGGCGTGCCGACTGGCATAGTCATTGATACCGGCGGCGAACGCGTCGAGATACTTGCGGAAATCCGGTGTTTGCGCGCCATACCATTGACGGGCTCGTTCGGGAATGCCGTTGACGACGATCCAGCGGTTCTCCTCGAGTCGCTTCTCGCCGAAGTACTCCGCGCCGCGCCCGCGCGAGCGGCCGTAGAGCTCCAGCACCAGGTTGCCGTGACTGTGCGCCTGCGCCCAACCGAACGCGTAGTACAGTCCTTCATTGTCCTTGGCGAAGATGTGCGGCACACCGTAGGTATCCCAAAGGATTTCGGCGCGCCTGGCTGACTCGGCGGCCAGCGAGGCAGCCGCGAGCGCCAGCATCAGCGGACCAAAGGCGGAGTGCATGTACGTATACTACTCCAGCCCGTCAACCTTTGATCACACCCATCGGCCGCAGGCGCGCCACCTTGCGCGCCAGTCCCGCCCGATCGACCACCTCGATCACTTCATCGACGTTCTTGTACGCCTCGGGAATCTCCTCGAGGATGCCGTCGCGCGATTCGCTGCGCACGAAGATGCCGTTGTCGAGCAGCCGCTTCTCGACCTCGCGCGCGTCGTGTCCTTTCTTTGCCGCCGTGCGGCTGAGCAGGCGGCCCGCGCCGTGACACACGGTGCCGAACGTCTCCTCCATCGCGCCCGGCGCGCCCGTCATGACCCAGGAGGCGGTGCCCATGCTGCCGGGGATCAGCACCGGCTGCCCGATCGTCCGATAGTCGGCCGGAATTTCACGATGACCCGGCGGGAAGGCGCGTGTGGCGCCCTTGCGATGCACCAGCACGTCAACCGTACGGCCCTCGAACCTGTGCCGCTCCCTCTTGGCGATGTTGTGGCAGACATCGTAGACCAGGCTGAGCCGCGCTTGCGCCCCGAAAACCTTCTGGAACGCCCCTCTGAGACGGTGAAGAATCGCCTGGCGGTTGGCCCAGGCGAAGTTGGCGGCCGCGCACATCGCCGACAGGTACGCCTGGCCTTCCTCGGAGCGGATGGGAACGCAGGCGAGCTGGCGGTCGGGCACCGAGATGTGATGCCGTTTCATCGCGGCGCCCATTTGCGCCAGATAATCGGTGCACACCTGGTGACCGAGGCCGCGTGACCCGCAATGAATCAGCACCACGACCTGGCCCGCCTCGAGACCCAGGACCCGCGCCGCTTGCGGATCCTCGATCCGCTCCACCCACTGGACCTCGAGGAAGTGGTTGCCGCTGCCGAGCGTTCCGAGCTGGCGGCGGCCACGCTCCTTGGCGCGATCCGAAACGTGTCCCGGATCGGCGCCCGCCAGGCAGCCCCGCTCCTCGGCGAATTCGACATCGCGTTCCTCGCCATAACCATTCTCGACCGTCCAGTGCGCGCCTCTCTCCAGGACTTCGGTCAACTGCTTCGCGGTAAGATCGAGGCCGCCTTTGCCGCCGGTGCCGCATGGGACGTCGCCGAAGATCCGGTCGATCAATTCCTTGATCCGCGGCCGCACGTCGGACTCGGCGAGCGTGGTGCGCACCAGCCGCACGCCGCAGTTGATGTCGAACCCGACGCCTCCCGGCGAGACCACGCCGTGTTCGTAATCGGTCGCCGCCACGCCGCCGATCGGGAATCCGTAGCCCTGGTGGATGTCCGGCATCGCGAGGCTCGGCCCGACGATGCCCGGCAGCGTGGCCACGTTCATCGCCTGCTCCAGCGACAGGTCCTTGCGCACCTGGTCGAGCAGCGCCCGGCTCGCGTACACGACCACGTCGGTCCGCATCCCGCGTTTTTCGTCGCGCCGTATGCGGTGACGCATTTCGTCGATCGGCTCGATCGGCACCATGATCAGATATCGAGAATCACCCGCGCATGCCACAAACCGCCGTCGCGGCGCACCTCCAGCAGATGGTAGGTCACTCCCTTCACCACCAGCCGCGGCGGATGCCGCCCGTCATCGCGCGGCTCTCCCCAGCCACGACCGCTGACCCGGCTGGGAACGAGCTCGTCGATCTCGAACCGTTTCATCACAAACCGCTCCCCGTCTAAATAGTAGAGGACTTCGTTGAGCCAGTTCACCAGCAGCTCGTCCAAACCCTCACCGGCGGCCGAAAGCGGCCGCATCGCTTTCTCCTCGACCCCCGAGATGTCCGCGGCGATCGCCTCGAGCGCCAGGGCGGCGTTCGCGAACAGGTCTCCGATCGAGTCGCCGCGCGCGCGAAAGCCCACATCGGCGGTGTGCTCGAGTATCTCAAACACGATGCGCCACGGCTTCTGGTTCCATCACAAGCGGACGGGTGGGATCGATCTTCAACCACAGGCACGCGCTGATCGCCGTCATCGCCGCCATCGGGATCAACGGCGCGTCATAACTGCCGAACGCGCTCACCAGGTAGCCAAAGGCCAGCGACGTCAGGAAAGAGCCGATCTGACCGGCCGTGTTCATCGCGCCGGTCACCGCGCCGGCGTACTTACGGCCGACATCGAGACAGACCGCCCACGCCACCGGCAGCATGAAATCCGAGCCCGCATAGCCGAGCGCCAGCAGGATGACGGAAGCGATCTTGTCTTGCGTGAACGTGGTCGCGAAAATGAACACGGCCGAGGCGCCCAACCCGGCGATCCCAACGCTGCGCCGGCCCCACTTCAACCCGACCCTCTTGATCAGTGAATCGCTCACGACGCCGCCCAGCAGGTTGGCTGTGCCGCCGAACAGGAACGGCAGCCAGGAGTACCGGAACAGATCGTCGCTGTCGAAGCCGCGCCCCCGGGCGAGAAATGTGTGGAGCCACGACAGATAGAAGTACGAGCCCCAGCAATAGGTGTGGTACATCACCATGATCCACCAGAGGTTCCCGTTGCGCAGTGCCTGGCCCCACGGGAGGCCGTGATGCGATGGCGCCGAGCTGGCAGCGCCGATCTCCCGCATCTCGCCGGCGGTGACGCCTCGCTTCTCGGACGGATGGTCGCGGAACCACGAGTACCAGATCACCGCCCACACGACGCCCAGAATTCCGAACACATAAAACGACATCCGCCATCCGTAGCGAACCTGAATCGGTACGACGAGCCAGGGCGAGACGGCCCCTCCGATGCGGCTCGCCATCCAGACCAGGCCCTGGGCCCGCGCGCGCTCGGTCGACGGAAACCATCGCGAGATGCTCACCGAGCTGTTCGGATACGCGCCCGCTTCGCCAGCGCCAAACAGAAACCGAGTCGCCAGCAATGCGAAGAAATTCGACACGTATCCGGTCAGGCTGGTGAAGACCGACCACCACACGACGACTCGCGTGAGCACCTTGCGCGGCCCGATGCGATCGCCCATCGAGCCGGTTGGAATCTCAAACGCCGCATAGGAAATGGCGAACACGCCCACCACCCAGCCCCAGCGCTCCGGCGGAATCTCGAGGTCTTTCTGCATCTGCGGGCCGGCGACGGAAATGCATACGCGGTCGATGTAGGTGATGATCGAAAGAAAAAACAGCAGCGCGAGTACGCGGTGGCGGTACTTCATCTCGGGGATTATCCCATACGCAGTATCCTAGGGAATGAACTCCCATGCCCGCCGCCGGCTTCCATCCTTTGATCGAGGATTGGTTCACTGAACGGTTCGCCGCGCCCACCGAGCCGCAGCGGAAGGGCTGGCCGCTGATTCGCGCCGGCGAGGACGTGCTGATCTCGGCGCCGACGGGATCGGGCAAGACGCTGGCGGCGTTCCTGATTTGCCTGGACGGGCTGGCGCGCGCGGCTGTCGGAGGCACGCTCGAGGATCGCACCGAAATCATTTACGTGTCGCCGCTCAAGGCGCTGAGCAATGATATCAGCAAGAACCTCGAGAGACCCCTCGCCGGGATCCGCGACCTGGCGGCGGCGCGCGGGATCGCCATGCCGCCGATCCGGACGGCCCTGCGCACCGGGGACACGAAACAGTGGGACCGCGAGCGGATGCTGCGGCAACCGCCGCACATCGTGGTGACTACGCCCGAGTCGCTGTTCATTCTGATGACCGCCGAGCGGAGCCGTCGGATCTTGCGGACCACGCGCGTGGTGATCGTCGACGAAATCCACGCCGTCGCCGGGTCCAAGCGCGGTTCCCACCTGCTGCTGACACTGGCGCGGCTGGACGCGCTGGTCGCCGCCGCCGGCGGCCCGCGCCCGCAACGGATTGGGCTGTCGGCGACCGTCCGGCCGGTCGAAGAAGTCGCCCGGTTGTTGGGAGACGACGTGCGGATCGTCGAAGCCGG
>Ga0247727_10010166_pt1 | contig 16757 bp, 14 predicted proteins | sample WisWelCaveWW1625_FD_202498 | JGI IMG/M metagenome (GOLD analysis project Ga0247727, IMG submission 202498) | Biofilm microbial communities from Wishing Well Cave, Virginia, United States - WW16-25 | ecosystem: Environmental > Aquatic > Deep subsurface > Groundwater > Cave microbial mat | place...
CGGGCTGCTTGAAATAGAAAATAAATTACACCGAGTAAGCGGTTACAAGCAATTGCCTCGGTTAACCGAGGCAATTGCTAAACACCTCTCCTTTGAACCAATTTCAACTAACAATGCAACCTAACCATCGTTTCAATTCCCCCAATCACAAGTGCTTGATTATTCACGGTGACAGCCGGGATGTTTTGCAGAATATTCATCATGAAGCCGACCTGATAGTTACCTCACCACCTTATGCAGATTCAAGAAAAAGGCATTATGACGGCATAGAACCAGGTAGATATGCTGAATGGTTTTTGAGTTTTCACGAGGTTTTTTGGAATGCATTAAAGAATGATGGAAGTCTTCTTATTAACATCAAGGACAAAATAGTTGATGGTGTTCGTCATCGGTATGTTTGGAAAACGATAGATAAACTGGTTGATAAAGGGTGGAAATGCATTGACGATTACATCTGGTATAAAACCAATCCAATGCCCGGGTTTTGGCCCACTCGACTGAGAGATGGTTGGGAGTATTGCTTTCACCTTTCGAAAACAACCAAGCCATTTATGAATCAGGCAGCGGTGGCCATCCCTGTTGGTGATTGGGTAGAAAAAAGGCTTCAGCGGCTTGGTGAAAATGACTTATCAAGACATAACTCTGTTAACGAAAGCGGCTTCGGAAGAGACATTTCAAAATGGGTAGGAAAAGAAACGGTTCTGCCATCAAATGTCCTTGCCATACCATTGGTAGGAAAAAATAAAGGGCATCCCGCAGTGTTTCCTGTAGAGCTTCCTTCATTCTTCATAAAGTTGCTTTCGCGGGAGAATAGTTTGATCGTTGATCCATTTGCCGGAAGCGGAACTACAGGAATTGCAGCGATGATTAATGGTCGTAATTGTCTCTTGGTTGATAATAACCTGGAATATTGCGAAACAGCTTTCCGGCACTTGAACAAAACGGTGGGAAACCTTTACAACGAAGTTCTCTTATTGGATGAAGATGAGTACTTGGGAGCAAAGGTTAGCGAGTCAACTCCTTCTTATCACAAAAAGAATGTTAGAAAACCGAAAAATTCAGAAAGATCGAAAAAGCCAAAAATTCCAACCTGAAGTATCCATCCCGAAACTCTCAACTTCAAACTATTTCTCTTCTCCCACATTTCCTTCCTCCGAGAGTCACACACTTCATTGGTCCTCATTCTGCCATTGGTCCATAATTGAATTCGAAAGCTCTTTTTCTATCCAGGCCTTATTTGCTGAATCAATAGACTTACGGGCATAGAAGCGAGCCAGTTCACGGCGAAGTTCCGCGATTTCTTCAGCAGACAGATTCGTTGCGAAAAGTTTCAACAGTTCCAACTGGACATTGCTGAAAGGTACCGATTTAATATCATCCATGGCTCAAGCATTTCATTTCAAAATTAGAAAAGTTCTTCTGAAGAGCAGCGATCATTCCCTTAGAACCTGATCGATCGACTCTTTTATCGCAAAATGAAGAAGGCAAAGAACAACTCCGTATTCTAATACAATCTGTATGAAGCAAAACCTCAAGCTATTTTCTCTTCTCCCACATTTCCTTCCTCCAAGAGTCACACTTTTATCAATCCTTATTCAGCTATAGACAACCGAATCACCGAATGAACTTTTACCCGTACCTTTAAATCTTCATCCAAAATCTCCTTAGCAGAATGAAAAATTATTTACTCGCCGGAATCGCATGCCTCCTCTTCGCAGCCACGGCATCATCGCAATCTATTCAGGTGAATCACTATGCGCTCACCACTGCTCCCAATCTTCATGAGTTCAATGCACTGAGAGGTGTTTATGAGCAGGATGTGTTTGAGGAATCATTTTTTGCATTGATTCAGTTCAACCGCTTACCGAATGCGACTATAAGAAAAGAAATATCCGCGGCCACCGGAATTCACTTCCTGGGTTCCCTTCCTCACGATGCCTATTACGTTCGCATCCCGAAGGGAATGGATGTGGCGCCGTTGTTTGGCTATGAAGTGAAAGGGCTTTACCGCATCCTTCCTGAATACAAGATCTCTCCTGAATTAACGTCGGCTGAACCGGCACCTTGGGCCATGCACACTGATGAAACCATCGACCTTAACCTTGTCTATTATTCATTGCTCGATCAGAAAAAAGTGATCGAAGCGCTTAAGGCTTCAGGAATAATAGCGGTGCCATTTGCCGACTGGGTAAATGTTCTTAAGGTAACTATTCCATTCGAACAGCTTCATGAAATAGCCGCTCTTCCCTTCCTGCAATACATTGAACCCGAGTATCGCAAGCCGGAACCGGATAACCACGATTCAAGGCCAAGCCATCGCAACAACTGGCTTTCTTCTGATTACAATCCCTTATGGTATTATGACGGCACCGGAACCTGGGTCGGGATTAATGACGATGGCGAGATTGGTCCCCATATTGATTTCCAGGGACGGCTTGATCAATCCTTCGTCGAGAACGATGATGAAGGCGATCATGGCGATCATACTTCAGGAATTGTAGGAGCAGCCGGTAATCTGGAACCAAGAGGAAGAGGAAATGCATTCGGCGCAAACATTAAGGTATATCACGCTTATGACGATGGCAACGCGGTGTATGAAGGTTTTTATGACGTGCCGTTATCGTACGCTAACCCCGGTGTTATCGCGAACTCCACTTCCTACAGTGATGGATGCAATGTTGGATATACCTCATTAACTCAAACGGTTGATGAGGCTATTTTCGATCATAAGGGATTCATGCATGTTTTCTCTGCAGGAAACAGCTCAAGCAGCGGTTGCAACGGCATCGGCGGCAAATTCCTTCAAATCACCGGCGGACATAAAGCAGGAAAGAATTGCCTCACAACAGGCAATGTAACCAAGGTGGATGCGCTTAATTCTTCAAGCAGCGGTGGTCCTATGAAAGACGGAAGACTGAAGCCGGAACTCTGCGCTGTTGGCACCGATGTATATTCCACTTACGGGCCTAACGACTATGATTACCTTACAGGAACTTCAATGGCATGCCCCGGTCTGGCCGGAACATTTGCTGCCATGACTCATGCCTACCGGGAAATCACAAATACCGATGAGGCTTCTTCCGCTCTGATCAAAGCTATATTAATGAATACCGCAGATGACCTGGGCAACACCGGCCCCGACTATCAATTCGGCTACGGCAGAGTCAATTCAAGAAGAGCGCTCCGGGTGCTTGAGAATGAGAATTATCTCATAGATTCAATTGATGAAGGCGGAGAAAAGGATTACATCATAAATGTTCCTGCGGGTGTTAAACAGCTTCGGGTAATAATCTATTGGCACGATCCGGTTGCATCTCTGGGTGTGGAACAAGACCTTGTCAATGATCTTCGCATGAGAGTTATCGATCCGGTGGGCGGCACATTTGATCCCTGGATTCTCAGTGTATTCCCTCAAAAAGATTCGCTCGACCTTCCGGCAATCAGAGGCCTCGACACACTGAATAACCATGAGCAGGTAACCATTGACGATCCTGTTTCTCCCGGCGACTATACGATTAAGATAAATGGCTCGATTGTTCCCGAGGGTCCCCAGCACTACGTAATCGTTTATGAATTTCTTTTTGATGAACTCACCCTCGTTTATCCAAACGGAGGCGAATCATGGGTACCTAATGAAGATGAATATGTGAGATGGGATTCGTATGGCCCTTCCGAACCCTTCAAGCTCGAAATTTCTACCGATGCCGGAGCATCCTGGACATTGGTTCAGGACAACATCGATTCCACCGACAGGATTTTCAAATATGAAGTGCCGGACGTAGTTACAGGGAAAGCTGTAGTTCGGATCAGCCGGGGATCGCTCAGTGATGAGGGCAACTACTACCATAGCATCATTGACGTTCCCACGAATCTTCAGATAGACACCATTTGCCCAAGCGGCGTTAAGCTCATGTGGAATGCAGTGAGTGGAGCTTCCGGGTACGAAGTCTATAAGCTGGGTGCGAAGTATATGGAATCCGTTGGAACCACCACCACCAATTCCTTCAGTGTTCCCGGATTGAATATTTATGTTGAAGACTGGCTGAGTGTAAGGGCGCTGGGTCCGGATAGTTGCCTTGGAAGAAGAGCAGCGGCCATTGAAAAGTCACTGGGACTTCTGAATTGCATTCTCAGCAATGATGTAAGCATCACTGAAATAACTCCGGCCGACAATACCTTCACTTCCTGCATGGATGTAAACACTATTCCGGTTACTGCCACTCTTGCGAACGATGGCCTGTTAACAGCTTCAGGGTTCAATGTTAACTTTCAGCTTGATGCCGGCACCATTGTCACGGAGCCGTTTACCGGTACGCTTCTCTCAGGAACTTCCGCCGTATTCAATTTTTCTGCAACGATTGACTTATCTGCCGCCGGCTCGCATGTTCTTGATGTATGGCTATCATTCATCCCGGATGAAAATCCTTACAATGATTCAGCCAGCAGCAGCATCACGGTAGGAGAAGGAACAATCGTCACACTCCCCTTTTATGAGAGCTTTGAAACATTTTCGCTTTGCGGAACAGACAATAACTGCGAAGATGAAGTTTGTGTTTTGGCTAATGGGTGGCTGAATCCTTTAAACCTTCAGACCGATGACATCGACTGGAGGACCAACTTCGGGGCCACACCGGGTAACAATACCGGTCCCGATCAGGATTTTGACAGTGGCACTCCGGAAGGAAAATATCTTTATCTCGAAGCATCGGGCTGTACTTTCCGCGAAGCCCAGTTGCTCACTCCGTGCATCGATCTTACCACGGCTACCCTTCCCCGGCTCACTTATGCTTACCACATGTACGGCAGCAAGATGGGGGATCTGCATCTCGACGTGTTCACCGATGGTGCATGGACGAATGACATCACTCCGGCGATTGTCGGTGACCAGGGAAATCTGTGGTTTCCTGATACGATTGATCTGAGCGCTTTTTTGGGGAAAATAATTACCGTCCGTTTCAGGGGAGTTACCGGGACCGGCGCCCTGAGCGATATGGCCGTGGATGCTATCGGAGTCTATGATGCAGCGCCGCTGATCGCAGGATTCACGATAGATGGCGCTCTTTGCACGGATAGCGTGATCACCTACACCAGCAGTTCGGTTGGCGACATCATATCTTACAGTTGGGATTTTGGCGCCAATGCCTCTCCTGCCAATGCAACTACCGAAGGTCCGCACAATGTGGCTTATTCAGCCCCGGGATTGAAAACAGTTGCGCTGAATATTACAAGCATTTCAGGTTCCGATGTGTTTTCTTCGGACATTACGATCAATCCGACCCCGGTGGCAGACTTCGACTTTACGGTGGATGCAGGCGTATTTCAGTTTGACAATACTTCTTCGAACGCCACCGGCTACCTGTGGGACTTCGGCGATGGAAATATTTCTACCGATGAAGATCCGGTTCATGAATTTGATGTGGCGGGAACGTACGTGATCACCTTAACGGCTACAGGCATCTGCGGAACTTCTACCGTAACTGAGACGGTGGTGTTTACATCGGCAGGGCTTGTTTCCACTTCAGGGGTCATGGTTTATCCGAATCCTTCTGACGATATCTTCTATGTTTCTCTTCCTGAATTTAAGGAAGGCCTGCTGACCGTTTCCGACATCACCGGAAGAAAGTTGCTCGAACTGCCTGCTGATAATTCCACGGTCGCCCTTGACCTTTCTCATTATGCTGATGGAGTGTATATGCTCCGGATTCGGTTGGATGAAGAGCAATGGTATGTGAAATTGGTGAAGGAATGATCTGATATTATGTTATTGAACCTGATCATGAAAATTGAACCCGATAGCACCAACAACCAACCTAATGATGGAAGCATTCAATCCAATGATGCCAGCATGCAACCCAATGATGGGAGTATTCAACCCAATAACGGGAGCATTCAATCCAATGGTGGGAGCATTCAATCCAATGGCGGGAATATTCAAGCCAATGGCAGTCGCACTCAACCCAATGACGGGAATATTCAACCCAATGGCGGGAATATTCAAGTCAATATTTCAAATAATAACCTGATAATCAATAAATTAATCATTTTAACCCATCATTTCATCTTAAAATCTCATCAAAATGGCAAAGAAGTATTTTATCCCAACCCGTCGGGGTGACCGTAGTCTGTGGCTCGCCAATTACAAAGCGAAAATTGCTATTCATGGCGCCACCCTTGGATTGCTTCTGGCAGAAGTAACGGCACAGCAGACTGCCTGCGACAACATCACCAATGAAATGCAGCAAACTGATCAGGCAAAAGCGGATTACGAACAGCAGGTGGAGGAAGAAAGAGCAATAGTAACCGCGAATCTGAAAGCGATTACCGATAGTGTAGCGCGGCAGAAAACCCATGCGAATTTTACGGATGCCATCGGCGACGACCTCGGAACCATTGGCGAAGAGCAAACCATTGATGTGCCCAATGAAAAGCCACAGTTGCGGCTGCGCCAAACCACTGAAGGGTGGGTGATCAGCTTCAATCTGAAAGGTTTTTTCGACGCTGTAAAGATTGAGCGCAAGCGCCCCGCCGGGCAATTCACTTTTCTTGCCATTGACACCAGCAATCCCTATTTGGATAGCGATCCGCAGGAAAACGGAACCGAATACCGCGCCGTTTTCATGCTCGCCGATCAGCAGGTGGGGCAGTGGAGCGATTCGGTGAAGGTGCAGGTGTGAGGGGATGTGCTTATAAGTGGCTGACGAGGAGGCAGACGCTTAAAATGGCGCTTCACTTATGATAATTCTTTTTGGCCATGGATGCATGCCGGCAGTGAGTTTTTTTCTGGAAAAGCGAATGGCAGTTTTGGGAATACGGTAGTATATCGCTCCGCGATAACATTCACGAAGCAAAGCCAGAGGCTCACCGGCAGGGGGAAGAAAATAGTACCGATGATCAGTACAGAGAGCAACTGAAATTTGAGGATTAAGATGAGAAAAAACCAAAACACTCATTGTGCAAATTGGCCTTGAAAATCAAAGTAAAACTGCACAAAAAAGTTCAGGTATAAACATGTTATCCGCAACTCTTGGGGACAGTGCTAACTTTGAACAGACGAGCATAAACAAACAGACAAATTTCTAACTTTAACAAAAATAAAAATACCATCTGCACACTAATTAAAAATTGACATCACTTTTATGACATCAAATTTAAAAACATTTTTAGCGTACTTGCCTTTGATATCTGCCAGTTATGCTTATGGGCCAGACAAACAATCGCCTAAATTTTCATTAGCTGTTCAAACTGATTTGATGGCTTATACTACCAAAGGCGGATATAGCTTGTGGGCAACAGCACGACACAATCAAAATCAATTGTCATTGTCTTTTGTCAATTACCCTAATCGGGATAATTCATTTTACAAAGAATCAGGACTTAAAGAAAATGACCGTTTTCTGCGAATTGGACTTTCAAGATATTGGGGTAAAAAGAAAATGAAAAATTTCTTTTATGGTGTTAATGTTGAATTTCATTGGAGAGAATTATTAGAAGATGGTTCAAATGAAATAATAAAGGATACATATTGGCAGTTTGCACCTATTGTTGGCTACGATTGGTTTCCATTAAAAAATAAAGAAAATCAGCTAAAAAACTTTTCAACCATGCTTTGGGCAGGCCCCCGTTTTCATCCAAACTATTACAAACAAGATAGAGTTTTTGAAAACACAGGAAGTGTATATCCAATTCCAGATTTCATCAATGCCTCTTTCGGTATCAACCTTTCTTATACTTTCTTAAAAAAATAAAAAATGAAAAAAAATATTATTATTTCTGTTTTAAGTTTAGTAACCTTTGCTTTTATAGGTTGCGAAAAAATTATTGAATATTCATTTTACAACAGCAATTTGGCTGGAGCCGACTACTGGTCAGATGAACCTAAAATTCTTTCGGCAGGACTTGGATTTACTGATATAATTGGTGTAGATGAGCTAACCGAAGCCAATGTAAAATTAGTTGGTGGTGCTTGGGATACGCAAGTTTCTTGTAGTGATGAAGCCAGTTTACATACTTCTGTTAAAGATAATGGTGTAGAAAATTTTTTTAAAGGCACAGTGTTTTTTGACAAAACAAATAAAGTAGCTGCCGATGCACTACCTGTCGTTTTTAGTTGGCCTATACTTACAGAAACTGTTGATATTACAGATTTTCAATTAACATTAAATACTGGCGAAGTAGTAAAGCCAACAGCGGCTGGCACAGTGCCAAACTGGGAATATAACGAAAGAAATACAGTGGTGCTTTTTGGCGATTTTGGAAATAGATTTAAAAGTAATGAAGCCGGTGCAAGATTCCCCGTAAAAGTAGAAATCATCTCTGATGATAACCCTTTACAATTAATTGGGAAGGATAATCAAATTGTAAGTGCTGTGGGTCTATCTTGGACAACAACCAAAAACCCTTACGATGAAGGACCAAAATTGGTTGGAGCAAAGCTAAATTGGGTTGGCAAAAAAGCAATTGGAGAAGGGGCTGGTGGTGGCATACGGTCAAACACACCGTATTTACCAAATGATGAATTTACATTGTATGGCGGTAGCGATTTTAGATTAAGAATGCTTACAAGCGGTGGCTTTTCGCCTGATGGTGTAACCAGTATTTACCCTACTATGTTTGAAAAATTCTTTAAAATTCATGTTAAAGGTGTGGATGGCGATACTATAAAAATGGACAAAGTAGGCATAGAATATAATGTTTTAGGTGGTAAATTAAAAATCATTGGTTTATCTGATTTAGGCAAAAAGCAAGATAGTTATGACGACTGTTATGTGGACGATAAAGATAATTATATTGATGTAATTTTAGTGGGTGATGACGCAGCAGCAAGAAACATTACTTTTTTAGAAATCCCAAGTTTGGCAGGTGGATATAGTGCATTTTATAATCCGGGTGGACCTGGCAGAACGCCTTATCCCAATGTAAAATATACTGCACCCGGACCAGCAGATTTAGAACCCGTAATTATGTGTTTAGATAACCCAATGAGAGTAAATTATGATGCTAAAAGACATTAAAAAATCAGAACGGCAGACATCTAATGTAAATCGCCTTGAACAAACTTTGCGGAACTTCAACCTGACAAACTCCGAACGAACAGTAGAGCAGCCGATAACAGATAGATTAAAAGAAATTTTAAAAAGAAGGGCTTTGTTCGGTAATCAAACAGTTGTGCTTCTAACAAACAGTGGTGCGTTAACGAACAGTGGTGCTTCTAATCCCTTCTTTTTAAAACTTCTTTAATCCCTTCTTCGTTATGTGCAATTTGAATGAATAAAATCCCTGCCATATTATTAAGCCTGTTAGGATTGGGTGTTTTATGCATAATAGTTTATTATGCAGTTTTATTTTGGGCATTTAAAGATTTCGGTATGCCTCCATGGCCTGATAGTCTTTACGAAACTCAATTTGATGGTCATGAAGAAAGAGTTGAACAAACACTTTTGGAAACTTATAAAACTGAAAACTTAAAAGTTGAATATCGAAATGGAAATTATTTCGATTTAAATGTCTTGTATACTTTGTATAATGCAGACTCAATAACTTTTGAATATTCAGTATACTATTGTAAGCCAATTAAAAATTGGGTAAATTATGGATGGGCAGGTAATTGTAACCAATCTAAAATTGCTCTCTATCGAATCTTGATAAATGACAGTCTTGCTTTTGATTTTGGTGATGACAAAAATAATTATCCCGGAATCAAACAGTATATCAATATATTTGAAACCGTCCTTGTAAACAAAATAAAAACGAATATTAATAAATACCCTCTTTACACATGGACTAAGGAATATACTAAGGACAGCAGTGAAGTTATTGTATTTGTAGTTTCAGAAAATCATAGTGACACAATAGCAAAAAATAAATTTGAATGGAGGAATTCATACGATAGCTATGTACACATCTACACTGAGTTATACTTTGGAGACTCAATAATTAGATATGATTATGATGGACACTATATTACCAGTAAAAGTATTGTGTTGCCTGACCACTCAGTAATTAAGGAATACTAAAAACTGCACATAACAAAAGATTAAAAGAAATAAAAAAAAGAAGGGCTTTGAGAGGTAAACAAAGTGAGTGCAAGTAACAAACAGTGTAGCGTAAATAAACATGAGAGCATTGAACCCCTTCTTTTTTTTACTTCTTTAATCCCTTCTTCGTTAGCATTTCCCAATATCCTTTCAAGAAGTTAGCGAATTTTCACAAGAAAATCAAGAGCCCCAAGCATGGTAGCTGTTGAGTTATCAACTTGCCCTTGAGGGACCTATTTCTTATTCCGTGGCCCTGTCTCCCGAAGAGAAGCCTTCTTGCATCAGGGGGGACACGGCGGATCTTAACTTCACTCCCTTGTTGCAATGATAAAATGATGAAGAATAAGAAATCGAAATTTGTATTTTTGGATCAACACCCGGGCTCTTCAGCAAGCAACGCGGGTCATAAAGGATAAAAGCAAACGGTAGCAACATGAGCAAGAAGAAGCCGGAACATTTGCACAAATACCACATTATATGGCTGGATCGGCTTGCCGAGCTGAAAAGATTCAAAAAGCAATACGGCCACACCATGGTGGGCATAAAACACAAGAAAATGTATCCGAAGCTTCATCGCTGGGTGCATTTTCAAAGGGAATTTTGGGCCGCCGGCAAGCTATATCCGAAAAGAGCCGATATGCTCAACAAGATAAAGTTCGTATGGAATGTAAAAGAAATGATTTGGGAGAGGATGTATGCTAAAGCAAAACAGTACTATCAAAAAAACGGAAGCATCAACATGACACTTGCGTTCATGAGTAAGAACGTAAGATTGTCCCAGTGGATAACCCAGCAGCGTGGGCACCTGCTGCATCACAGGCATCTTACTCCCGAAAGGATCAGGAAGCTGAAAGCCATTGGGTTTGGCGAGAGGCATTATCATGAAGGATGGAACGATAAGTACCTTCTCCTCTCTGAGTTTTACCGCAAGCACGGGCATTTTAATACACGTTCTGATAAGGTGGTTCATCAATGGGCAAAGAATCAGCGACAGAAAAAGAAATCGAAAAGACTGCCTGCAAAGAATATTGCGAAGCTTAATGAAATAAACTTTCCATGGAAATTGCCGTCCCCACAATAAAGTGAGCAGGCAAGAAAACCGGTAAAACTCCTTCACTCGCGCGCGAATGTCGGGAAGGCTTTTGTGAGTCAGCCTTCGCGCGCGCTAATCCCAGATGTATTCTGTAAAACGAAAGAATCAGCGACAGAAAAAGAAACCTTCGCTCGCGCGCGAATGTCGGGAAGGCTGAGTGCGGATGCCTTCGCGTGCGCCTGAAAGATGAAAGGATCATGACGGAGCCTCCCGGTCAGGAATAGATCAACCAAAAAACAGCATCACATGGATCACGCATTCAAAGAAACTTTATGGAAACAATTCGGGGCAAGCATTGACATGCTTGAAAACGCATTGATGCTATGCCCAGATGAATTATGGGACACTGAAGCAAAATTCTGGTATAATGCCTATCACTGCCTTTTCTATTTAGATTACGGTTTGACTCTTGAACCGGCAAAGTTTTCTCCGCCGGCACCGTTTACTCTTTCAGAATTCGACCCTTCCGGAGCCATGCCTGACCGTGTGTATAGCAAGGAAGAATTGCTTTCCTATTTGCAGGCAAGCAGGAATAAGTGCCATGAAGTAATTTCAAACCTGACAGAGGAAATCGCCAATAAGCGGTTGTGGGTAAATGAGTACAGAAATTATTCCGTTGTTGAGATATTGCTGTACAACATGCGACACGTTCAGCATCATGCCGCACAACTCAATTTACTGTTGCGACAGGGAATAAACGATGCCCCCAGGTGGGTTTCTCAAACAAAGATGAGCTTGTGAATAACCAAACATCGGCACAATCGAACTTTATTTCCACACTTATAATTGGCCGTACTTGCCATGATCTTCAGAGAAGCAGTCATATCCGACATTCCAGAAATACAGATCGTAAGGCACTCCGTCAAAGAAAATGTGCTGTCAAACCCTAACCTGGTTACCGATGAAGATTGCGCAGCATATTTGACCATCAGGGGTAAAGGCTGGGTATGCGAAATGGACAATCAGATAGTTGGCTTTGCAATAGCCGACCTGAAAGAGCACAATGTCTGGGCTTTGTTCTTAAGACCCGAATATGAGGGAAAGGGAATCGGGAAGCGGCTTCACAACATCATGCTCGACTGGTACTTTCAGCAAACAAAAAAAACGATTTGGCTGGGTACAGCTCCCAACACGAGAGCAGAGACATTTTACCGCATGCAGGGATGGACGGAAGCGGGCATGCACGGCACGAAGGAAATTAAGTTTGAAATGACTTTTGACAACTGGAAAGGCCAAAAGAACTTCCAGGCATCCAAATGACCGAACATCTGACATCCGAGTATCCCAATACCCCACCCGAATACCCGAATATCCAAATTCCCCATTCAACCCGATTTCAATTTATCCCTATCTTTACCCGCATTCCAAAACGATTTGAACTACCTCCGGTTTCCATTCATGAAAAGACTGATCTCCACTGCTAAAATCCTTTCGTTGCTCATTGTGCTGCTTCCGGTTTCAGGATGTATGCAGTATCCTGAGGGTCCTTTTTTTACATTACTTACCAGGGATGAACGGTTGGAAGGTACTTGGGCGATTGTATCAGTCAAGGATGCGGCAGGATCGGATATAACAGCTCAATTCGCAGAGTTTACGCTTACAGTGGAGGTGAACCGTTCCGGAGATAAGATATGGTCAACTTACAAGGCCGGCAATCTGAATTCATTTGGAACTTACCAATTTGCAGATTTCGGTGATGAGCTCATTATCATTTATACCACCATTGACGGAAACGAAGCCTTTGCACAGGTCTTCTACACCATCCGCCAACTCACAGATAAACGTCTCGAATATATCGACGACAAGGATTTCAACTTTGAGTGGGAAAAATATTAGAAGACCTCCCTGTCATTCAACAACGATCTTCTTTACTTCTGCAGAATTGCCGCTCCTGATTTCCACAAAATAAACACCGGCAGGCCACTGGCTAATATTCACGTCCAGTGAAGAAACTGCTGATAAGAATTTCTTATAGGAGATAATTCCGATGGAATTACTGATTGCGATGTAAGCATCTTCAGGTTCAGTCAGCTCAATAGTCAGATGATCACTGGCAGGAACGGGGAATACCGTAAATAAATCTTCATCATTAGAAATTGGTTCTGAAATTCTGAGTCCTTGTGAAGTAAAAGTATCAACCGGAGAAAATCCAGAAACTACCAGAGGGTTGAAATTACAAATCGTTTTTACCTTCCATTCATAGCTTGTAGCCGGAGATAAGCCGGTAAGAATAACCCGTGGCACAACGGTGGTTTTTGCCAGCCAGGGCACTGTTCCAACTTCACGATAGTTGACTTCATAACCTTTGCCCCCGTTAGCCCGCTCCCAGGCTAAAGCCATTTTTAAACCCTTCGGTACTTCCTTGGCAGTATAACCAGTGATTCTGCTGCAGGGATCCCAAACGTACTTGTGGGCCTGATAGCTTTTTTGACCAAACTCATCAAACTTAAGTTCCCAGGTGATATTCTTATCCATATCCACTTCGGTGAAATTCGGCCGGTTCAGATTCGTGGCGCTGTTGTTTCCCCAGTCAATAAGGGTATTGCCGTTTGGAAGCCGATGTGCGCTTCCCGTTGCCGGCCCATACACAGGCAAACTGTCTATATCAGGATGTTCGTAATACCAAACAAGGGTGGCGATCTTATTTACCTCATCAAGCTGATACTCTTTGGCGCTGGAGCGCTGCACCGGTAAGTAATTGCCGTTGTTATATATGAGGATGTTTCCATTGGTGAGGCGGCGAAGATCGTGCTGGTATGAAAAGTGTTCCGGTATATTATCATTTACAAAAGTGAACTCATTGTTTTCTCCGTTCAGCCTCCAAATGATCTCACCTGTTTCATGATCGATCCTGGTTAGTTCGTTCATGTGACGGTTTGAAATGAGCAGGTTATTATCGTAGTCGAGTTCGATGGAATTCGTATGCACATAATCCACGTTGACTCCCGTGAGGAAAACTGTTGAAACGGCATCATCAAACTCAAAATGATCCCACGTGCTCCATTCAAAAACCACATCTTTATTCTGATCCTGCTCCTGTATAATGACTCCGGTAACGGTGGCATCCGGTTTACCGCCGTATGGAGTCATGTCGATGGTCTGCTTGTTGTAAATCATGAGGAACACGTGTCCATCGGAATAGACAAGAAGATCGTGAGCATTCGTTTCCAATTCATATCCGTTTTTTGCCTGGAATGAGTCAATCACATTAAAGTTGGAATCGAGCATCAGCCAATTGAGCGAGTAGTAGTTCCAATGCGTGATGTATCCGTTGTAATTAACCTTGAAACCGTGTCCATTCAATCCCATATCGCAGGCCCATACCACCGTTCCGTCGTTTTCAATGATGGTGGGAAATGAATTCGTGTCTTCCGGATCAAAGTCTAACTGATTGTTGTAGAAAATCTGACCGGGTGCGGCATTGCTATTCGTCAAAATGGTATAGGTAGGAAGTGAATCGAGATTGCCGCCTCTTACTTCTTCTCTCCTGGAAGGGTTGATTGCGAAAATCTCTTCATCAATCTCACGGGCTGCCTGCTGATACTTCAGCTTCTGCTCCTCCGCAACAATCTCCCTGATCTTAAAGGAATATGATTTTCCTTCGATGGCCTCACCGGATTCTTTTTCCAGCTTTGAATGAATGGTCACAAAAACTGTTTCACCATATTCAAAAACCGGATCAGGTTTCACGATGATAGTCCTGCGGTCATCGGAAAGCCTGCAGGCATACTCATGAACTCCGCTTAATGAACCAACCATCTCAATCCAATTATTTTTTTTCAGGGAAGATTCATTAATGAATGAACCATTCCTGATTGCGAGAGTTACCTGAGGATTGTGATGCGAAGAACCCGGTAGCGGGTTGAGGTAGGAAAACTGGCCATTTAATTTTTCAGCGATAAGAATAATAATGATAAAAAGAATTATCGTCTGGATAAATATGCAGCGAATTTTCATACAGGTTCAAATGGTTGTACGAAGCGCCTGAACTCATGTTTCTGATTGAGGTGAAAAAACAGATGAAGCTACAAATGATAATACCCATGAAGGCGGAGCCTCCGGCATTATGTCCTGTGGAAATTTGGTAGGCACCCGGAAATATCTATCCTTCTAAAGCCTTGTGCGAGGCCTTTGCGATGATAAGGGTCTGATTGTAAGCAGCAGCATGAAAGCTGTAACTCAGCCGGGGATCATTCCACCATAATCTTCTTCACTTCTGAAGAATTGCCGTTCCTGACTTCCACAAAATAAACTCCGGCAGGCCACTGGCTAATGTTCACGTTCGCTGAAGAAACATCCGCTTCAACTTTCTCATAGCAAATAATGCCGATGGAATTTCTGATTATAATGGTCGCATCGTCAGTTTCTATCAACCTGATGGTTAAGTAGTCGCTCGCCGGAACGGGAAATACTTTGAATAATTCCTGCTCAGAAGACAGTTCTTCTGCAATCCTGAATCCAAGCGAAGTAAAAGTATCAGTTGGAGAGAACCCTGAAGCAACATCGGGATTGAAATCACAGATGGTTTTTACCCTCCATTCATAGCTGGTAGCCTTCGTTAAGCCGGTAAGAGCAGTCTTTGGCTTGTTGGTATTTTTTGTCAGCCACGGCACGGTTCCCAGTTTGCGGTAGTTCACTTCATAAGCTTTACCTCCATTCGCCCTATCCCAACTTACCACCACCTTAGCTCCCTTCGGCGTGGCTTTCATCGTATAGGGAGTAATGCGGCTGCATGGATTCCATTCGTACTTGTGAGCGGTATAGCTTTTTTGACCGTATTGGTCAAACTTAAATTCCCATGTGATATTCTTATCCATATCCACTTCCGTGAAATGCGGCCGATTTTGATCAATGGATGAGGTGCCCCAGTTGATCAATGTATTTCCATTCGGTAACCGGTGGACACTTCCGGTGGCAGGTCCAAAAACAGGCTTATCGAGATCGGGATGCTCATAGTACCAGATTAAGGTAGCTACTTTATTGACCTCATCAAGCTGATACTCCTTAGCGCTTGATCGCGGGCCTTCCAGGTAGTTGCCGTTGTTGTAAATGGTGACGTTGCCATTGACAATTCGCCGCAGATCATGTTGTGAGGAGAAATGCTCCGGAATGTTATCATTTACAAAAGTGAACTGATTGTTTTCACCGTTCATCCTCCAGATGATGTCGCCGGTCCCGTGATCGATCTTGGTGAGTTCGTTCATGTGCCTGCAGGAAATCATCAGGTTTCCATCGGTATCTCTTTCTATAGAATTGGCATGAACGTAATCAACGATAAATCCGGTTAAGTAAATGTTGTCAGTGGCATCATCAATCTCAAAGTGATCCCAACTGCTCCATTCAAAGACGATATCCTTATTCTTATCCTGTTCCTGAATAACCAGTCCTATAACGTCGGCATCCGGTTGTCCTCCATACGGAGTCATATCGATCGTTTGATGATTGAAGATCAGCAGGAAGATATGACCATCCGGATAAACCGAACAATCGTGGGCATTGGTCTCATACTCATATCCATTCCCTGCAACCAATGTGTCAATTTGATTGAAATTGGAATCGAGCACTATCCATGTGTTGGTTGAATAGCTCCAGTAAGTAAGATAACCGTTATAGTTGATCTTAAAATCATG
>Ga0247727_10010167_pt1 | contig 16755 bp, 19 predicted proteins | sample WisWelCaveWW1625_FD_202498 | JGI IMG/M metagenome (GOLD analysis project Ga0247727, IMG submission 202498) | Biofilm microbial communities from Wishing Well Cave, Virginia, United States - WW16-25 | ecosystem: Environmental > Aquatic > Deep subsurface > Groundwater > Cave microbial mat | place...
CTCGCGCTGGGGCTGGGAATTGCCGGGTTCTTTCTCGCGCAGAAGGAAGATGCGTGGGGCGTGGGATTGATTCCCCTGCTGATCGGCGTCGGCTATCTCGTTGTGTGGAAGCTCGACCCGAACCGGAAGGCAAGCTAGAGTGAACGCGCGTGGAACTCTCGGATGCAGATTTGATCGCCCGTGTGGTGCTGGACGACGATCATCACGCGTTTGCGGAGTTGGTGCGGCGCCATCAATCACCGGTGCGCGCGACGCTGCGGTCGTTGACGCGCGGCGACGAGGTGCGAGCCGACGAGCTGGCGCAGGAGACGTTTCTGCGCGCGTACCGGTCGCTGAAGAATTTCCGGGCGGAATCGCAATTCTCCACGTGGCTGTACCGGATCGCGTACAACGCGTTTCAGGACGAGCTGCGTCGAGCGAAGCCGCACGATGCACTCGAGGATCACGAAGCGGAGTTGACGCAACCGGCCGAGACGGAGCGCGTGGATTTGCAGCACGATCTGGCCGAGGCGATGAAGCGGCTGACGGACAACGAGCGCGCAGCCATCACGTTGTGCTACACGAGCGGGTTGACCCACGAGGAAGCGGCAGCGGCGCTGGGTTGGCCGCTCGGCACGGTGAAGACGAATATTTTGACTGGAAAAGAAAAGCTGCGGCGTTATCTTGAGTCGTGGCAGGACCGAAGAGCAACATGAGCAACCAACCCCAACGCGACTGGCTCGACGACGCGCTAAAGGAAAATGCACGGTACATCAGCGACAATGGCTTTACGGCCAGCATCGTCGCTGCGTTGCCGGTGCGTCAGCAACGCGATTGGGTGCGCTCAGTAATCCTGGGAATTGCTGCGGTTGCCGGTTGCGTGGCCGGGCTGGTTCTATTCCCGGGCGGGAAGTTTGTGACGGATTGCGTGCTACAACTCGTTCACGCGAAGGCGCTGCAACCGGCGTTGATCATGCCGGCCTTGGTGGTGGCCGGGCTTGTCGGCGCCGCGTTTATCCCCGTTGCGACCGAGAAGTAGCCGGTCGTCGACGCTTGGCGGATTCCCAGAACGCATCGAGTTCCTTCAAACTGCAATCCTCAAGGCGACGGCCGCGCTTCTGGACAGCCCGTTCGACCTTTTGAAAACGCTTGGTGAACTTGGCCACAGCGCGGTTGAGTAACTCTTCGGCCTGAAATCCCTCGAAGCGAGCGAGGTTCACGGTCGCGAAGAGCAAATCGCCGAGTTCTTCCGCGAGATACCGGCGTTTTCGCGTGGCGCGCAGCTCCCGGAGTTCTTCTTCGATTTTCGCGATCACGTCTTGCCGGCGTTTCCAATCGAAACCAACGCGCGCGACCTTGCGTTGCACTTTGTCGGCTTTTAGCAATGCCGGCAGGTGCCTGGGCAGATCGTTGAGGATGCTGTGCGAATTCTTTTCGGCTTTCTTGCCCAGTTCCCATTGCTGGAGGACTTCGGCGCTGGTCTTGAGCTTGCCGCGACCGAAGACGTGAGGGTGCCGGCGAACGAGCTTATCGGCGATGTTCTTGGCAACGGAATCGAAATCGAAATCACCGCGCTCGCCGGCCATCTGCGCGTGAAACGCGATTTGCAGGAGAAGATCCCCGAGTTCGTCCTTGAACGCGTGCATGTCGCGCGCGTCCAGAGCTTCAATGGCCTCGTAACATTCCTCGATGAGGTTGTGGCGGATGGAGCGGTGAGTCTGCTCGCGGTCCCACGGACAACCGCCGGGGCCACGAAGCCGCGCCATGATCCGCAGGAGCCGAGCGGTGTTCTTGGTTTGGGTCAAGAACCGCGGGCCTGGCTGCCGCTGGGGAATGCGAGCGCTTCCTCTTCCTGCTCGCTCAAAGCAGTCTGCCGGAGTGCCGAAGCCTGCTCCTGCCGGCGCATTTCCCAGAGACGCTCGAGTTCTGTTTCGAGCGCGGCAATGCGATGAGTGCCGACGGCGGGAAGGTCGTCCCCCGCGTTGGCCAGCCGGCTGCGGAGATTCTGAAGCTCGTCGGTCACATTCGCAATCTTTTCGAGCAGCGTAGGTTCCTTCGGTTTACGACCGGAAGTCAGGACCCGACGCAGTGGTGACGTACGACGGCTTTTCTTGGCCTTGGTAATATTTCGGCGTGATTTCATTGAATATGGTGACTCCGACACTGCATTTTTAGCATTTACTCAATGAAAGACAAGCCAATTAGCGGAACGAGACGGTAACCGCTTAGACATCAGCACGTTGCGACCTAGCGCCCCGGCATAGGGTGTGGCCGCTCGTGGTCGATCCGGAAGCTTAAGAGTTTTTCGACGTCGAATGTAAAATACCCTCGGAAACAGCTACGTCCTAGCAACAACGGAAGCCAATGCGGATCATCCTGCCACATTTCGTGGTACGGAATTTCACTCTCCTGGACCCAGCAGGGCGTCGCCTCGTCGGTTTCCCTTAGTTCCCCCTCGCAATTGTCGGCCGCGAAGACGGCGACGCGCAATTTGTAACCATCCAAAAAATGAAAATGAAGCTCGCCAACGTGATGGAGCCCGGTGGGCGTCACGCCGATTTCCTCCTGAACTTCGCGAATGGCCGACGCTTCGGCGGTTTCGCCTTTCTCGATCCGGCCGCCGGGTCCGTTGATCTTGCCGGCGCCGAGCCCCCGTTTCTTGCGAATCAGCAGCACCTGACCGTCACGCTGCACGAAACAGAGATTCGCCAACTCCGTCGGTTGCCAGGTTGCCCAATCGATCTGATTGACGTCCATGCTTCGCGCTCCTAACTCGTCGATTTCATGGGCGCAAAATCGCCCTCCTCGCAGCACCGGACAAATCCTTCGGTCACCTTCTTGAGGTCCTCCCACCGGGAACGAATCCGGTCGGCCTCTGTGCGCGAGATGCTGTTGTCCACCGCGGCCGTGGCGATGACCGCCAACATGTCCGCAAACTCCTGCACGATCTGGTTCGTCGCCGGCAAGACCGAGAACGACCGGCCCCGCGAGGTCCGAGGATTCTCGATGAAGAAGCCGCCCGCTCGCTCGCAAATCCATTGGACGATCCGTGGATCATTTGTCGCCGCGATCAACTCCGCGATGCGGTCAAGTGGGTTGGCCGCGCCACTCCCACCCTCTTCGCTCGGCTCGGCCCACTTGTACACCATCGAGAGTGACAGGCCCATGCCGGCAGCGACCTGCTTGGGATTGGACGACTCGAATACCTCGCGCAACAACTCGTGCGATTTCATACCGGGAAAATGGAGACTTCGCCGCGCAGTTGCAAGTCGCAAGTTACAAACGCCAGATGGATTTGTAGATGAATCTTAGCCGGCAAGCCTTACGATGCCGGCATGAAGCAAGATGATTGGCTTGACGCCGCGCAACCGGCAGCGCGAAGATGCGCCCGAGGAAGGCGACCATGATCCGCGTGTGCCCGAAGTGCGACGTACCGCTGTTTCTCGTTCATTTCAAGAACATCGAAGTGGACGTGTGCCCCACGTGCCGGGGAATCTGGCTCGATGCGGGCGAACTTGAAGAGTTACTGCGCCAGACGGGTGCCGGTGCTGACGATCCGTTGCTGCAATTCCAGAAGCAGCCGGGCGTTGCCGCGCCAAAGGCCGGTCACTTGTGCCCGCGCTGCGATGAACGACTTCGCGAGATCCGCGCCGGTGACTCTCTCACGCTCGACCGGTGTCCGCGTGGACACGGGTTGTGGTTTGACGCCGACGAACTGGCGCAACTACTTTCGCAATTCCCGGCGTCGGCCGGCGCTGCCGGGACGATCGCTTACTTGAACGAGATGTTTAGTCTGACACCAAAACGCTAATACGGAGGAATCATGTCTATTGTACTTATCGTCATCGCGGCGGCCGTGGTGCTGGTTTTGTTGTGGGTGGCCGGGGCGTACAACGGCCTCGTCCGCCTGCGCAATCAACTTGAGAACGCCTGGGCGCAGATCGACGTCCAACTCAAGCGCCGCCACGATCTCATCCCCAACCTCGTCGAGACCGTCAAAGGCTACGCCAAGCACGAAAGCGGTACGCTCGAGAAGGTCATTCAAGCGCGCAACATGGCCATCGCTGCCAAGACGGTCGGCGAGCGCGCCGAAGCGGAAAACGTGCTCTCCGGCACGCTCAAGTCGCTCTTCGCCCTCGCCGAATCGTACCCCAACCTCAAGGCCGACCAAAACTTTCTGCGCTTGCAAGAAGAACTGACGTCGACGGAAAACAAAGTGTCGTTCTCCCGGCAGTTCTGCAATGACAGCGTGCTTGGCTATAACACCGGCATCGAAGTGTTCCCGAAGAACATCATCGCCAGTATGTTCAACTTCGGTCGCCGCGACTTCTTCGAGGTCAAGGCCGAAACGGAGCGCGAGGCGCCGAAGGTCTCGTTCTAACGATACCGCCGCTTCGTCTCGATGTGGGAGCAAATCCAGGCTAACCGGCGCCGCTCCGCCGTCCTCATCTCGATGATGGCGGTGATTCTGGTATTGCTCGGCTACGTGGCCGGCGAGGCTCTCGCGCCCGGCGGCGGTGGCGTGCTCGGCCTCGGTGTCGCGCTGATTGTTTTCCTCGTTCGACTGGCGATCTACTTCGGCGCGGCGGAGTCCGTGTTGCTCAACGGCGCCCACGCCCGCGAGATTCAACGAGACGATTCGCCACAGCTCTTCAACGTCGTCGAAGAAATGAAGATCGCCGCCGGCCTCCCGTTCATGCCGCGCATCTATCTCATCGACGACCCGGCCCCCAACGCCTTCGCCATCGGTAACAAACCGGAGAAGTCAGTCGTCGCCGTCACCACCGGCCTGCTCCACCGGCTCAACCGTGACGAACTCCAAGGCGTCATCGCCCACGAGATCGGTCACGTCCGCAATCGCGATGTTCAATTCATGACGCTCGCGGCGATCATGCTCGGCTCCATCGTGCTGCTCGCCGAAATTGCGCTGCGCACCATGCGTTTCGGAGGCCGGTCGCGCACCCGGTCGGATTCACGCGGCAGCGGCCAAGCGCAACTCATCCTTCTCGTCGTTGCGCTGCTCTTTGCGATCCTCGGCCCCATCATGGCGCAACTTCTCTACTTTGCCTGCTCCCGGAAACGCGAATTCCTCGCCGACGCCTCCGGCGCGCAGTTCACCCGGTATCCCGAGGGCCTCGCGTCCGCCCTCGAAAAGATCTCCGCCGCGCATGAACCGCTCAGTTTCGCCAGCAAAGCCACCGCCGGCATGTTCATCGTCAATCCCCTCGCCTGCGCCGCCGGCACCGACGATTCATCGAGCATCTTCTCGACGCACCCGTCCACCACTGAACGCGTTCGCATCCTTCGCAGCATGACCGGCGCATCGCTCGCCGACTACGACGCCGCTTACCGGCGCGCCAAAGGTGCCGGCGTCATCGGCTCGACTTCGTTACGCGACACATCCTCACAAACCATCCGGGCGGCTTCCGCTGCCGGCCCGATCGAATCGCGTGCCGATGCGCAAAGCGCCGCGCGCCGCGCGTTCGGTTACCTCACCGTTCATTGCAACTGCGGGCTGGATATCTCCGTGCCGGAAGGCTACGAGCAAGACACCATCCGCTGCATCCGGTGCGGCAGCACGCTTCCCATTCCAACCGCCAGTGATGCCGGGCCGAAGGACGTACCGCTCACCTACCGGCGCACGAGCGAGGGCTGGGAGTCGCTCCGGTGCGCCTGTGGTCGCACCATCCAAATCAGCCCGGCGTTTGCCGCGCCGTTTATCCGTTGCAACAGTTGTGGCCGGCAGATTACCGTGGAGGCATGATTCGCGTCGCCGCGCCGCCAGCGAAGCCGCTGCTGATTTTTGATGGCGATTGCGGCTTTTGTCGGCGCTGGATCGAGCGGTGGAAACTTCAGACCGGCGACCGCATCGAGTACGTTGCCGCGCAGGAGGTCGTTGGACGGTTCCCGGAAATCCCGGCCGAGCACTTCGTGCAATCCGTCCAGTTCATCGAGCCGGACGGCTGCGTGTACAGCGGCGCGGAAGCGGTGTTCCGGTCACTCAATCGCCGGTGGTTCTACGAGAAGGTTCCCGGCCTCGCGCCGGTCAGTGAGTGGCTTTATGGATTCATCGCGCGTCACCGGCGACTCGCTTCGGCGCTCACGCCGGCCGCGGAGACACACATTTTCTCACGCTGGATTTTTCTGCGTGCGCTCGGCGTTATCTGGCTCGTCGCGTTTGTGTCGCTCGGCACGCAGCTAGACGGACTCATCGGTTCTCACGGCATCTTGCCGGCGGCGCGGCTGATGCAGCAGGCCGAAGCCGGCATCGAACACAACGGCTTCGGCATGTATTGGCTGTTACCGACGCTGTGTTGGTTCAACTCCAGCGACACGTTTCTGCAGTTTCTCTGTTGGGGCGGTGCGGTTCTGTCGTTGCTCGTCATCGCCGGCATCGCGACGGCACCGGCTTTATTCGGATGCTGGCTATTCTATTTATCGTTGTCGGTCGTCTGCGACGTGTTTCTCGGCTATCAATGGGACGTGCTGCTGCTCGAGGTGGGGTTTCTCGCCGTATTCGTTGCACCGTGGCAATTCTCGCCCCACCTCTCCCGGCAATCATCGCCGCCCCGGCTGGCGCTGTGGTTGTTGCGGTGGCTGCTGTTCCGGCTGGTGTTCATGTCCGGCGTCGTGAAACTCGCCAGCAACGATCCGACGTGGTGGAATCTGAGCGCGTTGACGTTGCACTACGAGACGCAACCGCTGCCGACATGGATCGGCTGGTACGCTCATCAGTTGCCGGTGTGGTTCCAGAAATTCTCATGCGGCGCGATGTTCGCCATCGAACTCGGCGCGCCGTTTCTCATCTTCGGGCCCCGGCGACTGCGGTTGTTCGCCGCCGGTGCGATCACGTTTTTGATGGTCTTGATCGGGTTGACCGGCAACTATTGCTTCTTCAATCTGCTGGCGGTCGCGCTGTGCGTGTTGCTGGTGGACGACGTCACGTGGCGGCGTTTCTTCCCGGCGTCGTGGCGCGATCTGTTACCGGTGCGGGCAGGTTGGCGGGACCGGGCGCGTCGCTGGGCGCTGTTGCCGGTGGCGACGGTCATTGCGTTGATCACGATCACACAGTTGTCCCTCGCGTGCCGGCTGCGTGTCCAGTGGCCCAAATGGTACATCCGCGCCTACCTTCGCTCCTTTCAGTCGTTGCAGCCGTTTCGCAGCGTGAATTCGTATGGCTTGTTCGCGGTCATGACGACGACGCGGCCGGAGATCGTCGTCGAAGGCAGCGATGACGGCGTGGACTGGAAGGCGTACGAGTTCAACGACAAACCCGGCACTCTCACGCGGGCGCCGTCGTTTTGCGAACCGCATCAGCCGCGCCTCGACTGGCAGATGTGGTTCGCCGCGCTCGGCAGCTACCAGAGCAATCCGTGGTTCCTCGAATTCTGCGGCCACCTCCTGCGCGGCACGCCGGAGGTCACGCGGCTTGTGGCCGTCAATCCCTTCCCGGCCGCGCCACCCCGCTATCTGCGCGCCACCGTGTACGAGTATCGCTTCACCGATTTCGCGACGCGTCGAGCGACCGGCCAGTGGTGGCGTCGTGAACGCAAAGGTCTATACTGTCCTCTGCTCTCGTTACCGCAATGACAATCGCTGCGCTATTTCGCGTGGACTATCACCATTGGTGGCTCGTTGCCTTCTACGTTCTCGTGCTCGGCGCATTCCTCTTCGGCATTCTCCAGCCACGTCGGAAACGCGAATGGCGCTCGGCCGGCGTCGCGCAGGCGTGGATCGTTGCGCTCTATGCCGAAATGTACGGCTGGCCACTCACGATGTACGCCGTCGCCTGGCTGACCGGTAAACAGGAATATGTAACGGAGCACTTTCGCGGTCACGCGTGGGCGTATCTGCTCGGACTCGGCGATTGGGGTGCGATCGCGTTCGACGTGGCCGGGCAATGTCTGATTGCAGCCGGCGCCGTGCTCGCGATTCTGGGTTGGCGGGAAATCCATGCCGGACGCGGTCGGCTCGTCACGACCGGTCTCTATCGCCGCATCCGGCACCCGCAATATGCCGGCTTCTTCTTGTTTCTGATCGGCAGCGTGGTGAATTGGCCGACCTTGATCACGTTGTTGATGTTGCCGGTCTTGCTCGCCGTGTATTACCGGCTGGCGCGACAGGAGGAGGCCGAGGCGGAGGCGATCTTCGGCGCCGAGTACGAAGCCTACCGGTCTACGACCGGCATGTTCCTGCCGCGGGTTGCTCGCCGATGAGGAACTCGAGCGCCTTCTCGTAGCTGCGGCGTTCGAGATAATGGCGAAGCTGCGCCGGCGCGTCCGCCGGTAAGCGAGCCTCCAACTCGAGCACGCGATTCAACGCCGTGCCGATCTGGCCGGGGTCGCGCGTCGCGCTCGCGGCCATGAACGCCGTCAGCGCCTCGCGCAATTCATTTGCGGATGGATTCGACATGTTTTGCCTGGAAATCCCACAACAGCCAATCGTCATCCGGTACGAACTTCTTGAGCTTCGTGTCCCACTTCTTGGGCAGTTTGTGATTCAGCTTCTCCAGAAACGGTAAGAGCGGGCGCTTCGGCTTGAATCGTTTCTCGTGCGCATCGAGCGGGATGTCCGTGTGCCAGCCGAATTTCTTCCGGTAACGCGCGAAACCGAAACCGTCGAAGAAATTGTCGCCGCCGACCAGCGGGATGTACCACAAACTCGGGATGGCGCGCAGGTTCTCCTTGATCGGAATCTCGCGTTCGAGTCGTTGCAGCAGCGCCGTGCCCCGGGGATCGTCCCGCAAATGTTCGCGCAGCTCGTGCAACGTCGGGAAGACGACAGCCGGGCTGACGAACAGGACCGGCTTGTGTTGCTGGGTGGCCGTGATGACTTCGTGCGGCGTACCGACGCTGTAGATGTTGGTGGGACAATAGGAAATCGCAAAGTCGCTCGTGTCCACCATCCGCAGATCAATGTGGAGCGTCTCCCAAAACTGTTTCGCGCACCACGACCGGGCTTTCGCGCCATTGGCGCCGCCGGCATAAGTCCAGCGATCCTTGATCTTGTCGCCACTCTTCACGTCTTCCCGGCCATACTCGTGCAACCCGCGCACGTCCGGCTTGAACCACGGATCGAACACCGTCACGCCGGCCGTTTGAAGAAACTGGCTGACCCGGTTGCGCCAGCCGAGTTTCTTTTCGTCCACGCGCGACGCCACAAAGTCCATCGGCCCGGAAAGATAAACGCGCGCGCCGCGCAAGAGTCCAGATTTCTTAGCCATTTCGCCTCCTCAAGGTTCGGTACCGGCGAATCAATGTGTTTGTCGAACTATCGTGTTCCAATGCCGGCTCGGCTTGGCTCTGCAACTCCGGCGTGATTTGTTTTGCCAACACTTTGCCCAACTCGACGCCCCATTGGTCGAACGAATCGAGATTCCAAATGACGCCTTGCGTAAAAACGATGTGTTCGTACAGCGCGACGAGCTTGCCGAGCATCTCCGGCGTGAGCCGGTCGGCCAGCAAGGTGTTCGAGGGCCGGTTGCCGTCAAAAACCCGGTGCGACTCTTCGGCGCTCTTGCCGAACGCCAGCGCTTCGCTTTGCGCGAAGAGATTCGACATGAGCAAGTCGTGGTGTTCGCCAACCGGGTTCAACGTCTGGCTGAAACCAATGAAGTCGCACGGGATGAGCCGCGTGCCTTGGTGGATAAGCTGATAGAACGAGTGCTGGCCATTCGTGCCGGGCTCGCCCCAGAAGATCGCGCCGGTCTGGTAGTCCACACGCGTGCCGTCGAGGGTGACGTATTTGCCGTTGCTCTCCATCGTGAGTTGTTGGAGATAGGCCGGGAAACGTTTCAGGTATTGATCGTACGGCAACACCGCCACCGTCTCCGCGCCGAGGAAGTTCGTGTTCCAAATGCCGAGCAAGCCCATCAACGCCGGTAAGTTCTTCTCGAATGGCGCCGTCCGGTAATGCTCGTCCATCGCATGAAAGCCGGCCAGCATCGCGCGAAAATTCTCCGGCCCGATGGCGATCATCGTCGAAAGGCCGATTGCCGACTCCATTGAGTACCGGCCGCCGACCCAATCCCAAAAGCCAAACATGTTCTTCGGATCGATGCCGAACTTTTTTACCTCAGCTTCATTCGTCGAGATCGCGACGAAATGTTCGTCCACCGGCAACTTGCCGAGCCATTGCCGGGCCGTGTGCGCATTGGTCATTGTCTCCTGCGTCGTGAACGTCTTCGATGCGACGATAAACAATGTCTCGGCGGGCAAAAGATCACGCGTCGCCTCGGCGAAATCTGTGGCGTCCACGTTGGAGACGAATCGAAACGTCAGTTCGCGCTTCGAGTAATGCCGGAGTGCTTCATACGCCATCACCGGTCCGAGGTCCGAGCCACCGATGCCAATGTTGACGATGTTCTTGATGCGTGTGTCGAGTTTCTTGGTGAACTCGCCCATCCGGTCGAGAACTTCGTGCACGTCCGGGACGACATTCTTGCCGTCAACGATGACGCTGGCATTGCGTGGCGCGCGCAACGCGGTATGCAGCACGGAGCGATTCTCGGTCGTGTTGATCTTCTCGCCGTGAAACATCGCCTCGATACGTTCGCGCAACCGGCAGTCCTCGGCAAGGTTCACCAACAGCTTCAGCGTCTCGCCGGTCACGCGGTTTTTGGAATAGTCGAGGTAGATTCCACCGAACTCAGCCGTCAAGCGTGCGCCGCGTTTCGCATCGTCGGCGAAAAGCTGCCGGAGATGGACGTCTTTGATCTTCGAATGATGCGACGCCAGCGCCTGCCAGGTCGGGCGTTGGGTAAGAGTTGCCATACGAAAAAGTATTACCGCGAATCCTTACCGGAGGAAAGCTTCGCCGCTCGTCGGATCAGTTCCAATGCGACCGGCAAATTCAGATCGTCGAGTTTCTTGAACCGAATACAACTCTTGCCGACCGACACTTTACCGAGTCGCTTCTTGTTATTCTCCGGCAAATGGCCATTTTCGCCGCAGATGCAAATATAGAGGCCGATATGCTGCTTCTGGCTCGCCAACCCGACGACCGGGAAATCTCCTTCCCGTCCGCTCGCATACCGGTAATGATACGAACCATAGCCGAGATTCCCGTACGCGATGTGCGGCTTGAGTTTCGGCGCCGCCTTGCGAATCGCTTTGTGCAACGCGGTTAACGCCACCCGCCGCTCGGCCGGCAAGCTGGCAAGATATTGGGACGGCGTTCGAATCCCCCTCGATGCTTTCATGTTCACCTCTCGAAAAGTTGTGCCGCACCAGTAAAACCGGTCACTTCGGCTGCGGTCTTGCCGGGAAACACTTCAAGCTTCAGTGCGCGGTTGGACACCAGTTGCGCCAGCGCGACTGCTTGCACGACATCGGCGTCGTGGCGTCGCTGCAACTGGCCGGCGGTGCCGAGCTGGCCCCACAATAATTCGTATTTTATCAAACCGTCTGTGGCGCTGACTTGCGCCGGATCGGGGCCATTCCCTTTCACCCAGAACTGGCGCGGCTGACCCTGATAGTTGCCGAGCGACACCACGACCTTGCCCGGCTCAACATGATGATAGACGAACGCGAGGTGGCCGTACCAATAATCCAACCGGCGATTCAAGCCCGCGTAGCCGCCGCTGTTCTGCCGGTACCAATTTCCCACCAGCCGGCCGTCCACATCGTAATCCATGCGGCCGCCCAGCGGCCGCGTCTGGCGCGGGTTGAGCGCGAGCAATTGACTTCGCAGCGGCTCGTCTGCGTAATCGAACGGGTCAACTGTGTGTAATTTCCACGGATCCCGCTCTAGAAACTGTTCGGGACGCACGAAGCCGGTACGCGTGACGGTTGTGTCAACCATCGCAAAGTCAAAGGTCCGGCCGTGAACCTGGCCGATCACCTGCCCCGCTTTGACCGGGATGCGCACTTGAATCGGCTGACCCGGCTTGAGTGTGTCCCCCACGCGCGTCCGCAACTCATCCGTTAGCCCGTCCAAGTGGTCCACGTAACTCCAGCACGTCGCGGAGTGTTCGATGATCACTTTGAGATCCACCTCCCGGTCGAACACGGCCGGGTCGGGATTGCCTTTGGGGCGCCATTGGATGTTGACGATGTATCCGTCCGCCATCGCCAACACGTCACAGCGTTGGTCGACCGTCTTGGTGACCAGATACAAATGATCACTCGGCGTCACGTGCCCACTAGCGGTTAGCCCCATCGGAATGATGGTGCCGATGTCATTGAGCCGCAGCGGGAAGTTCTTCAGTCTGACCGGCCCGTTCCCGGTGGCTTTTCCCGCGCTCCACATTCGATTCAAGAGGCCGGCCGCGGAGACCGGTTCGCTCTGCGCGGCCGGTAGCGCGACCAGAACAGCCGCAAGAAAGGCAGTTGCCGCCTTCACGCCTTCTGGTAAATCTCCGCGCCGGCGCGCTTGAATTCCTCACTCTTGGCTTTCATTCCTTCTTCGGCGTATTTGCGGACTTCTTCCGTGATCTTCATCGAACAGAAACTCGGGCCGCACATCGAACAGAAGTGGGCGAGTTTCGCGCCATCCGCCGGTAAGGTCTCGTCGTGGAACTCGCGCGCCGTTTCCGGATCGAGCGCGAGATTGAACTGGTCTTCCCAGCGAAATTCGAAGCGCGCTTTGCTCAGCGCATCGTCCCACTTCTTCGCGCCGGGATGGCCTTTGGCGAGGTCGGCGGCGTGCGCGGCGATTTTGTACGCGATGACGCCGGCTTTCACGTCGTCCCGGTCTGGCAGACCAAGATGCTCCTTCGGCGTGACGTAGCAGAGCATCGCGCAGCCGTACCAGCCGATCATCGCCGCGCCAATCGCGCTCGTGATGTGATCGTAGCCGGGCGCGATGTCGGTTGTGAGCGGGCCGAGTGTGTAAAACGGCGCTTCGTCGCACCATTCGAGCTGCTTGTCCATGTTCTCCTTGATGAGATGCATCGGGATGTGGCCGGGACCTTCGTTCATCACTTGCACGCCGTGCTGCCACGCGATCTTGTTCAACTCGCCTTGCGTCTTGAGCTCGGCGAACTGCGCTTCGTCGTTGGCGTCGGCAATCGAGCCGGGACGCAAGCCGTCGCCGATGGAAAAACTCACATCGTACGCCGCCATGATTTCACAGATGTCATCCCAATGCGTGTAGAGAAAGTTCTCTTGATGATGCGCCAGACACCACTTCGCGAGAATCGAGCCGCCCCGGCTGACGATGCCGGTCAGACGCTTGGCCGTGAGCGGAATGTACCGGAGCAACACGCCGGCATGCACCGTGAAATAATCCACGCCCTGCTCCGCTTGTTCGATGAGCGTGTCCCGGTATGCTTCCCAAGTGAGTTCCTCGGCTTTGCCGCCGACTTTTTCGAGCGCCTGATAAATCGGGACGGTGCCAATCGGCACCGGCGAGTTGCGGATAATCCACTCGCGCGTCTCGTGGATGTTCTTGCCGGTCGACAAATCCATCACGGTGTCGGCGCCCCATTTCGTCGCCCAACGCATCTTCTCGACTTCTTCCTCGATGCTTGACGCGACCGCGCTATTACCGATGTTGGCGTTGATCTTCACAAGGAAGTTGCGGCCAATGATCATCGGCTCAGATTCTGGGTGGTTGTGATTGGCCGGTATGATCGCGCGGCAACGAGCGACTTCGCTGCGGACGAATTCCGGTTCGAGTTCTTCGCGGATGGCGATGAATTCCATCTCCTGAGTGACGACGCCTTCCCGGGCGAATTGGAGTTGCGTCCTGCGCGGACGGCCGGCGACCCATGGCTGCCGGAGTTTCGGCAGCCCGGCTTTCAGGTCGTCGTTGTCGGGACCGCTCGTGTCGTACACGCGCAGCGGCTCATTCACTTCGATCTGGCCGGAATGGCTGACGGTCGGTGAGAGTTCAATCTCTCGGAACGGAACACCCGCGACGTAGACTTTGCGGGATTTCGGAAAACTCTTCGGTGCGATCATCTGCCTCCCTCCGCCGGCATTACCCGGATCAGGTTGTGTGGGTTTGTTCTCAGCCCCGCATTACCGGAGCACCCCAACGAATCAATTAAACGACTTGCCGCAGCCACAACTCGAATGCACGTTCGGGTTCTGGATCTTGAACCCGGAGCCTTGCAGGCTGTCCACGTAATCAATCACGCTGTCCTTCAGGAAATTGGCGCTCATCGGATCGATGACGACCTCAACGCCGTCCTGCGCGATCACCGCGTCGTCCGCTTTCTTCTCGTCGAACGCCATGCCGTATTCCATGCCGGAGCAGCCGCCCGCTTCGACGTACACCCGCAGCGGTTTGCCGGCGGCATCCTGTTCTTGTTGCAGCGTGCTGATATGTTTCGTGGCCGTTTGTGTCAGCGTAATCATCGAGAGAAGTTTACCAAGCGCAACCCGCCCTGTCAAACGCGCCTCGACGGGGTTTTTGCCTTGCCGGGTGGGGCGACTGCTGATTACTGTGCACGACAATGCCTCTGACACGCGACATGATCGAGGTGTTTCTGGTTGTCGGCGTCACGTTTGTCCTCTTTGCCACGGAGAAACTGCGCACGGATGTGCTGGCGCTTTCGGTGTTGTGCGTGCTGGGCATGCTGAAGTTGCTCACGCCGCAGCAAATGCTGTCGTGCTTCAGCGATCCCGCGCCGATCACGGTCGCGGCGATGTTTGTGCTCGGTGCGGGGCTGACGCGCACCGATGCATTGGAAGGTATCAACCGCCGGCTGCTGCGCATCGCCGACAAGGGCGAGATGGCGTTGCTGATCGCAATGATGTTGCTGGTGACGTTGGTCTCGGCGTTCATCAACAACACGGCGGTAGTGGCGTTCTTCATGCCGGTGGTGCTCAACGTCTGCGCGCAAAAGCAGATCTCTCCGTCACGGTTCCTGATCCCGCTGTCGTATGGCGCGTTGTTCGGCGGCGTGTGCACGCTGATCGGCACCTCCACCAATATCGTCGTCAACAGCGTCGCCGTCCGTCACGGCTTGGCGCCGATCCATATGTTTGAGCCGACGGCGGTGGGGATCGTGTTGGCGCTGGCGGGCGTCGCGTACATTGTTGTGATCGGGCGGCGTCTGTTACCGAGTCGCGAAACACTCACGACGCTGCTGGTGGCCAGCAGCGGCAAAGAATTCCGCACCGACGTCGTGGTGTTGCAGGACTCGCCGCTGATTGGCCAATGGCTCGGCGAGGTGCGCAAGAAACATCTGCGCTCGGGCACGATCATCGGCGTGGAACGCGACGGCCAGCCCATCGCAGGCCCGTACGACCGGCTGGCCTTGGATGCCGGCGACCGCATCACCATGAATCTGGCGATGTCCGGCGTGCGCGACGTGCAGGCCGCGCGCGGGCTGGCGTTGTTGCCCGAAGCTGCTCTCGGCATCGAGCAGATCGGTATCGAGGCCACTGCGTTGGTCGAAGCCATTGTGCCCAACGGCAGCCCGCTGTTGGGCAAAAATCTGCGCGCACTGGATTTCGCCCATCGTCACGGTGTGCGCATCCTCGCCCTGCACCGGCACGGCATGAATCTGCGTGAACGCTTCGAGGAGGTCCCGCTGCATTTCGGCGACACGCTGCTGCTGCAAGGCACCGAGACGGACATGGAGGCGCTGCGCGACGATCGCTCGCTGCTGCTGCTGACCCCGGTAAAACTACCGAAGCCCCGCCGGCACAAAGGCTGGCTGTCCATCGCCATCGTGGCCGGCGTGATGATCACCGTCAGCATCGGCGATTTTCCCGTGGCCAACATCGCCCTCGGCGGCGCGTTGTTGTTGGTGCTGACGCGTTGTCTCGACATGAACGAGGCGTACGAAGCGATCAATTGGAACATCATCATGCTCATCGCCGGTACTCTCGGGCTGGGGCTGGCGATAGAGAACACGGGCGGTGCCGGATTCATCGCCGGCATGCTCGACCGTGCGTTCGGGCAGATGGGCCCGTTCCTGGCGTTGTCGGGCACGTATCTGGTGTCGGTGATTCTCACCGAATTGCTGTCCAACACCGCCGTCGCCGCCTTGATGACGCCGATTGCCATCAGCAGCGCGCAGGCGCTGGGATGCGACACGCGGCCGTTTATCTTTGCGGTGATGATTGCGGCCAGCGCCGGGTTCGCTTCCCCGATCGGCTACCAGACCCACACGATGGTGTACGGCGCCGGCGGCTACAAGTTCACCGATTACCTGAAGATCGGCGTGCCGCTGGACATTCTGTTCTGGTTGCTGGCCACGTTCCTGATCCCCATGTACTGGCCGCTCAAGCCGTAGCCGGTCAATCAATCACCACGCCGCCGTAGCCGACGACCGATGAGAAATCGCCGGTCACCTCGCCGCTCGTCCGGTAGTCAATCAACTCCGCGTGCCGCGCCCCGAGTTTCTTGGCGGCGTGAATCACCACGTACGTCGGCGCAACCCCGCACATCGAGACCTCGACCTCTTTCACGCGTTGCATCAATCCGTCTTCGTCGAGATTGACCACCGCCTCGAGCACCAACTTGTCTTTGATGCGTGACGTCTCCCGGTCCTCGTAATGATTCAAGTCCGTGGACGCGACCAGCAACACCGGCCGCCCGGACTCGCGCACCGTTTGCGCGATGGCGGCGCCGATCTCCGCCAACTCATGCCGGCCACCCGCCTCCGGCCATCCTCCGCCGATCAACACCGGCACGATCTGCACGTTGGGATTGAGCCGCTGCAGCATCGGCACCTGGACTTCCAGAGAATGCTCGGCGGCATGAGCCCGCGGATCGGACGCCAACAACTCGCAGCAATCCAACAACGATGCCGCCAACGCCGCCGCCACCGGCACATCGCCCACCGGCGTGCGCCAACTGCCGGCATCAAACAGTGCG
>Ga0247727_10010168_pt1 | contig 16752 bp, 16 predicted proteins | sample WisWelCaveWW1625_FD_202498 | JGI IMG/M metagenome (GOLD analysis project Ga0247727, IMG submission 202498) | Biofilm microbial communities from Wishing Well Cave, Virginia, United States - WW16-25 | ecosystem: Environmental > Aquatic > Deep subsurface > Groundwater > Cave microbial mat | place...
GTTCGACCGGGTGCGCGGCATGTGCGACAGCGAGCAGGAGTTTCTCCAGGGCGTGATCGACTTTCACCAGAACCGAACGATCACGCGCCTCAACATCGCCATGGAGCGGCTGGCGCTCATCACCGTCGTGCTGCTGCCGGTCACCGCGATTGCTTCCATTTACGGCATGAATATCATTGTATTCGAGCGGACCAACCTGGTTCAGGTCGGCGTCGTGCTCGCCGTGATCACGACGATGATGACGGCTATTTTCCGCTGGGCGAAGCGCCGCGGCTGGTGGTGAGAGTTCGTCGTGACGCCTTCATGAAATCGGAAGATTGGGGCGACTACGAAGATTTTTATCGCACGAATGTTATTGGAACAGACAATGTGTTGCAAGCCGCGAGCGCGAGCGGTGTGCGAAAATTCGTGCATGTGAGCACCGAAGCTGTGCTCGCCGATAACCAAACTGCCGTGTGCCTCATCGGCGAAGAAGTCACCGTCAATGACGCCAAAGCCCGCCGCGAGTTGGGCTATGCTGGGAAGGTGTCGATTGAGGAAGGATTGGCGGAGATGGTGCCTTCTGAAGAATAATATCCCTCTTGACAATATCAGATAAAAAAGTTAAAATAGAGTAACGAGAATTTTATTGCTGTGATTTTTGATCGGGCCGCCTGAATTTCATTTTAAATAGAAAGTTTAGTGATCAATCAGCAATTGCCAACTTTTTGAACCAAATCCAGCCGCTGTCAATTACAATGAAGAAGACAAATCACCACGCACAGCATCAGCCAGATAAAGATTCAAAACCGATTTTGTATGTTATTTGGCAGACGGCTTTGCCAGTACTGGCTACCATATTAGGCGTGTTCATTGGCCCGCTTTTTGAGCAGATGGTTCCGCCGTTGTTTGATGCTAAGAATCTTCCATATATTGCTTTTGGAGTAATCGCCTTTTTATTCTTGATAGGCTCGACTCTGAAGCTGTCTCTTGCTGCAAACACTTATAAACGTATTAACGCATTGGAACGGGAGAGCGCTTCTATCGCAGAAACTCTTGGGCCGCGTATCCGAACAGTTCCTTATGATGAAGCTTCCGCTGAACTGAAACAGCGCACCTCGAATGCACAGTTTGAAATTCTGGTTTTGAGTAACAAAAGATACGATTAGGAAAAAAAACAACCTGTCGACTTCGATGAATCATTTACAATCCAATCTCCTCAGCGACAAGAACACTATAAATCAAGCCAAGCAAAGCTGTTAAAAGAGAAAGGAAGCCAATTTCGTTTTGTTAAGATCGTGCAAATTCCTGATGGACATACGCTTAATGAAGTTTTTCCAAGTGATCCCATCTACCAAGACGATTGCAAATTTATTGTAGAATTGAGCAAGGCCGATCCCAAATTTGCAAGTTTGAGAGTTTCTGCAATCCATTTTCAAAATACGTTTTGCATTATCGACCGGTCATTTCTTTATGTTGAGTTCTCCGTTCGCAATTTCATGAAAAAGGATGTGAAGCCGTTTACGATGCTTGTTGACGATAGTAATTCCGAAATCATCCAAGATTTTGTGAATATATTCGAAAGTATTTATGCAGATTCAAGGCGCATTGATTCAATATGAGCATAGACACTGATCTTTACTCAAGCCGTTTGCGTGAACGAGCCATCATTCCTTCCGAACAAAAGGTTCTTATTGCACGGTTAAGCGGTTCGGAACAGGAAAAAGATCTTACTACTCCGGTAAACTGTCGTGGGTATGGACGTATACGACATTTTCGGTTGTTTAATCACGATCACTGGTCTCCGAATCCGCTCCCGATTCTACCAGCTTGCAAAGCGCTTGGTCATCCACCTGATGTTGTGCTTCGCGCGCAAGTGTTTCAAAATGCCGCTTGCAATTGGAGGTGTTGGTATTGCTTCGTGGACTTTAACCGCCTTTCTGCAGACCGTCGATTCTCAGAATATTTCACTTCTAACGAGCTGATTAAGCTGTATCTTGAGGAAGGAGACAGGCCGGAAGTCATCGATCTTTCCGGAGGCCAACCTGATCTAGTTCCGGAATGGCTCTTATGGACAATGGAATCCCTCGGGGAGAACGGCTTGAAAGGGAAAATTTTTCTTTGGTCGGATGACAATTTGAGCAACAGATATTTTTGGAAATTTCTCACGCCTGATCAAAGAAAGAAAATTGCGAGATTTCCCAAATACTCTCGCGTCGCGTGTTTTAAAGGATATGACGAGATTTCTTTTGCATTCAATACTTTAGCCGCTCCCGACCTTTTTCATCAGCAGTTTGAAATTTATCGCGATTTGTTAAAGGAAGGATTGGACTTGTATGCTTATGTAACTTTTACTGCCGTGCCGCACGAAGGATTACAAAGCACTATGGAACGATTTGTCGATAAACTTCAGGCGATTCACCACAATTTGCCTTTACGAACGGTGCCATTAAAAATAGAAGTCTTCACACCGACACAAGACCGCATCAAGGAAAACCATGAAATGGCTTTGACATTTCAATACGAAGTTCATCAGGCCTGGCTCGAGCAATTAAACCAACGTTTTTCCGAAACTGAACGCAACCTGCCAATTTGCGAAATTTCGATGAGCGATGAATAAACTCATGAAACTCGTGCGCGAGTTCAACGCCGCACGTTCCTGGAACAAATTTCTCGATCCTCGCTCGATTATTCTTGCGTTATGCGGCGAACTCGGAGAGCTTGCACACCATTTTCGCTGGCGAACTCGTTCAGGAAGAAAATTATCCGTTTCCAAGCGCGCAGAAGTTGAAAACGAAATTGCAGACATTTTTATTTTTATGCTTGCACTTTGCATTGAGTTTGAGATTGATCCCGAGGCCGTGGTCATGGCCAAAATGAAAAAAAACGAAAAACGATTTCCAATTAAGGCTAAGAAAAATGATTGAACAAGTTAAGGCTAAGAAAATGATTGAACAAGACTTTCAATTAAACCGCATTTTATCCACAATCGCACGCGGCTACCATCGTATTGGGGAGATAGCGCGCGAATGTGGCGGCCTTTATCCACTTGAGCTTCAAACTGTGTTGAATGAGTTTGTCAAACAAGGGAAAATTAACCGATCAACCGAAGGTTATCACCTCGTGCTATCTTCAAACACCAAGATTGATGCGGCGAAATCCAATTCACTACCAAGCTTCAATCAGTCGATGGAACTGCCGGAACCACACCCCCATGATTTTGATTGGCGATTTGACGCTCAAACCATCCGCAATTTGACCGAAATGCTGATTGCAGAAAGTTTCCGCGAGGGAAGTATTCTTTTATTCGGAGCGCCTTCAGTATTTATCGAGTTGACTAAGCTTCATAATGTTCCTCACACGACCCTCATAGACTGGAGCCCCGAATTAATAAATCGCTTAAATCAATATCGTTTACCCCAATCTTTTTCGGCAATAAATCATAATCTGTCTTCTCCGGTTCTGTGGAAATCTGAACAACAAGCCGATGTTGTTCTATGTGATCCACCCTGGTACCCTGAATATTATGCCGCCTTCCTTGCTCAAGCAGCCCAGGCTACAAAAGTGGGTGCGTTGGTTGCCATCAGTTTGTTTCCCGTCAATACTCGTCCTAATGCAGTAACTGAGCGATGGGAAATTTTAGCGATTGCTCAAAGACTTGGATTACATCCCCAAAGCATAGAGGCAGGCAAACTTGGGTATGAAACTCCACTTTTTGAATCGGCGTCCTTGCGTTCTTCCGGCATTGAAATCGATGATAATTGGCGTAAAGGTGATCTCGTTCTTTTTAGAAAAGTCTATCATCCAAAGCCAGAGGTCATTTCGGAGGTCTCGGCTTCAACCCTTGTCGAAATCACTGAAATGGAAAAATGGGCAGAGTTCCTTATTGATCATTATAAGGTGAAATTGCGTGGCCCATTTGATGATTATTCTGAAGTTCCCGAATTACTTTCTATAGAGAAGGATGACATACTTCCAACAGTTAGTCGCCGCTACAAGCGTAGAGAATTAATCGATCTTTGGCTTTGGGATAATCGAGTGTTTGCCGTCAAAGGCAAGGCGGCATTTGCGTCAGCGTTACACACTTTAACCGGAAAGCCATTTATAAATAGTGGAAATAAAATTTCCGAGGCAAATTATAAACGCGCCTTCGAGTTGCTTCGAAAAATAATCGGCAACATTGATTTTCGTGTTTCTATTCAGATAAAAAAAAGTGCCAACGGAATTAATCCGGATATATCCCTTCTAAGCCTTCTACAAGGGGAGCTTTATAAAAACGAGAACTTATTAAATGTCGAGGTTTTGACGCAAATATGCTCCCAGGCAAATATTCGTGGTCATCTTGCGATTCTTACACAGCCATATTTAGACAAAATAATTGTCGGTAAAAAAACGATCGAATCCCGTTTTAGCAAGATGCGTGTGCCACCCTTTTACAAAGTGCAAAAAGGTGATATCTTGCTTCTGAAAGAAACGGCAGGGCCAATTGCGGCAATCGCTATGGTTTCCAATGTGAAATTCTTCGGACCTCTCAAACCTCGTGACGTTGAATTGGTGATGGAAGAGTACAGCGATGGTTTAGCGCTTGAAGAGGCTTTCACGAAAACCAAGCAAGACAGCAAGTATGCTACTCTTATCAATATTGGAGAAGTTTTGCCTGTTAAACCACTGACAATAGCAAAATCAGACAGACGCGCATGGGTTGTTTTAAATGCTGGAACACAAAACAGGCTTTTCTAACATTGTGGGGATTGCCGGACAAATTGGTTCGGGCAAGACCAGCCTCGCAATGGAGTTGTCCAAGCGTTTAAATTGGAAGCTCATTTCTTTCGGTTCGTTTGTCCGATCTGAGGCCAATCGCCGAGGGATCAAAATAGATCGTGTAGCTCTACAGCAGCTTGGTGAAGATTTAATCACAGAACTTGGCCCAGATGAATTTGTGCGTCAAGTTTTATATTCAGACAAAATACATTCAAACATGGTGATAGATGGCATACGACATGTCGAAATTTGGCATGCTATTCAAGTCATTGCACAAAAAAGTATTCTTGTTTATCTTGATGTTCAAGAGGAGATACGAATAGCGCGACTTCGGCAACGAGATAATCTGGGCATTGATTCTATCAAACTGGCAATGCTTCACCCAATGGAACAAAATATTCATCTCCTTCGAAAATTTTCTGATCTTGTGCTTCTTGATGATTCAATTGAGGCGATGATTGCACAAGTTTTTGAGTTGCTGCCGTAAATAAAAGTTTTCCATTGCTGCGAATCGGCGGTACTTGGCTTCCATCTTCCTGTAATTTTGGCATTCGAGCAGATACATACAACATGATCAATTCTACGAAATAATTAATCTGTTTATCATTCAGTTGGATACCTCTTGGTATGTTATACCAGTACTCTATGCACTTTCGACAGCAGCAAGCAGTAGCATGTTGTGCATAATAAATGAGGTCGCCTTTTTTGGGTGTTTGCGTTCCTTCCCAGCGCGGATTTTTTGCGTTGGCAACATTTTTCCGTAGAAGTTCTTCTGCGTCAAAACGCAAATTGAGCCTCCCTTTCTCTAAAGCGTCACAAAAAGCCTTATGATCTATTTCAGTATGCCAATATACATAACGAACAAGTTCTGTATTCAGCATGTCGAAAGTATAAATAACATCGGACAGATTTTTGCTGTGAACACGAGGCCAATCAACTAAATCGATTCGACAGGCCCAACAGCTTCCCTTTTGAAAAACTTTACCCCACAATTCCTCCTGATTAACTATTTTTTTTCTTCTTGGCTTTTGCCAATAGCTATGCAAATTATCTTCGCATTTTGAACTTGTACACGTTACATTCAATGGACTTAATTTGTCTTTATTGACGTCCTGAGCAATTTTCTTAAATGGCATAGTAAACTCCTACTTCTTGGAACAAATTCAACTTGTTAATGACAAAGCTCTTTTTAGAAGAACTTGATCAGATTCTGCAAGCTTTTCAAGCTTTAAATGCTCAAGCAACTTATTTTGAGCAATTGTGATTGGCGGTGGTTCTTCTATTTGCAAATTGTTAGCAGTTCCCCACCAATCTTGGCCCTGCGGAGGCCGAGACAACCTGAAAGCGAGGTAGTTAGCCAATAAATCAACGCCAACGTTTTCGGATTGGGCAACGACCATGACTGCATTTTTGAGCAGTTCCATTTTACCTCGTGCTTCTTTGACGCACTTCTGAACAAGTTCTTCAGCTCTACCACCCAAGATTAGATGATTCGCAAAGGTGTTTGCTTCACGTTCTTGTTCTGATTCAGAGCCAGAAAAAGGGGAAATCTCGTCACGCTCTACGACACCTGTGTCTTCAGAGTCAAGGTGGGATAAAACATGATCGAATTCATGCGAAAGATCATATAACCATCGAGCTTGGTATCTGGTTCTTTGTTTAAGGATGATAACATGTCGTCCTTGTATATTCCAACTGGCGCCGTGAAATGTGCCTGAATCATCAAGCGGAATAACACAGATACCAAGATTCCATATATAGGCTAACAACTTTTCAAAAGTCAAAAGTTCACTTTCGGCAAAAAGTTCATTTTTAACTTCTTCCATACTTTCAGGATAAGCCCTTCTCGGAAGATGTGATGTTGCGGTAATTACTAGTTCAGCTAATTGGTATGCGTAAGCAGCGTAGGCATAGGCTTGCTTTTCTTTAATTCTGACCGGCGATTTAAAAAATGCCGCAAGAGCGGGCTTGGGATTGATTTTCAAAGGCTCTTGCCCCCAAATCGTCGGCACAGACCAACCAAAAATATCTCCGATTGTTTTTGCTGCTTCATCGAGTAAAATATCAGGCACGCCTTCATGATTGCCATCTAATGCTTCTTGTACCCACTTTGGAATTATTCGCGTCAAAGCAAAATTCTTATCAACACCAGCTTGAGCGATTCTCTTTAAAAGTTTAGCCAACGACTTTTCCTCAAATTCTGTTTCGTCATAAGCGAGATCTTTAAGCTCATAGCCCATAACAGTCAAGATTTTTTGCAATGTCGTTAAGGATATGTCATGTTTTCCATTCTCTATTCTAGATATGCTTTGAGGAGTTATTCCAGTGCGTTCTGCAAGTTCTTTACTTTTTGCGCGTCGCGGCTCATTGCAAGCCGGTTATTATGCCGATGTTGTCGTCTTTGATCCGGCGAAAATTCAAGATCACGCGACGTTTGAAAATCCGCAACAATATGCAACTGGCATAATGCATGTTTTCGTGAATGGCACGCAAGTGCTGAAAGACGGCGAACACACCGGCGCGAAGCCCGGGCGCGTCGTGCGACGCAGCGCAACGCAGGCGGCCCGTCTGGCAACGACGATGAAATAAAAGTTTGTATTCCGTTCGTTACAATGGCTCTCTAACCTTAACCATAGAGGCATAAAAATGAAACGTTGGCCTTCTTTCTTTGCGGCCGCCGCCCTGCTTGGAGCACAAAGCCTGCAGGCGCAATGGATTCAAAGCAATGGACCCTACGGAGGTTCTGCTTTTTGCTTTGCCGTGGGCGGCTCGAATCTCTTTGCGGGAACGAATGGCGGTGTGTTTTTTTCCACGAACAACGGCGCAAGTTGGACCCTCGTCAACACGGGCTTGACGAACACCATTGTGCAGGCTCTTGCCGTGAAAGGCTCGAATCTTTTTGCGGGAACTATGCGTGGCGTGTTTCTTTCCACCAACAATGGCGCAAACTGGACGGTCGTTAATACCGGCTTGACGAACACCGTTGTGCAGTCTCTTATCGTGAGCGGCTCGAACCTCTTTGCGGGAACGATGGGCGGCGTGTTTCTTTCCACCAACAATGGCGCAAGCTGGACCGCGGTCAATACCGGTTTGACGAATGCTGATGTTCTGTCTCTTGCCGTGAGCGGCCCGAATCTGTTTGCGGGAACGAATGGCGGCGGCGTGTTTTTTTCCACGAACAACGGCACAAGCTGGACTGCGGTCAACACGGGCTTGACGAGCCGTACGGTGCAGTCTTTTGCTGTGAACGGTCCGAATCTCATTGCGGGAACTTCGAGTGGCGGCGTGTTTCTTTCCACGAACAACGGCGCAAGCTGGACGGCTGTTAATACCGGCTTGACGCGCACTGATGTGCAGTCTCTTGCCGTGAGCGGCTCGAATCTCTTTGCGGGAACTTTTGGCGGCGTGTTTCTTTCCACCAACAACGGCGCAAGCTGGACCGCCATTAATAACGGCATAGTGGAAACTAATATCCGGTCCCTCGCCGTGAACGGCTTGAATCTGTTTGCGGGAACGATTGGCAACGGCGTGTTTCTTTCCACGAACAACGGCACAAGCTGGACGGCCGTTAATACCGGCTTCGCGAACACTTTTGTTCGGACTCTTGCCGTCAGCGGCTCGAATTTCTTTGCGGGAACTTTTGGCGGCGTGTTTCTTTCCACCAATAACGGCGCAAGCTGGATGGCCGTTAATACCGGCTTGACGTACCCTGATGTTCAGTCTCTTGCCGTGAGCGGCTCAAACCTCTTCGCAGGAACTTTGGGTGGCGGCGTGTTTCTTTCCACGAACAACGGCGCAAGCTGGACGGCTGTCAATACCGGCTTGACGAACACTTTGGTTCGGACTCTTGCCGTGAGCGGCTCGAACCTCTTCGCGGGAACTTTGGGTGGCGGCGTGCTTCTTTCCACGAACAACGGCGCAAGCTGGACGGCCGTTAATAACGGCTTGATGGAGACGAATGTCCGTTCCCTTGCCGTGAACGGCTCGAATCTGTTTGCGGGAACGATTGGCGGCGTGTTTCTTTCCACGAACAACGGCACAAGCTGGACGGCCGTTAATAACGGCTTGACGGACATTTTTGTTCACAGTCTTGCCGTGAGCGGCTTGAATCTCTTTGCGGGAGTTGATGGCGGCGTGTTTCTTTCCACCAACAACGGCACAAGCTGGACGGCCGTTAATACCGGCTTGACGAACACCGATGTTCGGTTTCTTGCTGTGAGCGGCTCGAATCTCTTCGCAGGAACTTTTGGTGGCGGCGTGTTTCTTTCCAACAACAATGGCACAAGCTGGACGGCCGTTAATACCGGCTTAGCGAACACTTTTGTTCGGACTCTTGCCGTGAACGGTTCAAATCTCTTTGCGGGAACAAATGGCAATGGCGTGTGGCGGCGTCCGTTATCAGAGATGGTTACTGCCGTTGCAGATGATCGCAGTCACGTGCCGGTTGGTTTTACGCTGGAACAAAACTATCCCAATCCTTTCCAGAGCGGAGCGGCATTCCGTGATGTGGGAAATCCCTCAACCACCATTCGTTACCAGTTGCCGAAAGCGACCCACGTCGTGCTCAAGATCTACAATACCTTTGGCCAGGAAGTGCGCACGCTGGTCAATGAGCGCCAGCCTGCCAGTGTGAAGTCGGTGGCGTGGGATGGAAGGGATCAAGCTGGCAAAGAAGTGAGCTCGGGAATTTATATTTATCGCCTGCAGGCGGAAGGTTTTATGCAGAGCCGGAAAATGTTCTTCGTGCGATAAGATCAAAAGGCAGCTACAATCTTTGTTGAAAAACAATGAAACCAAGTTGTTTTTAAACCCATGGAGAGGCATCATGAAATTCCGTTTTACGTTTCTATTGACCGCCATGCCGCTTTTTTTATTGACGCAAGAAACGTGGTCTCAAGCTCAACCGCAGTGGCGGACGCTGCCCAATGCGCCGCGCACCGCGAGTCGTTTCGACGATGTGTTCTTTATCAATCCCCAGGTTGGGTGGGTTATTGGAAGTCGAGGAGAAATATTCAAAACCAATGATGGCGGCGTCTCGTGGAAGCAACCGAGCACTATAACCAGCAGCGGCCTGCGCTGCGTTGGATTCGCCAATGCCGCGAAAGGGTGGGTGGGAACGTTGCGCGCCGCCAATTTTCTCTTCATGACCACGGATAGCGGCAAAACCTGGAATCGCGTCGACAATATTCCCGAACCCAAACCGCAGGGCATTTGCGGCATTTCCGTGGTGAATGAAAATATCGTTTATGCCTCCGGATTATACGGCGGCGCGCCGCGCGTGATCAAAACCACCGATGGCGGCGTCGCCTGGAAAGAAAAAATTTTGTCGAATACGCGGCGAGATGTGCAAGGCATCGGATTTTATAACGAGAAATTGGGATGGGAGGGCGGCTGGAGCTCGCCGACTTACGAAACGACAGATGGCGGTGAAACCTGGCAGCAAGCCGGATTTGGTTTTAATGTGAATCGGTTTCGTTTTCTCAATGACACGCTTGGATATGCCGTCGGGCAAACGGTTTACAAATTTTCCATCACGGCGCCGACGGTCGGCGTCAAAGAGAATCCGATTCCGCCGCCGGCGGGCATCACGCTTTTTCAAAACTATCCCAATCCGTTTTGGAGCGGAGCGACACCCCCCGCTCCGAGCGGGGGGAATCCGTCAACGAAAATTCGCTACGTTCTCGACCGCGATGACGAAATCGCCATCTTAACCGTTTATGATTTGGCCGGTCGGAAGATCAAAACACTTTTCGCGGGTGGCCGCTCGCCGGGCGAGTATATTGCTGATTGGGATGGGACCAACGAGGCCAATTCTCCGGTCGCTGCCGGAGTTTATATTTCCCGTTTGCAGGCGGGGGGCGTGGTGCAATCCAGAAAAATGCTGTTGCTGCGATAAGGACGAAGTGGAAAATCGCTTGATAAAGGATTAAAATTTTTCTACATTATCGTAACCGTGGTTACGGTAACGGAGATTACGATAGAAGAAAATGAACGAAGGGACACAAACCAACAAGGCCAAAATTTTCATCAGCCACGCTTGGGAAGACAAAGCGTTGGTGAAGCAATTGGAAGCGGAATTAAAAGTTGCTGGTGCTGAAACTTGGGTAGATCATGCCGGTATTCGTGGCGGTGATAACTTGCCCAAAAGAATCAGCGACGCTTTGGAATGGTGCAATATTTTACTGCTCATCTGGTCGAGGACCGCTAGCCAATCGCCTTGGGTCGAACTCGAATGGACGAATGCGATTTCACTCCAAAAAAAAATTATTCCCTGCCGAAAAGATACTGCGCCATTGCCCGCGATTTTGGCACATAAAGCTTATATCGATTTCAATAAAGACGATCAGCAGGCATTTGCCGAATTGCTCCAATCGCTGGACCTTATCCGGCAGCCGATTATTTCGACGCCCGCGACAGAACCAACCGATAACCCGACACTTAAAGTAGTACCCAAGCTGCCACAAGTTGTGCTTCGCGCTCAACCATTGAACGCTCTTTCCAGCATGGCCGTACAAAAAATGCTGAAAGAGAAGAATTTTTTTGATAGTAAACAAAATAAAAATGGAGAAGGCATCACTCACCAATATGAAGCAATTGAGCGCGAAGGGCATGTCTTTGATGGAGCCGCAGAAACATGGCGAGTTGTATTTGAATCCAGTTTTTAATCGCGCTCAACGTTGGCTTTGGACATCTGACAAATATGACAGTTCGTCTGTGTGGTGCTTCTCTTTCACACACGGTCATTGTTATTACACAACTGTCGATAAAGACAAGTACAATGTCGTGCGTGGTGTGCGTTGATGGTGATCGAGCATTTGAAATTTGAGGAGAATGAAAATGAAACCCCACAAGTTGCGCTTGGCGTTTTTTGTTGCATTCTTTGCATTCGTTGGTCTTGCATTTGAGAACTATGCCCAACCCAAACTCAAACTCTACATCTCCGCCGATATGGAAGGCATTACCGGCGTCGTCACCGATGAGCAACTCGGCCCGGCCGGTTTTGAATATCAGCGTTTTCGCGAGTTCATGACTGCCGAAGTGAATGCGGCCATCGAAGCTGCGTTTGCCGCTGGAGCGACGGAAATTCTCGTGAGCGATTCGCATGGCAACGGCCAAAATCTGCTCATTGAAAAATTGCCGAAGAACGTGCAAATCGTTCGCTCATGGCCGCGGCCGTTGATGATGATGCAGGGCATCGACGAAACCTTCGACGGTGTGATTTGCCTCGGCTATCATTCGGGCACGACGAATCCCGAAGGCGTGCGCGCGCACACGATGTCGAGCGCCACTCTCGCCGATGTGCGGCTGAACGGCATTTCGGTTCCGGAAACCGGTATCAACGCCGCGATTGCCGGGCATTTCAATGTGCCGATCATCATGATTTCCGGCGATGACGCCGTCGCCAAAGAAGTCACCACCTTGCTCGGAAATCTTGAAGCGGCGATTGTGAAATGGGCGTACGGTTTTCATTCCGCCAAAACCATGACACCCGCTGCGGGCATTGAGTTGATTCGCGAGAAAGTTAAAAAGGCCGTTGGCAGGATTAAAGAGTTCAAATCCTACAAACTCAAAACCCCGATTGAAGTGGAGATTCGTTTCAAAAATTATCGTCCGGCGGAAGTGCTGGCGTATCTGCCCAACGTCCAACGCACGGACGCGCACAGCATCAAGTTTGTCGGCAAAGACATGATCGAAGTGTCAAAGTTTTTGGAGTTCGTGACGACGTACAATCCGGCGCTGGCGCCGTGATCACTTGCCAATGACAGGCGGCAAGCCTTGGCGGGAATAAAGATGAAAATTGCTTTGCTAAACGGTAAGGACGTCGATGCCCTTGGCTTTGAGTTCACCGGCGTCGGCGAAAACGAGATGAGGCAGGCGGCGCAATTGCTCTTCAACGACGCGAACCATGGCGTCGCGTGGTGTGGCGTAAACCACGTCTAAATTTTCATCCAACTCGATCTTGCCGGCAGGCAAAACACCTTGCGGCGTTTCGCACATGATGGCGACGATCCAGCGCCGACGATCTTCGTCAAAACGCGGCCATCCACTTACGGCTCTCTCGCCGATATGTTCGAGCAAATAGATTTCGGTTATTTCTTTGACTTTGGAATAAATGTTTTTTCGCTGGGCCATGTCAAAATCGCCTCATTTGAACAAAAATATACGAGTAACTTGCGTTAAAGTCAAACAGAATATTTGATTGACTTTTTGGCGCTTTGTTTTAAATTGAAGTCAAACAAACGTGAAATCCAAATCCGGCGCTGGCGCCGTGAAGTCCGTAGTAACGCCTTCAGACGTTCAACTTTGCGATTATAATACTGCGGCAAAATGAACCGAGAGCAAGCGGAACAAAAACTCCGCGACATTTTCGGCCACGCGCGTTTTCATGACGAGCAGTGGCAGGTCATCGAGCGGCTTATGGCCGGTGAGCGGATTTTGATGATCGAAAAAACCGGCTTCGGGAAATCTTTGTGCTACCAATTTCCGGCAACGCAATTCTCTGGAACGACGGTCGTTTTCTCGCCGCTCATCGCGTTGATGCGCGATCAAATTTCCTATTTGCGCGCCAAAAACATTTCTGCCGAGTGCATCAACAGCGAGCAGGAGACGGCGGCGAATCATGCCATTCTTGAGCGCGCAAAAAAAGGACAACTCAAAGTGCTTTATATCGCGCCGGAGCGGCAGGAAGATCAGGCGTGGCTCGAGGCGGTTCGCCGCATCAACCTGGCGATGATTGTGATCGATGAGGCGCATTGCATCTCGGTTTGGGGACACGATTTCCGTCCGGCGTTTCGCCGCATCATCAATCTCGTGCGCTTGTTGCCCAATAACTTTCCGGTGCTCGCGACGACGGCCACCGCGACGACGCGCGTTGCCGATGATATCATCAAACAAATCGGCGGCGGCGTTCAGCTCGTGCGCGGCGATCTGATGCGCCCGAATTTTCGCCTCGCCGTCATTCGCGTCGACTCGGAAGACGCCAAGCTCGCATGGCTGGCGGAATTTCTGGCGTTGCAAAACGGCACGGGCATCGTTTACACGGGAACGCGCGTCAACACGGAGTTGTATGCGAATTGGCTGCGGCACGTCGGATTTTCGGCGGCCAACTACAACGCCGGACTCGACGCTGAAGCGCGCAAAAAAATCGAGAAGGGCTTGAAGGCGAATCGTTATCAGTGCGTGGTCTCGACCAATGCGCTCGGCATGGGCATTGACAAACCCGATCTTCGTTTCATCGTGCACACGCAATTGCCGGCGTCGCCGATTCATTATTATCAGGAAATCGGCCGCGCCGGACGCGACGGTTTGCCGAGCCGCATCGTTTTGCTTTACAATCCGGCGGACAAAGACCTGCCGTTGTTTTTCATCAAGAACAGCCGTCCGGCGCTCAACCTTTATCAGCGCGTCATCACCGCGTTGCGCGCGGCGCCGATGAATGAATTTGAGCTGATGCGAAAGGCCAATCTCGAAGCCAAACAAGTGCGGGTGATCCTCGGCGATCTGGTTGAGCAAAACATTGCACGCGAGGCACGGTACGGTAAACAGCATAAATATGAGCTACAACACAAAGCGCCGCCGCTGAATAGCAAAATGTTTGAAGAGTTGCGGCAATTCAAGCTGCGCGAGTTGGACGGCATGATTGCGTATGCCGAAACGAAAAACGGCGGCATGCAATATCTCTGTTCTTATCTGGGTGATCGAGCCGAGCACGGCAATGATGATTGCGTGCGGCGGCGTTATGTTCCCAGCGCGGCGTGGAAAAAAAGAGTCGCAGAATTTCACGCCTCGGACTATCCGGTGTTGGAAGTGCAGGATGCGGCCATCGGCCTCGTCAACGGTGTGGCGGCATCGTATTACGGTTTCTCCAACATCGGCGCGGTGATTCATCGCTGCAAATATCAGCACGGCGGCGATTTTCCCGATGATCTCGTGCAGCAAACTTTGCAAGCCTGCCGCGCGCGTTTCAGCAAAGAAAAATTTGATCGGCTCTTGCACGTGCCGCCCACCGAGTCCGGCGATCTGGTGAGAAATTTTGCGGAGAAATTGGCGCGTGCGCTGGCCGTTCCAATCTCGCATCGTCTCGTCAAATCCAAGCCCACCCAGCCGCAGAAGGTTTTTCAAAACAGCTTGTTGAAACGGGACAATGTCAAAGACGCTTTTAGATATGAAAAGCCGGAAGAAATTGCGGGCGCCTCGATTCTGCTCGTTGACGATATTTTCGACAGCGGCGCGACGATCAAGGAGATTGCAAAGATTTTGCACGGTTTGGGCGCGATAAAGATAACGCCGTTGGTCATTGCCAAAACGATTGGCAGCGTGCAGGATGATAGTCATTTCAGTTCAAAAAGAAATGTTGTTGCAACACCAGCGATGCGGCAGGAAGAAAAAGTGGATAGCGCTCCACTCGATACACCCAAATCCGTTTCGCCTAAGGCAAGCGCTCCAACGAGAACTTGGTTGCCAGATCATGTTGAAGACCCTATCGTTACGATCTTAAAACGATGGCGCCGGCAAAAAGCGCGGGAAAAAAAGATTCCGGCTTTTTGCGTTCTTTCGACGAAGGCCATCAATAACTTGGCGCAGCAATTGCCAAAAACTTCATCTGATCTGCTTAAAGTTCGAGGCGTTGGCAAAGCAACCGCCGGCAAATATGGCGAAGAGCTTTTACTGCTGTTACACAATACGGCTGAGGCCAATCTTATACAGATTGTGGATCCCGATAAAATGCGAGTTTCCTTGCAGGAACTTTTACAAGAGCTTCGCGGGCTTTATCCAAACATCTTTGGTCACTGGCGACCCGAGCGCAATCATGAATTATTGAAAATGATCGAGCAAAAGAAAACCGTAGCGGAAATCGCACAACATTTTGGCAGAAAGAAAAGCACGGCATATTAATAAACTTGTCAAAGGTTATGGATAGCGAAAACCCCTATTGGATAGCGCTCGCGCATTTACCGCGCTGGCGCACCGAGCGTATCAACCAGTTGCTGATCGTGATTTTGCACCGTCGCCAAATCACGTTGCAGGAATTTTTTGCGTTGTCGCCGGATAATTGGCAGAAAGACTTTGCGCTCACCGCGACGGAAGCTGTGAAAATGAATGAGACAAAAGCCGAGTTGCCGAATTATGCCTTTTTAGCCGAAGAGCTGCTGGCGCAGGGCTTTCAGATCATTCCCATCAATGCGCCGGAATATTCGCCGATGCTCAAGAAAAATTTGCAAATCAAACATGCGCCGCCGGTGTTGTATGTAAAAGGCAATATCAAACAGTTGCACGAGCCGACGGTGGCAGTGGTGGGCTCGCGCGAAGCTTCGGAAAGGGCGCTGCAATTTGCCGACGCCATTGCCAAAAAATGCGCCGCGGAATTTCGCGTCGTCGTCAGCGGCTTTGCCAAAGGTGTGGACAAGCAGGCGCTGGATTCCAGCCTCAAATATGGCGGCCACAGCATCATCGTTCTGCCGCAGGGAATCATGACGTTTGGGAGCGGCTTCAAAAAATATTATCCGCAAATCGTCGAAGGCGATGTTTTGGTTCTCAGCACGTTTTTCCCGAAAGCGGGCTGGGACGCCGGTTTGGCGATGGCGCGCAATGTTTATATTTACGGTTTGGCGGAAGAAATTTATGTCGCGGAATCGAATGAAACGGGAGGAACCTGGACGGGCGTAATGGACGGCTTGAAAAAAGGCCGTACGATTTACGTTCGCCGGCCCGAAAGCGATGAAAAAAATGCGAATCAACTTTTGATCGCCAAAGGCGCGATGGCCGTGGATGCGGAGGGAAACGTTTTGTGAATCATTTGAATGTTGAAGGAGAAAAAATTATGATGACACGAAGAACCTTCATCCGTAACAGCTTCGGCGCGCTATCTCTGGCGAACATGCCGAATGTTGCCGCGTGGCTGCAAACCGGCGCGAAACGTTCCAGCCCCGACGTTTATCAGCGCGCTTTCGCCATCGATATTTTGACCAACGATGGCCCATGGTTTGACGTCAAGCCTGCTCTCGACGCCGG
>Ga0247727_10010169_pt1 | contig 16752 bp, 18 predicted proteins | sample WisWelCaveWW1625_FD_202498 | JGI IMG/M metagenome (GOLD analysis project Ga0247727, IMG submission 202498) | Biofilm microbial communities from Wishing Well Cave, Virginia, United States - WW16-25 | ecosystem: Environmental > Aquatic > Deep subsurface > Groundwater > Cave microbial mat | place...
CCAACAGTTGCGCGCGGAAGCGCAGCAGTGGCTCGAGGTGTTGCGCCAACCGCGGGATCTCAGCGGGGCCGAACTTACCGACGTGGTAGGCAGCGTTGCGCATCTGGCCTACCATCTCGGCGCCATTCGTCAGATCAACCGGTCGATCCGTGGACCGGCGGCAACCGACTGATTGGGTCTGCCGGTGAACAATGACTCCTCAGAGCTGGTGCGCGAGACGGTGGATGCAGTCTACCGCTCCGACTCGCGTCGCATTCTCTCCACGCTGATCCGGCTGCTTGGCGACTTCGACCTCGCAGAGGAGGCGATGCACGATGCTTTTGCAGCAGCCATTGAACAATGGCAGCGGGATGGCGTCCCCGCCAATCCCCGGGCGTGGCTCGTTTCGGCCGGCCGGTTCAAGGCCATCGACAGCATGCGACGCAACTCCCGCCTGCGTGCCGATACATCGCAGTCGGGTCTCGCTGAGCAATTGGAAGCCGAGACCAGAGACCCTGCTGAACAAATCGATAGTGGCGTCGAGGACGACGAGCTGCGGTTGATCTTCACCTGCTGCCATCCGGCGTTGCCACCGGATGCCCGCGTTGCTCTAACACTCCGGGAGGTCTGCGGCCTCACGACCGAAGAGATTGCACGAGCATTCCTCACCACCCCACCTACAGTGGCCCAACGGATCGTGCGCGCCAAATCGAAAATCCGCGACGCGCGCATTCCCTATCAGGTGCCATCGCAGGCCGACTTGCCCGAGCGATTGGACACCGTCCTCCATGTAGTCTACCTGGTGTTTAACGAGGGGTACTCTGCATCGTCGGGCGAGTCGTTGACGCGGTCCGATCTCTCGGGCGAAGCGATCCGGCTTGGACGCCTGCTCACGGAATTGCTGCCCGCCCGCTCAGGTCGTTCGGGCGGGCCGGAGCCAGAGGTGGCTGGACTCCTGGCGCTCATGCTGCTGCAGGAATCGCGGAGAACAGCGCGCACTTCGCCATCGGGCGACCTGATTCTGCTGGAAGATCAGGACCGCTCGCTCTGGAACCGCGATCATATCTCTGAAGGGAAGGCGCTGGTGGAACGGGCGTTGTCGTCGCGCGGGGCAGGTCCGCCTGCGGGCCGAACCGCTGCCCTACGGCGGACGGGCCCGTATGCGCTGCAGGCGGCGATTTCGGCGGTACACGCCGAAGCACCGAGCACCACCGCAACCGACTGGACGCAGATCGTTGGACTGTACGACGTGTTGATGCGGGTGAATCCATCGCCTGTTGTCGAACTGAACCGGGCGGCAGCGGTGGCGATGCGCGACGGTCCGCTTGCAGGCCTTGGTCTCATCGACGCAATCCTCTCGCGCGGCGATCTTGCTGACTACCACCTTGCCCACTCAGCCCGGGCGGATATGTGCAGGCGACTCGAGAGAAAGGAGGAAGCGAGAGTCTCCTACCAACGGGCTCTCGCCCTTACTCAGCAGGGACCGGAGCGAAGGTTTCTGGAGAGGCGGTTGGGGGAATTGGGATGAAGATGGTGATTTTGTCGTCCCACTTCTTTTTGAAAAAGCAGCTCGAGAATTCCGGCTGCAATTGTACCCGGGGGTTGTGACTTCGTGAAACGCTTACCCGACGTCGCACAAATCATGCGAGTTGCTCTTCGATTTTTCATTCATTACTTTGATGGCAGAAAAATCTAGACAATTCCACACAATGGTGCACTACGAAAGGGTGAAGGATACGCTCTCTGATGGACACGGAGAACCGAGCACATTGAACGACCCAATAGAACCTAATGCCACGCAATAGAATCCGCGCGATCGATCTCTTCAGTGGCGCGGGCGGGAGCAGTTGGGGCGCTCGAGCCGCGGGCGCGAAGATCGTAGCCTCTTTTGACGTCTGGGATGTTGCTGGCCAAACGCACACCGCCAATTTTCCTAATACCAAGTTTTATGCAGGACGGCTTGAAGACCTGAATCTCAACTCCATCGTCAAGGAACTTGGTAAAATCGATCTGATCCTTGCATCACCCGAATGCACCAACCACAGTCCTGCCCGTGGCAAGAGACCTCACAGTGAAGAAAGCAAGAATACTGCATTCCAAGTTGTTCGTTTTGCACGAAAACTGAAACCGCGATGGATTGTTGTCGAGAACGTTGTGAGCATGAGGCGATGGAATCGCTACGGAGAGTTCAAGAAATCAATTGAAGCCCTTGGCTATAAACTGCGAGAACAAGTACTGGATGCCTCCGACTTCAGCGTTCCGCAGACACGCCGGCGATTGTTCATCCTCGCGGATCTGCGAGAGAAGCCACCAGAGATCGTCCCTAATGGATCCAAGCCAGTGAAGGCCAGGACAATAATCAGGCTGAACGGCAAGTACGAGTGGACACCGCTACGAAAGCGAAGACGAGCCACCGCCACTCTTCGTCGAGCCAATCGTGCGATCAAAGTGGTCGGAGACGATAAACCATTTCTCATAGTCTACTACGGCTCCGATCATGCTGGTGGTTGGCAGAAGTTGGGTCGACCGCTTCGCACCATCACAACACTCGACAGGTTTGCGATTGTCAAGCCGTCAAAGACAGGGCATCTGATGCGCATGTTGCAGGTGCCAGAGCTTAAAGCTGCCATGGGAATGCCAAAGAAAATGAAATTACCGACCGGAACACGAAGGGATAGGCTTAAGATGATCGGCAATGCCGTCAGCCCTCCGGTGATGAGGTCGGTTCTACGGCAACTCATTAAACATCGAAGTGGCGGAACAAAACCACACCCCAGCGAGAAATGACAAAGAGTCACAGAAAAGAATCCCTCCCCTTCAAGCCACGCGCTAGGTTACTACTTCTTCTTGGAGATCAGCTCATCCGCGAGCCAGGAATAGCTGTGTTCGAGCTGGTCAAGAATGCTTATGATGCCGATGCCCCAGAAGCGCGAGTCACTATGAACAATGTCGCTGACCAGAACAAGGGACGAATCATCGTGGAGGACTCCGGGACAGGGATGGATTATGAGACCGTGAGGGGAGTTTGGCTTGAACCTGGCACGGACTACCGTGCAGAACAGAAATCAAACAGAAAGCGAACAAAAAGGTTTCGAAGGCTACCCTTGGGTGAAAAGGGGGTTGGCCGATTTGCTGCTCATAAGTTGGGTACGAAGATCAGACTGGTTACTCGACAGAGAGGCAAGCCTGAAGTTGCCGTGCAGATTGGTTGGGGCCGCTTTGAAAAGCTCAAGTACCTTGATGATGTTCTGGTGAGCATTGAAGAAAGGCAGCCAGAGGCATTCAGGGGGAACAAAACAGGAACAAGAATTGAGATCACTGGACTTCGCACGACCTGGGATAGAGGAATGGTGCGCGAGCTCTATAGAGCTGTCAACTCGATCTGTTCTCCATTCGAAAAAGAGGGTGATTTCAAAACTCGCTTTGTTATCCTCGATCATCCCGAGTGGTTGGATGGAATTTTCTCCGTCAGAGAGATATTGGAGCATTCTCTTTTTCGGGCCCACTGCGTCATTCGAAACAATCACCTCTCCTATCGCTACGAGTTTACCCCATACCCGGCCATGGCGGGAAGGATCAAGGGGAGAATAGCGCGAAATGCCTCTTCAGTCCTATCCAATGAGGGTGAGCAGCAAATTCTGAAAGCTCTCGTTGGCCCAGTTCACATTGATTTGTACATCTTCGATCTGGACAGCAAGGTTCTCGAGTTGGGTGTGTCCGATAAGAAAGGTCTGAAGGAATACTTAAGGCAGTCGGGTGGTATTAGAGTATTCCGTGATGGCATTCGAGTCTATGACTACGGCGAGCCCGGGAATGACTGGCTAAATTTGGGGGGCGAACGGGTGAATATTCCGACAAAGAGAATCAGCAACAACATCGTTGTTGGCGCAGTGTCGCTGAAACTTGACAAGAGCACAGGCTTAATTGAGAAGACGAATCGAGAAGGCTTTGTCGACGATCCAACTTACCGTGCCTTCCACAAGGCGGTCGTGTTTGCTATCACCCAGGTAGTGGAGGAACGAAACAAGGACAAGGACAGAATCCGAAACGTGTATTCGAGTAAGAGACTGAAGGAACCCGTGCTTCAGGACCTTGGCGAGCTTCGAGGATTGATTGAGAAGAAGAAGCTAACAAGAGAACTCGGTCCTTATGTTGACAGAATTGAATCCGACTTCATTGTCATCAAAGATCGTTTTCTGACCAGCGCAAGCGCAGGATTGAGCCTCACCACAGTCATACACGAGGTGGAGAAAGGCGTGGATGAGCTGCAGCGTGCTGTGAGAGGTTCAAAAGTAACCCCAAGGATAAGAAGACTTGCCGAGCATTTGGCAGAACTCGTCGAAGGCTTCGCGGCCCTGGCAAGGCAATCAGGAAAGACAAAGGAGAAAGCAAGGTCTTTGGTCTCTAACGCTCTTTTCAATTCGGAGCTGCGCTTGAGAGTGCACAATGTCTCTGTCTCAGACAGATCCAAAGCCGAGCACTTTGCCGTTCAATGCAGTCGCCGGCTCATCATATCGACGATCATGAACATTATTGACAATTCTATTTATTGGTTGGACAACAAATGGGGAGAAAAATCGAACCAGAAAAAACTCTTCATTGGTTCAACTAGATATGAAGGGAATCCAGCAATAGTTATTGCTGACAATGGCCCGGGGTTTCAGGACCCTCCAGAGTATCTGATTCAACCGTTTATCAGTCGGAAGCCTGACGGAATGGGATTGGGCCTTCATATCGCAGACCAAGTGATGAAGACACACGGTGGACGTCTCCTTTTCCCCGAGCCAAATGATGTGGATTTGCCAGGCGGGTTTGCTGGTGGGGCGACAGTAGCTCTCGTGTTCGACAAGGAGGATAAATGACTGGTCTTCATGGAACGAGAGTAATCATCCTCGACGACGAGAAAGACGACGCGCTCCCCCTCGTGCAAACACTCAGCAAGAAGGGTATCGCAGCGTCTTACTTTGATGAAAAAATAAGCTCATTGCCATTGAAGAAGGATCGCCTCGTCGGCGTTCGGTTGGCAATTCTTGACATGGATATCGTAGGGGGCGGAACAAGTCCCAAACAGAAAGCTGCAACGGTAGGTAAGCGTATTGGGCGGATCCTAAGTAAACACAATGGCCCCTACGGGGTGATTGCTTGGACAAACCATCCCGACCTAGTTCGACTCTTTGAAGAGTATCTGTTCGCTGACGCAGAGTCTCCAAGGCCTTGCTTCGTTGTTACCCTTACGAAGGCAGAGTGCAAAACACAAAATGGAGGGTATGATTTCAACTTACTCTCAACCAAATTAATGGAGAAGCTCCAAGATTCTTCTCCTTTACTCATCCTGCAAGCATGGGAAGAGCAGTGCTTTGCTGCAAGCAGCGAGGTCTCTAGCATCCTTTCATCATTGACTTCGCCTGCTGGTACAGATCTCAATGAATGGCGGACTTCGTGGAAAAGGGAAATCTTTGGGATAATGCATGCTCTATCTCATTCGGTGGCAGGAAAAAACATGGATTCATTGACTTGCCTGGAAAGCCTCTACATCTCACTTAACCCGTTGCATGCCGATAGAGTTGACCGGTTGAGCTTTGAGCTATCAAAAACGCTTGAGGAAAAAGGGAAAGAGATTCTTGCTGCCGCGAGGGCTCGAAACCCGAATGTCATTGCCAGGATCAATACTATGCTTCACATTGCTACTGAGATCCTTGATGAATACGCTGGAGGGAACATATACTTCTTTCGCGGAATGCGAAAACCTGGTTGGATGCCAGGAAAAGAAAGTATCATAGATGATCTCCGCGATCCTATCCCCAACAACCAAACGCAAGAGCAGGGAAACAGGCAGGCCCTTCTGGCCAGTTCCGTCCTCATGCTAGTCGAAGTGAGTGCACCATGCGACCATGCACAGAAGAACATTAGGGTGGGCAGGTTCATCATGGGTTTGGCGATTCCATCTGCACAGCGCAATATGCTCAAAAAGAAGCCCGAATTCGCTAGGTCAAAAGGGCCTTTCTTTTTTGAAAAGGGCGTGGCCACTGCTGGGGAATACTTTTTCTACCTGAGCGCCCGTCACTTGATATCATGCAACACGAAGGTGGCTAACAAACTCAAAGCAAAAGCTCGCCTTCGTAGTCAAGCGTTCTCTGATTTACAGGCATGGTTTGCTGGCCACGCAGCGCGTCCAGGTATGACAGTACTAGATTAGCATCCAAATGAAAGCATCTCAGATGTCGAGCGTAACAAGACTTGACCTGTTTACCGATGATGAACTGGTCGTCTTGCGTGCGAACCTCGACAAGGAAATGAGAAAGCGGGGAATCGCATTTTCTGTGGGAGAAGTGGGTGAGAAACTTGTCATCAATCATTTCCGCAGCACCATTGGGCTTCCGAAGCTTCAAGCTGCGCCCCAAGGTACGAAGAATGTCGACGCGCTTTCACGTGGAGGTGACAGGTACTCCATCAAGACAATCTGCAATGCCAAGAAGACGGGCACAATCTATCCAGATGCGGCTGAGAAGAACAAACAGTTGTTTGAGGAACTCCTGATTGTGAGGCTGAATGGAGACTGGTCACTTCAAGCGATCCATCAGTTCTCCTGGCAGCAATTCCTCAAAGTCAGGTCATGGGACAAACGAATGAACGCTTGGTATGTGGGCTGTTCCGCAAAGAATCTCTCAAAATCCGCACTGGTCTTCGGCACCTTGGCTAAGGACAAGTCACTGAGGAATCGTTAATGTCCGATGTGTTTACAAAGAGGAAGCGCTCAGAGGTCATGTCGCACATACACGGGCACGACAACAAAGAAACCGAGCTTGCGCTTGCGAAGTTGTTGCGGCGATGCGACGTGACTGGTTGGCGACGTCAACAGAAAATACTTGGCAAGCCTGACTTCGTTTTTCGTGCTTCTCGCCTTGCGGTCTTTGTCGATGGCTGTTTCTGGCACAGCTGTCCTAGGCATTCAAACATGCCAACCAACAACAGAATGTTTTGGAAGAGAAAACTCACAATGAACAAGGCGCGTGATGTGTTTGTCAACAGAGAGTTGAGAAAACAAGGCTGGCGCGTGGTACGTATCTGGGAACATGATCTCGTGAGGAATTCACAACGCTGCATTCTGCGCATTCACAATGCTTTGGCGGCACCGTAACTTCACCTTCCTGGCCCATCTACATCTCCCCTCTCCATTCTCATTCACACCCCAAAAATGTATGTATCAGTTCATGCCGGTACCAAGTGCAAAGCCAGGTCTGCTTGCATAGCAAAGTGCCGCTGGGTAAATTTGCCGGGATGGAACAACCTTGTCGATTCTGGCTTCAGCCACCGGGCTCACCATAGATGAGGCCGAACAAGATTTCGCGAGGCAATAGTAAGGGTATTCCCTAATAGTTCATTTGTAAAATGAAGGGTATAACCTCATATTATGGCAACTCAAACAAGGATATATCCTAATGGACGACCTTCGACAATCCTTGACGTGACAATTCCATTGTCGATCCCGCGCGCCACCAAACGACTACCCATAGTGCCACATTACCTTAGGAAAGACCCATGAAATACCTCTGCCTCGTCTACAGCGAAGAACGGAAGCTCCAAACCATGACCGACGACGAGTGTATGGAGTATGACGCAGAAATCCGGAAGAGCGGCCACTGTCTTGCCTCTGAGGCCCTCCAGCCCATTCAAACCGCCACCACCGTGCGGGTCAGGAACGACACGCTGTCCATCACCGACGGTCCTTTTGCCGAGACAAAGGAGCAATTGGCCGGTTTTTACCTGATCGATGCGGGGAATCTTGATGAAGCCATTGAGATGGCTTCGAAGATCCCGCCGGTTCGTGTGGGGTGCATCGAAGTGCGCCCGATCAGGGAACTCGTCAGCACGAGAGGCATGCGAAGGCAGCTGATTTGATGTTTGGAGCATGTTGGCTCGTTGTCAACATCGTGACCCGCCGAACGACTATTTGGTGAACCAACTTCTGACTTCTGAACTCCTTGTTTGATATTCACTATTCACGGTGAATATCGAACATCCAACAGGGAATACTGCCCGCCCGCCCATTCAGAGCTTTGCATCGGTCGGGCGGGAATGATGAAGGAGTTTTTGAGCAACACCAAGTAAGAGGATACCAACAATGAGATTCATGATGATGATCCCACGGTCCCACCAACGTAACGCTCTGTTGCGATCTCTCATCGCACTGCTCATTGCGGCCTCTGTGGCGCAGACACAGAGTACCGCGCCGCCTGTCGAGCCCACCCCGCCCCCTTCGCCGGTGACCGGCATCCGCAACAAGATTTCGGCGGGGGACCTGTTGAGCGCGGAGTCGATTCTCGAGGTGCACCGCGCAAAGAATGGTGAGGATGGTCAATGGCTCACGGGCCTTGCGTGGATCGCGCGCGGCGCACTTCTGGTAGACGATATCCTAAAGGCCGAATGCTACGTCGCCCAAGTCCGCGTGAGCTGTGCCGACCGGATTGCACACGGCGCCGAACTGGAGAAGGATCGCGACCTTGAGATCGCGTACGGTGCGGCGATCGAAGTGGAAGCCCAGCTGCTCGAGCGCACGAAAGGCGTGAGCCAGGCCGCGGAGTACGTGCGCGGCGAGCTGGCGCTCGCGAAAAGTCCCGTCTCCCTGGTTTCGCGGCTCTACAAGCGACTCAACATGCTCACGCTTCCCGGCGAGCCGGCGCCGGAACTCGAAGTCGAGGACTTCATCGGCAACCCGCCACCAACCCTCGCCTCCTTGCGAGGCAGGCCTCTGCTGCTGTTCATTTGGGCCGATTGGTGTGGCGACTGCAAAGCCCAGGCTGCGGCACTCGCACATGTGAAGTCCCGTTACGACGACCGGGGGCTGCAGGTGATGGCAGTGACACGCTACTACGAGGAGGGACCGGATCGCATTCGCGAAAAGGCGCGAATGGACAGCGTCTGGAAGTCGGTCTACGCCGACATGGGCTCGGTTCCTATCGTGATTAGCACCGCCTCGATGGAACGCTATGGCGGCTCGAGCACGCCGACGCTTGTGTTCGTTGATCGCGCCGGGATTGTGCGTCGGTACACTCCGACCCGCCTCACTGAAGCGGAGCTGGATCGCACGCTCGACCAGCTGATGCACTGATCCGAAAAGCCGTCGATTTAGGCCTGCCCTGAACGGCCGGCGGGGTGATGAAAAACACGCATGCACCGGAGGCGGATATTGTCGATTTCTGAACCCACCAAACGACTATATGATGTAGGACGGGACGCTGTCCCGTCCCAAAAGAACCGGTCGGATCAGCGATCCGACCAACAACCCAAATGAGATCCGACAATGCGATTCATGGTGGTGGTCAAAGCCGACAAGAACTCAGAGGCAGGCGTCCTCCCGGACGAGAAGCTCCTGGCCGAAATGGGGAATTTCAACGAAGAGCTGGTCAAGGCCGGGGTAATGCTATCCGGCGAGGGACTTCATGCAAGCTCGAAAGGCGCGCGCGTCAGGTTCGATGGATCGAAGCGGATCGTCACCGACGGACCCTTCACTGAGTCGAAGGAGCTGATCGCAGGCTTCTGGATATGGAAGGTGAAGTCGAAGGAAGAGGCGATCGACTGGCTCAAGCGCGCCCCCTTCGACCAGACCGAGGTGGAGATTCGCCAGGTATTCGAGGCGGAGGACTTCGGTGCCGAGTTCACACCTGAGCTGAGGAAGCAAGAGGAACGCCTTCGCGCGCAGGTTGCCACGTACCACGGCTCCTAGGCCCCAGACATTCCGCCAAACAGACGGTCGATGACTCGACTCGTCGAGCGGACAGGAAAGTCTGCGGCTACCACTGATGCGATGGTAGCCGCAATCTTTAGATTGCGGACTAAGCCTCAGGACGAAGTCATCAGATTACGGACGCAGGGGAACGCGATTCGACAAGAGTTTCCGAAGTACACCCCGCAGACATGAAGTCTGCGGCTACCACTCGAAATTGTAGGCGCAATCTTTAGATTGCTTGATGGCAGCAATAGCCCGACACGGTAGATTGCGGGATGAGATCTCTGGAACACGCTCATATGGAAAAAATAATCCACGAAAAACCCCACCGTTTGGCAAACGAGCTCTACCGCAGCGTCAAGGTTGTTTCAATAACAGCGTGTATAAGGAACAGGACTCCATTCTTCACCATGTCGGACGGGTTTACAATCTTCGAAGAAATGCTTCTCAATGCGCTGGAGCGATTCGAGTGTGGAGCCGAGGTCTACATGTTCATGCCTGACCATGCCCACCTGTTGCTCCGGGGCGAAACTGATACGGCTGATGTGTTGCGGGCCATGCGATTGTTCAAACAAAAGACGGGGTTCTGGCTGTCACGTAATCACTCCGCGGTGCATTGGCAGAAGGACTTTTATGATCATATTCTGCGTCAGAATGAGGAAATCAAGAAGCACATCCAGTATATCCTGAACAATCCCGTGAGAAAAGGCCTTGTGGAAAATCGGAAGGACTATCCGTTCAAAGGATCGACGATACATAAGCTGGACGAATGAGATGCTGTGTGACACTGCCGCAGACATTCCGCCAAACAGACGGTCGATGACTCGACTCGTCGAGCGGACAGGAAAGTCTGCGGCTACCGATGATGCATTGCCGGATTGGCGGATTTATCCCTGCAACGGTAACCGCAATCTTTAGATTGCGGACCAGGGGAAGGCAATACGATCGGAGATGACGGTACAGATTTGTCCAAAACACAACCCGCAGACATTCCGCCAAACAGACGGTCGATGACTCGACTCGTCGAGCGGACAGGAAAGTCTGCGCCTACCGCCAAGGTTCCATGACAGTCGCAATCCTTCGGACTGAGCCTCAGGACGAAGTCTTTAGATTGCGGAAAGCAATGGCAACAACAGTCACCGAATCGAGCACAAACCTATGAAATACCTCTGTCTGGCCTACGAGGAAGAGAACAAGCTTAATGCCCTATCCAGGAGCGAGTGGGACGTCTTGAGGGGCGAGACACTGGCATACGTTGAAGAGTTGCGGAGCAACGGCCACATGATTTCTGCGGAGGCCCTGCAAAGCGTCCGGAACGCCGCCACTGTGCGGGTCCGCGACCGAAATGTATCCATCACTGATGGTCCATTCGCGGAGACAAAAGAACAGTTGGGCGGGTTCTTCCTGATCAATGCGAGGGACTTGAACGAAGCCATCCAGGTAGCCTCGAGGTGGCCCTCGGCGCGCCTGGGGAGCATCGAGGTGCGGCCGATCGAGGAGGAGCTCAGGGAGGAAAGCCGCTATGGGTAGACGCAATGGCACGGAGTCCGATGGTACACGGTTCGCAGACATGAAGTCTGCGACTACCCGTAACGGTAGCCGCAACCTTTAGGTTGCGGATCCCCATGAACATCAACCATCTAACAGGAGAACGGTCATGAAATACATATGCCTTGGCTACATGGACGAAGCAAAGTGGGACACGATGTCCGAGAGTGAGCGGAACGCGTTTGTGGACGAATGCTTCACATACGACGAGGTGCTAAGGAAGAACGGTCACTTTGCGGTGGCGAAGCGCTGCAGAGCGCTCGAAACGCCACCACACTGCGGTACAAGAACGGCAAGGTATCCATCACCGATGGTCCCTTCACCGAAACAAAAGAACAATTGGGTGGAATTCTCCTGCTCGAAGCCCGGGATCTGAACCAAGCCATCCAACTGATGTCGAAGCACCCCGGCGTTCGCAGCGGACCGTTCGAGATCCGGCCGGCCGCCGATGTATCGGAGATGATTTCGGAAAGCGAGAGGCGGCGGTCGACAGCGAACCAAACCACAACGTAACAATAGTCGCAGGAGAGAACATCATGGCAACAATCAATCCTTATCTCAATTTTGCCGGTAACACCGAAGATGCCTTCAACTTCTACAAATCGGTTTTCGGCGGAGAATTTCTTGCATTGCAGCGATTCAAGGATACTCCCGAGGCCGGCAAGATCCCTGAGCATGAAAAGGACAAGATCATGCACATCGCGTTGCCGATCGGAACAAGAAATGTCCTTATGGCCACTGATGCACTCGATTCCATGGGACAAAAACTGACGGTTGGGAACAACTTCTATATCACCATCCAGCCGGAAAGCAAAGGAGAAGCGGAACGGCTTTTCAACGGACTTTCTGCCGGGGGGAAGGTGGAGATGCCGTTGCAGGATGCTTTCTGGGGTGCATACTTCGGCATGTTCAAGGACAAGTTTGGGATTCAGTGGATGGTCAACTACGACAAGAAACAAAATGGATAATCAGGCTGTCGATTCCGATCCGACTGTTTGAAGGACAATATCACCATGAGCAAACTCATTCTCCAACAACAGATCACGCTCGATGGCTTCGTCTGCGGACCGAGGGGAGAGGTAGATTGGGCCTTCCCAGGACTTGACAATGATGCCGCCGTTTGGGTTGTCGAGCATCTTTGGCAGGCCGGCTTCCATCTCATGGGGGCTGTCACCTACCGCGACATGGCGGCCACGTGGCCACATTCCGCCGAGCCGTACGCTCCGCCGATGAACAACATCCCGAAGATCGTGTTCTCAAGAAATCTGAAGGAAGCACCCTGGGGAGAAACGCAAATCATAGCGGGAGATCTCACAACAGAAATCGCCCGGCTGAAGAACGAGCCGGGAAGGGACCTCCTCGCTCACGGCGGTGTACGCTTCGTCCGCGCACTTATCCGTTCAGGGCTTGTTGATGAATATCGGCTCATAACCCATCCGGTGGTTCTCGGCGATGGCTCATCATTGTTCTCTGAATGCAATGGGCCGCTGCGATTCACCTTGGTCGAATCCACTATATTCAAAACCGGTACCATCGCCAAGGTGTTTCGGCCCTCCGCTGCTTTGGATGGCAGCCCGTCTCCAGAACTGTACCGCCACCATGACGCATAAGGTAGCGGGATGGTTTCCGGATTCATGCCTCGGGATGCTCGAGACAAGTTTGGCATCCAGTGGATGATCAACTTCGACAACAAACAGACCGCTTGAGCAAAAGGAGAATTATAGATGAACGCCGCTCTTTGGATTCTTCAAGTGTTGCTGGCCACCTTGTTCTTGTGGCATGGCTGGCTCTTTCTTTCCCCGCCTCCGGAATTGGTTGATATCATGAACAAGGAGTTTGCATTGTGGTTTCGCATGTTCCTGGGAGGGGCCGAAGTGCTCGCAGCAGTGGGTCTCATCGTTCCGGGAGTAACGCGCATCCTGCCATCGTTGGTTCCCGTGACGGCGGTGTGCCTGATGATGGTCATGGTTGGTGCGACAATCCTTCATTCGGGCAGAGGTGAAACGGGGAGCGCAATCATGACGGCTGCTCTGTTCGCGATACTTGCATTCGTTGCATATATGCGGTGGAAGGTAAAACCTATTGTGAGGCGAACATGAATACATTCAAGAGCATTTGGGCTGTCGTTGCAGGGTTTCTCACTGTCGTCGTCTTATCGATCGGGACAGATTTTGTACTGGAAACGCTCGGTATCTTTCCTCCGCAGAGTGAGCCTGGTGCGTACACTGCTGGAATGCTGATGGTTGCGCTCATCTATCGTTGCGTATACACAGTGGCAGGAGGCTATGTGACCGCATGGCTCGCGCCCAACCGAACCATGCGTCATGCCATCATACTCGGGTTCGTCGGTATTGCTGCCGGGACAATCGGTGTCGTGGTATCGTGGAATCTATCGCCTGAACATTGGTACCCCATCGCTCTTGTCATCACTTCGCTGCCTTGTACATGGTGGGGTGGCAAGTTGAGAATGAACAAACTGTAATCATAATCGGTCATCAGGAGGCTCTATGCAGAAAATCACCCCATTCTTATGGTTCAATGACAAAGCCGAAGAGGCAGCGAAGTTCTATGTTTCCATCTTTTCCGCCGCAGGCGCCAGCCCGCCATCAGAGAACCTGAAAGGCGGGCGGGGATCCGCCTCTGGCGGAAAGAACTCAAAGATTGGCAAGGTCACCCGTTATGATGAAGGAGCAGCGAAAGCCTCCGGAAGACCACCGGGATCGGTCATGGTTGCAACATTCGCGCTTGAGGGGCAGGAGTTCGTAGCACTCAACGGCGGGCCGCTCTTCAAATTCACTGAAGCAATATCCTTCGTCATCGATTGCAAGACGCAGGAAGAGGTGGATTATTTTTGGGAGAAGCTCTCCGGAGACGGCGGACAGGAAAGCATGTGCGGATGGCTCAAGGACAAGTATGGTATGTCATGGCAGGTGGTGCCGACCATACTGACCGAGTTGCTGCAGGACAAGGACGCCAAGAAAGTGCAGAGCGTGATGCAGGCAATGCTTCAAATGAAGAAGATTGACATTAGCAAATTGAAACAAGCGTATGAGCAGCGCTAGTGCCATTTCTAAAAAGGTAACCTGTGTTTTTTCTGCAAGCTATTCAAAAAAGGCAGTAGTGCCCGCTTCCAACAGTAGAATCCGAATACAAAACACAATATTCCTTTTTGGAAGCGGCACTAGTTCGGCAGAGGAATAGAAAAGGGAATTCTGCGCCGCAGACGTAACGTCCCGAAGGGGATCCCCTTGGGATCTGCAGCTACCACCGATGTCGCAATCTTTGGATTGCGGCCCCCCATGACATCAATTACTAATGAAGAGGAATTGATAAGAGAAAGGTTTTGAAACCGGTGGATACAAAGATATCTGGTACAGGGATGGTTGTACTCTCCTACCGGTCTGAGAAGTGGAATTGAAACAGACAGTCTGTTCTCGTTCAAATTACACGAAAGGAGATTTCACATGAAATACGTCGATGGATTTGTCCTGCCGATCCCAAAGAAAAACCTGCGGGCATACCGCCGCATGGCAGAGTTGGGAAAAAAGGTCTGGCGGGATCATGGCGCCCTTGAATACCGGGAATGTGTTGGAGACGACCTTAGCGCGAAGGGGTTGGTTTCGTTTCCGCGAATGGCAAGGCTCAAGCGTGGTGAGACGGCGGTGTTCGCCTACATCGTGTTCAAATCGAGAGCGCATCGCGATCGCGTCAACGCGAAGGTCATGAAGGACCCGCGCCTTGCAAAGATGATGGATCTGAAGTCGATGCCTTTCGATATGAAGCGAATGGCCTATGGAGGGTTCAAGGTTCTGGTCGACTTCTGATTGACACAGCTCTGACCATATTCCTTGAGAGAAGCACCATTGTGAGGGACTTATCATGATCACACCGAACATCGTCGGGAAGTGGTCCGCTTGGGCGTATTTGAGAATGCAAACCCCGTTTTTAAGGTCGCATTGCCCCGACCTTTGTTATACCACCCATTCGGGGTTCAGCTCTCAAAGCGTCGATAGCCAGGGGATGGGTGGGCCGACTCCTCACATCCCAAACTCCACCATCGTGTGGGTGAGGATTTCGATGTTCTTCACGAGCGTGCTGATGAGGAAATACTCGTTGGGCTGGTGGCCGAGGTATTCTTCATCCGCCAGCACGGGGCCAAAGACCACCGCATTGGGCAGACGACGCGCGTACGTCCCGCCGCCAATGGATTCCGGCTTGCGGTTCTCTTTGGTGACGGAGTTGTAGATTCCCAGCAGCTTTTGTACCAACGAACTCTCCGGATCGAAGTAATGTGCGTCGCTCAGGTACCGAGTGTCGGAGAATGCGAATCCGTGGTCCTTGCCGAATTCTTCAAAGCGGGAGTTAAGCGCCTGCTCGATCTTCGCACGTTCAATGCCTCTCGGTACACGAAAGTTGAACATGAAGATCAGCATCGTGTCGGTCTCCTGGAACATGTTGGCCGCAACAGTCACCTCTCCCATGAAGTCGTCCCTGTGCGCGATGCCAAGACTTTTGCCGTCCAACTCAAATCCAACGTACTTGGCCGCGAACTTCGCCATCAGCCCGTAGTCGTTTGGCAGGACTTTGAGGTCACGGTCGAGAAACACGAGAAGATCCATGAGCGCATTGTGTCCCTGTTCCGGCACCGCGCCGTGGACAGACTTTCCCCATGCCGTCAGTAACAGCGTGTCTCCGGCGAGGCCGACGTTGATCCTCGCACCTTCTCGTCCCTTCTTGAATGCCTCAGCCCTTTCTTCGATCTCTTTCTTTGCATCCGTTGCGCTGCCACCCAACGAAAGAAGTCTTGCCGTCGCCCGTTCCGGCACGATCGAAGATGAAAAACCCGACTGGAGTGACGTCACCAACAGCCCGTTACCTGCCGGCTTTCCCGCTCCTCTTGGAATGTGGAGCCAGATACCACACCATCCTTTTTCGGCACAGATCACTGGATAGTTGGAATCGACAACGATAGTCTGGTCGGGTGCCTTGTTCGTCTTGAGGTACGTGGCGACATCCTCGTTCGCCGATTCTTCGTCTGTCCCGACAAGGAGGATAATTTTCCTCCGGAGCGGGAGTCCGCTGTCCAGCAGCGCCCGCATGCCATACATCACTGCAACGATCGGTCCCTTATCGTCGACAGAGCCGCGGCCCCAGATCTTTCCGTCGATGATATCCCCACTCCACGGATCACGCGACCATTCTTCCGGTGCGACCGGCTGCACATCGGAGTGCGACATGATGCCGAACGATTCCGTTCCTTCTCCGATCCATATCTCCTGCACATACCCGCCGACGTCGTTGAAGCTCAACCCCAGCTTTCCTGCAAGAGATCGCAGATACTCCTTCTGCCGTATGAACTCAGGGTTCTCACGGTTCGGAACATCCGTCGCATAGGTCTTGAACCTGATAAGCCCGGCGGTTTCGCGGATGATATCGTCCTTGTAGAACTCCCGCGCAAATGTGTGCGTGATCCATGCAAATTCAGTGCGAGGGAAGTT
>Ga0247727_10010170_pt1 | contig 16751 bp, 24 predicted proteins | sample WisWelCaveWW1625_FD_202498 | JGI IMG/M metagenome (GOLD analysis project Ga0247727, IMG submission 202498) | Biofilm microbial communities from Wishing Well Cave, Virginia, United States - WW16-25 | ecosystem: Environmental > Aquatic > Deep subsurface > Groundwater > Cave microbial mat | place...
GAACACGCCGACCACGAGGAGGCAGTCAGGTTGCTCGCCGATGCTGGATTTGTGTGCCCGTTCAACAGCCTGCCGGTCGGACTGTTGAGGATGCTGAAAGCGTTCGAGAATCAGGTGAGAGGCGCAGCCTGATCGTGCCTGAGCCGGGCTTTGTCGCCGTGATCCTGTTCAATCGCCTGTTCGGGTTTTGGGCCGACCCGGAGTGGCGGGAATACGCGCCATGAAAGCGCAGAGCGCCCGCGCTTTCGCCGCCGGTCTGCGCCATGCGGCCAACGGGCAGGCAGCGCGCTGGCGTGAGTGCTGGTGCTGCAAAGTCATCGTCCAGCAAGGGCGGGCGGCTGTGCTGGCTTATGCCCAGGCGACCTACCGCGACGAGGATACCGTCTATCGCATGGCCCAGGCCGCCCGCGCCGTGCTCGCGCTTTCCGTAACGTTGCGGGAAATGCAGTTTGCCACGCCAAAAATCCGCGCCGCTGTGTTGGCGGCCTTCCGGCAGGCGCGCCGGGAATTGCCCTATACCCATTTCGGCGTGGCGGCGCGGCGGCTGGCTCAGGCTGAAACGACGCTAGCGATCGTGGCCGATCTGGAAACCGCCGCCGAGACGGGCGCGGGCGTGCGCTCTTATGCGGGTCATACAGCGCCGTCTCACTCAATCATCCTGCCGCTGTGGACGGCGGCGACCATCGCGGAGTATCTGCCACGCGCCAACGGCGCGCGCTTCGTCGTCCTGGAAGGCGCGGAGTGGGCGGACGTGGAGCGGGTCACGGTCAAAGCGGAGACGAAACGATGACGATTCTTTACTCAGTCATCCTGGCTGACCCGCCTTGGCGCTTTGATGTTTGGTCTGAAAATATCGGCCCGAACGGACGTTCACCGGACAAACATTATTCAACGATGACCATAGAAGAAATTTGCGCACTTAATATTTCTGCCTTGCTCAAGCCTAACGCGGCGCTATTTTTATGGTCTGTGTGGCCGCGCATTTTCGATGCCGAAAAAGTTATCAACGCCTGGGGCTTTGAGTACAAATCCCTGGCCTGGGTCTGGGTGAAACTAAATCCGTCCAGCATCGGCTTCCATTACGGGATGGGCTACTACACGCGCGCCAACTCTGAGCCGTGCCTATTGGCGACGCGTGGCAATCTCCCCAAGCCGAAAGCGCGCGACGTGCAAGCCCTGATTTGCTCGTCGGTGCGAGAGCATTCGCGCAAGCCAGACGAGCAATATGCCAAAATCGAGCGGCTATACCCGGACGGGCCATACCTGGAACTTTTCGCGCGGCGCAAGCGGCCCGGTTGGGATGCCCTGGGGAATGAGCTGGATGGGCGCGATATCCGGGAGGTGCTGAATGAACGCAGGTGAGCCGACCCGCTGCCGCTTCTGCGGCCAGCCGCGCCGGGCGCTGGACGACCACTACGCGACCTGCCCCCGGCTGGAAGCGTGCCTACCCATCCGCCGGACTCGAGTCCGGACTCGAGTCCGCGCCCAGCCGCCCGCGCCCAAGCCGCCGCCGGGCCTGGGTCGCGCTTACTCGCAGGCCCGCCACTGCCCCACCTGCGGCAAGTGGATCACCGATAAGGCCCGCGCCTGCAAGCGGCACATGACGCTGGTTCTTCGGCGCGGTGAGCCGCCCTGCGAGTCGAACCGTCAGAAGGGGCGCGGGCGGGCGGGCGCGCGCGAAATGAACAAAAAGCCCGTCCGGACGCGCAAGACGGAAACCGCGTCAGGGCAAATACCCCCCCTTCACGTTTTGTGAACGGCTCAAATTCAAACGCCAATGCCAAGACAGATTACCAGGACGCTTTCTGACGTGCGCGACGAAATTAGGGCAATGCGCCAAAACGGGGTTTTGCTGCGCGAGATAGCCAAATACTATGCAGACGGGGAATATCGCATCCCGTTGGGCACGCTCAGCCGCATTGACCACGACCCGAATTATGCACCCCATAAGCCCGTTATATTGAAGGCCCTGGGCCTGCCGGCGCTGGCCCCCGCACCCGTCTGCCCTGCCTGCGGCGTCATCCATCTGCGCCGCTGTCCGCGCCGACCCGCGCCGCCGGAGTGGGTTGATAAGGCCGCCGACTGGCTGGCGCAGCGGCAGAAGGAATATCATCATGGGTGATTTGATCTTATCAATTTTTCCAGGTATAGATTTGTTGGGCCGTGCTTTTGAATTGGAATGGCCCGATGCCTGCATCGTGCGCGGCCCCGACCTGCTCTGGGGCGGGGATATAAAGCAGTTCTACCCGCCGCCCGGAAAATTCGCGGGCGTCATCGGCGGGCCGCCATGCCAAGCGTTTTCAACTGTCAGCCGATTGCGAAATGGGCCGCGTGAAAATCTCATCCCGGAATTCGAGCGGTGCATAGCCGAAGCACAGCCGGATTGGTTTCTGATGGAAAATGTACGCGGTGCACCCCTGCCGATTATAGAGGGATATCAAGTCAAGGCCCTTCTGCTCAATAACCGCTGGCTGGGGGAGAAACAAAATCGCCTACGCCGTTTTTCGTTCGGTACGCCAGAGGGTTTGACTCTTGTTATTGACGCTGTGTCATTATTCGAGCATCCTGAATATGAATATTGTGTAACGGCTCACGATCACACGGGCGGCAACTGGGAGAATTCCAGGCGGGGCAAGGGCAGAAGCTGGAGACAGATGGCGGAACTGCAAGGATTGCCAGCCGAATTCAATTTGCCGTCATTTACGGTGAAAGGAAAAGGCATTGCTATTGGCAACGGCGTGCCGCTGCCGATGGGCCGCGCGGTCGCCAAAGCCGTCAGGCGCGCGCTCGAAAGCCGTCCTTCGGCTATCGCTCAGGATTACACCGCCTGGCGGCAAGCGCACGCCGGGGAACTGGCGGCGAGCGTGGCCTGGGCGGAGCAGGCCGCGTGATTATTCAGGCCAGTTTGCAATCCGCCCCCCGCACCCACAACTCCTTCGGCGGCCCATTGACACAGACCCACTCGCCCACGATCGGCGCGCCCTGCGCTGGCTCGGCGACCGTCATCGGCGGATAGTCCAGGCTGATCGTCCGGTCGAGCGCCTGGCGGTTGGCGCGGTAGACCGGGATGCCGGCGCGCGCTGTGCGGATTTTGTCCCCCACTTTCAGCGCCGCCCACCAGGGGCGGCCCGATTCGATCATGGTCACGGCGGCTTTGGCCCGCTTTTCCAACTCCATGACGACGATAGCCAATTGAATCGATGGCTCTAAGGCCGCCACAATGCGTTCCTGCCCCTGGGCGCGGCACTCTTCGGCCAGCGCGCGGAGGGCGTCAGTCGTCAGGCCGGACAGGTCGAACTCGAGGCTCATCGCGGAGCGTCCTTTAGGATTTCGCCTTTGGCGCGCGGACTACGATGCGAAAATACTCTCCGCCTGGCTCGACTTCCGCGCTGACAATCTCCAGCGTGCGCGCAGGCAAGATGACCGACGTCGGCTCATCGGCTGGCGGCGGGGCATCCGGCGTCTCGACTTCCAGCCGCAGCGAGCGTATCCACATATTCATTGCCTGCACCGGCCATTGACCGCTCTTCGCAAACCACGCGCCGATGTAGAGCGTCGCCCGCCGCCCGGTTGCGTCCGCGCCGAGCGTGTAATCGCGCCACTGGTATTCTATCGGCACGTCGTCGGCCAGCACGCCCGCGACAAACAGATCGTCATTGCCCGCCGGATCAATCGCCACGACGAGCCGGTTGTTCACGCCGCTGTCGTGCGTGCGCGGTGGATTATCGCTCGCCCCGGTCTGGACGCAGGCTGAGACCGAGAGCGTCAGACGTTCGTCAGGGACGGTTTCAATGAAACGTCGCAGGACGACCAATGTTTCTTCGTTGCGTGAGCGCAAACGGAAAGCCATGTGCGGCGGCGGCCAATCCGGCGGCGGCGTGCTCCTGAGCGGCGCGTCGGGGTCAATCTCGCGCCAGGCGCTGCCGCCCTTGACCTGCACCATCAGCCAATTGTCGAGTATGGCTTGCGGGGTGAAGTCGGTGATAGTTTTCATTCTATTCCCATCCTTCGGCTAGCTCAGGACGCAGCCCCAACCGCCCGAAAGCGCGGACAGGGCGCAGTGGAACTGCTCATAAAGCTAGGCTAACTCATCGCCAAAGAATAACACCGATGCGGCGCTGACGGCGGCGTCCTGGCCGGTCTCACTCACCTTGTCAGCCTCACGCGCGACGCGATGTTCGTTTGCGAAAGCACGCGCACAATTGGCGACGGTTTTCATCAGGCCCTTAGACATTGAATGCGCCGCGGGTGCGGTCGTAGAGCGATAGGATCAAATCGTCCGGCAGGTTGGCGGCGCACAGGAATCCGGTCGCCATACGACCATCCCAATCCGCAATGGCATTTTGCGCCCCAAAATTCATGGGGCCAGAGCTGTCAAACAAGGTGGCCACAATGCTAGTCGTATTTCTGACAAACGTGCCATTGGTAAAAATTGTAATCTCGGTGCTGGGAATAAATCTACCAACGCAGAATATCCATTGGTTAGCCACAGTCGCGGCGGCTATGACTGTGTTATCTATATTAGTCCCATCATCGCTCACCCGAAACCTTAACGTCCCGACGGTATGCACAATATCCCAAGAGAATTGCCCCACGGCACCGCGTTTTGCCAACGCATGATAACTGAGAGAAAGCACGTCTAGCCATAGCCATACGCCGGCAGTCAATGCGCCCGTGATATCAAGGCCCGTCTCATCCGCGCGACTCAAGTATTGCGTCGTGCCGTTGAAGTCGTAATAATTAACGAAATTTCCATAGATAGCGCGCGGCGTCGCGGCGTTATTCGTCAACGTCCGTCCTTGTCCGCTCAGGTCGAGCGCGTTGCCCGATTCATTGACGCTACTCATCGGCCAGAAGCCGCGCAGCTCCGGCAGGGCCAGGAAAGGCGAAATCAGGTCAGGCGTGGGCGCGAAAAGCCGGCCTGGGGACAGCGCGAACATGGTCAAAAGGGCGGAATGGGCGGCAAGCCCACCGCCCCGCCTTCGGGCGGCGGCACAGGCGGCCCGCCCACCACCGCGCCCGGCTCTCCGCCGGGCGCAATCGGCGGCAGGCCGACTGCGATGAGTTGCGGCGCGATCGGCGTGATGGGCGTCAGGCGCGGGCCTTCGGGGACAACGGTTAGCGTCGGCGGCGCGTGCAGGGGAATTTGGCAGCGCGTTTCTCCGATGCGGAAAGTGCGGATGCGGTCGACGTCGATGCTCGACGTGCTCGGCAGATTGCGAATAGTGAGCGTGTCTCCCGCCCGCGCAAAAAAGAGCGGCCAGCGCGTTCCTGAGGCGTCGTACAGCGCAGTGAAGGCGACGTTGGCCGCCATGGGCGGGTTCTTGTGGTCGTCCAGGAAGGCGTCGCGCACCGTCTCCGCGCGCGCCAATGTCTGCGTATCGAAACTAATGGCCGCCCGCCGCGTCAGGCCGTAGCGGTCAATCGCGGGCTGGTCATTGGCCGTCGCCGTGACCAGGCGCGTCCCGACCGCTGATCGGTAGACGACGTAGGCGCTATTCCAGAGCGTTTCTAGCGTGCGGTCAAGTTGCAGCGCCGCCACGTCCACGTACCAGGCGCGGTTGTTGTCTCCGCGCGGGCGGAAATGCAATACTTTATCTTCCCACACTCCGACTTCCCACAATCGCGGCGGCGTCTGATTATCGCCATACTTCACCAGGCGCGTCAGGGCCTGACTTGCCGGAACGTCTTCAAACACTTCGGCCACCGTCAGGCCATTGTCCTGTATCAGCGCCGTATTGCTCGACATGAACGAGTTGACGGCGTTCACGTCGCTGACAATATCCTGCACCATCTGGCGGATGGTGCGGCTGGGCCAGGTGCGGTTGAGCGGCACTTCCTGGTAGCCGCGCCAATAGCCATAAGCGCCGAGTTGAACGCCATTGGTTGTGATGGAAACATCTTCCAGGCGGCCTTCCCAGACTAGCGCGCCGGCGTAGTGCGCGGTGACGGTCGGCAGGCCGGGGCGGTCGTAAATATAAAATGATTCGTCCAACGACAGGGGGATAAACGCTTGTAGAGCGGCAAATCCGAAAGGCCCAGTTGAGAGTTGGACTCCCTGCCAGCGGTGCAGCGGCGTCAGCAGCTGCTCAATCGGAGTCGTGACGGAAATAGATAGACCGGGCATCGTCATTCGGGCGTTAAATAAGAGAGGTAACGGTCAGCGACTATAGTTCCCGCCAAAGCCGCGCCCCCATTATTTTGCCTCCATGCACTGTCATGCGTGCCGCACCAAACAGCATAAATAGTAGCGGCCTGCGTCAGTAGAAATAGATCGCCATGGTAGCCCATTGGCAAAACGTTCCCAATTGAATCCCGAAATTCAAGTAGCGGATGATATGTTTCTCCATCATCTAAAAGCGGATTGATTGTATAAGAATTGCTGTTACTAATCGAACTGCCAGTCACGTCGCTACTTTGAAAAACTTCAATAACCTGTGAACGGTCAGTATAATCTACTAGGACGATTGTATCCATCGACATTTGATCGCCTGAGGCTGAGGCCGTGATAAGAGCCGCCAAAGATTGGAGCGCCCCCCGCAAGGGGGCTATCCCAACAAAAGCCCATTGCGTTGAGGTCGAGGGGCGTAACAGGTACAGCGGTGTATAAGTCGTCTGATTGATTCCTACAGCTGAAGAGCGAAAACCGAAGCGCACTTTATAAGAAATGCTCGAATGGGTATTGCGCATATTGGCATAAACGGCGACCAATCGCGTCGTGGATGCCAAACTTGTAAACGTCAGGTAGGCAGTTGCTCTTTCGGTCGTGACCGTCGGATTGAATTGCAGAACATTAGTATTGCGCGCAAAAAGTGCGCCCTCAGCCACCGAGCTATAATCTGTGCCAATCAAACTTTCGGCATTGATAATCGCAATGCCGTTCACAACTTCTGATAGAATCAAAAAACCGCGCCGGACATTCAAACCGGCCGCCACACCATTGATTTTCAGTTTAGTGGGGGAGGAATACTTCAGGAGACTGCCGCCCCAAGCCAGCGTATGCAGATCGCCGTTCGTCTGGCTCGTGCTCGTCACGTTCTGCGCCGTCCCCAACGTCCAGAAGCCGCGCCGCGCGAAACTCACGCGCACGCCGACGATCATGAACGTCCCCGCCCCCGTCCCGGCGCGCGAAAAAGCCAACGACAGGTCAATGCAGCTGGCGCGGCCCGCCGGCCGGCCATAGATCGGCGCGCGCAGGTAATTGCTGGTGCTCGACGTCGTCCCGCCCTGCGGCGAATAGCGCAGTTCGACCGGCGCGTCCGACGAGCCGCGATACCAACGGTCGGCCTGCTCCAGGAGCGCCGTCAAGGTCTCCAGATTGTCATAGGCGGCCTGGGCCGTCGCGCCGGTGATGATGAGCGTCAGCTCCTCGGCAAGCGGCAAATAGGGCTCACCCAGGGCCGCGCGGCTCTCGCCGCCGACCTGCGGTGCCCATTGAGCGGGTTCTAAAATATAATTTGTCCCGCCGCCCGCGCCGTCGGCAATCGTGACCGTCGTCGTTCCGTCACTGATGACCAAATACGGAAAAGTCGCCATCAGTAACCCAGGCGGCGGCGCGCATCCGTCAAGTTCAGGAGCCGCGCCAATTGCTCCTGGACGATAGCCGCCGTGTAGAGCGGGGAACGGACTTCGTAGATGTTGAAAACGATGGTCGTCTCGCCGGTGGCGGGCAAGGCCGTCGGCGTGCCGACGGTCACGGGTTCGCCCGGCGTCGCCAGGAATTGGACGAGCTGACTGTCCGGCCCGCCCGACCCCGGAACGACGAAACTCCCGCCATGCTGAAAAGCGCCGCTCGTGGGCGTGACTTCCGCTTCGCCGGGCGTGACCTCCGTGCCTTCGGCTGCGGCAATGGCTTCTTCCGTCTCGAAAATATCGCGGTGGACGGTCGTGATCGTCACGCGCTTGCTGCGGAGCGCGTCAATCGCCCCGGCCAGGCCGCCGACGAAGTTGCCCGCAAATTCAGCCGCCGCCGCGACTTCTCCGAAGCGGCTTTCCAGTTCGGCCTGCCGCCGCTCGGCTTCGGTCGAGGCCTCGCCCAGGCGAGGCATGTCCGTCTCGTAGAGTTCTTTGAGTTTGGCCTGAAATTCTCCCGCCGTCAGTTCCCCGCGCTGATAGGCATCGGCGATGGCTTGCAGTTCACGCTCTTTCTGTTCGTCGGTCGCAAAAGACGTTCCCAGGAATGTATCCACGGCCACCAAAGCCGCCAGATATTCCTGGCCTTCGATGCCCGCCTGGTCGAGCGCCTGGATGACGTCGTTGCCCACGCCCGACGCCCAACCTTGCTGCCGCGATTGCAGGTCGGCCAGCGCCCGCTCGGCGTCGGTCGTGGCCGTCTCGTATTCGCGCGTCTGCGTCTCGGAAGCGTCGGTAACGTCCGCTGATTCTTCGAGCGCCGTCGTCGTCGCCTGCAGCTGTCGCTCGTGCGCGTCCAGGGCCGACGTCGTATCCGCCTCGGCCAGGCGGCTGGCTTCGGTCGCCGCCAGCCACTGCCGGGCGGCGCTGGTATTGGCGTCCAGCGCGCCGACGCCTTCCTGAAAGCGCAGAGCCAGAATTTTGGCGACGGCCTGCAGTTGCCAGGCGCTGGTATTGGCCTGCTGCCAAATCTGAGACGCCTGCTGCGTGGCCGGCACGACCGCCGTTGCGGTCATGTTCGCCAGCTGCGTCAAAACCGGGATGAGCTCCGCGCCAATGGTGACTTTGGCCGCCGTCAGCGCGTCATTGAGACTATCCTGCGCCATCTCGTACTGGCGCGCGGAAGCGACCGCTGGCCCGGACAGAACCAGTCCGGAGTCGAGCGCGGCGCTGCCCATGGCGCGCAGTTCAGTTGTAGAAAGTTCCAGGAGTTTCTGCATCTCGGGCCCAGCGCGCGCGCCGAATTTTTCGGCAACAAACTGCGAGCGCTCGACCGGCCCGGGCAGGGCCTGGTATTCGGCGGAAAGTTGTTCGAGCGTCTCCAGGTTGAGCGATAAGCCTTCGCGCGTCAGGGTTTTGCTCGCCGTTTTGAGCGTATCGTAGGAGACCGTCAGATCGTCCGCGACCTGAATGAGCGCTCCAGCTTCTTCGGCGGTCGAGCCGCTGGTGCGCGCCAGGTCGCGCTGTTGGCGCGCGAGTTCCAGCGTGGGCGTCACGGTCGCGTCAATGGCCTGACCCGCCAAACGAAAAGCCTGGCTCGCCAAATCAATCCCGGACTTGAGATCGGTCAGGGACAAGCCCAGGCCGCCAAAACCGCCGCGCGCTTTTTCGCTCGTCTGCTGCGCCGTCCCCAACTTGGCGTCCACCTGATTGAGCGCGTGAATGACTTCTTCTACGCGCGATTCGCCTTCCAGGACAAAGCGGGCCATGTTAATATTGCAGGTAAGGAACAAGTTGGGGATGGTCGAATTTCCAGCGCGCCTTCGCGCCCGCGGGCGCGCGTTCGTATTCCGAGATGGCCTGATAAACCTTCTGCGCCGCGTCCAGGGTGAGCATCAGGCGGTGCGGCTGGTCACGCAGCCCGCCGGCTTCGGGCAGGCCCAGGCCGCGCGCCATCTGCGCCGCATAGCGCAGTTCGGCGGTCAGTTCGCCGCGTCCGCGCGCGCAGGCGGCGGCGGCGGCCAGTCTTTTGGGTCAACGGTCGTCGCCTCGTCGTAGAGTTTTTCGATGAGTTGGCTGTACCAACGTACTTGACGCGCGGGCAGATCGGGAATGGCCGCCGCCGCCAAGACCGGCTCGGCGAACCAACCCGCCTGCGCCGCGGCGCGCACGAGCTTCCCGGCTTTATCACTGACGCCGTTCTGCGCCTGGTAAGCCGCGGTGAAACCTTCGATGGCGCGCTGCGTCAGCGTTTCAGCGTCAAAGACGAAACGCACTTTGCCGAATTTTTTGTGTTCGTATTCCGTCATGGCAGGGCGCTTACCTGATTGATGCTGTTGATCTTGAGATATTGTGCAAATGCGCCGGTGTCATAGAGCGCGTCCAAATCCAGGTCAAGCGTCGCTACGCCGTCCCGATCCAGGAACGGCTCAGGCGCGGCGCTGGCCTGGCCCGCGAAATCAAAACGCAGTTGATAGTTGGCGGTGCTATCGAAACTTAAGCGCACCAGACGGCGGTAAATGGCAGGCGCGGCGGCCAGGATCAAATCTTCGTAGGCTTTGCTGGTCGCGTTGAATTCAAGCGACATCTTCAAATGGGCGGCAATGCGCGGCTGGTCGTAAGCGCCGGGGACGAGTGAGCCGATATAGCCTTTGAGCGGGCGGGCGTGCGTCAGGCGCAGTTCAAAGGCCCAGGCCGTCAGCGTGACCGCCGTCGCGCCGATCGTGCCGCCGAAGGCGTCAATGAAAACCGAGCCGTGCGCGCCCATAGCGATGTTCACCGCTCGGTCGGACAACGCCGCGGTCGTGCCGGTATCGACCTGCTGCCCGACGAGCGACGCGGTAAAGCGCAGGGGCGCGGCGAAACCGCCGCTGATCGTCAATTCCTTGAGCAGCCCCCCTTGCAGACGGTAAGCGCCGGCCGCGTCACCATGGACGACGGTCAGCACGCGCGGCGCGGGCGCGGTCGCCAGCGGCCCCGTGTAGGCGCGCGTGTAGGGCCCAGCACCGGAGGGCGTCGCCTGCCCTAAAAAGTTATCCAACAGATAGTCGACATCTTCATACAGCACCAACCCGCTGAGTGTCCCCGCGCCTTCGACTTTCTCTAGTTCACCCAGATAGGCCGGTGCCAGCGAGCCGCGAATGTCCTGATAGGTGGCGGACTGATAGACCGGGGATAGACGCGAAGCCGGATCGATCCCCATCAGGCGCGCGGTGGGCGTGATCGGCGTGCCCCAGGTGACTTCCGTGCCGACTTGCCATTGTAAGAGGTCTTTAACGCTCATTCGGTCTTATCCTTGCGCGTTCGGCGGGGAGGACTGCCTAACGCTGGTTCTGGCTCAGGTTGATCCGCCTGGTACAGACCTAGCGCCAACGCCAACGCGCGCAGTTCTTCCGGCAGGCTGGCCCATTCCGCGTCGGTCAGATCGCACGCGGGAAGGCCGCCGATAAATTCTCCGGCTTTCGCCGTATAGCGTATCATGTCGAATAAAACTCCTGTACCTGCACGACGACCAGCACGCCCCAGAAACGCACGCCGGATTGAGCCGGATACTCGTACAGGCCAATGACGCTTCGAAAACCGACGACGTGGGCTTGCGCTTGTCCCGCGCCGCGCCAGCCGCGCAGCATGGCCAGATAGTTATCCTGATACACCGTCAGATCGCGCTCGTACTGCGCCCGGCCCGTGCCCTGCGCCTGCGTCGTCCACAACATCAGGTCGCTGATCTGGAATGTGCTTTCGAGTAGTGTCCCCAGCGCAGAAAAACTGCCTTCGGTCCCACGTCCTTCTTCGCTCCCGGACAGGAACAAACGGCAGGGACACAGCGCCGTCGGCACGGCGTTGGGCAGGCCGTCCAAATGCTTGACCGTTGGCACGACCTGGCCCGAGGCCACCGGCTGCGCGGCCAGCGAGTTCAGGATGGCGATCAGACTCATGTCCGGCGTTCACGGTACGGACGCAAAAGCGCCATCACGTCGTTGGGAATAGCCATCGGCAAAATGACTGCGCCGTCGCTGGTCAAGAGCGGTCGGTCGACGTCGGCGGAACTATCTTTCTGGCGGTAGAGCCACACCGCCAGGCGCAGCGCCGCCTGTTTGATCGCGTCGTTCGGCGTCAGCGACAAACCCCATTTCCCGGCCAGACTAATAGCGTTTTCCGGGCTGGTCGTGTACGTCCAGGCAGTGGTCGAGGCGCTCTTGAGCCGGACTGCGTAGAAGGGCGTATAGTTCACCGGTTCGGTCACATATTCGCTCGCCGCGATCACTGCGCCGTCGCCGTTAGTCAAGGTAGTGACGGCCAGGCACGGATAATCCAACTTGAGCCGCCGCCCGCGAATATCGCCCACGGCGTCAAAAGAGCGCGTCGTATCGGCTAGGACTTCAAACAGACCGTTGGCCCCGGCCGGGCTTTCGATGAACGCCTGCGCGCGCGTCGAGCAGGCGGTCAGGAGCGCGTCGTCGGTGTCGTGGGCGATGACGCCCCCGGCCATGAGATAGGTTTTTATATCTGCCAACGCCAGATAGGTCATCAGCTTTAGGCCGCGGCATCCGTCGCCAGCGCCAGGACGGTGATCGAGCCGCTGGTATAGGCCGAAATGCGCGCGCGGAACTGGCCGAAACCGGAGACCGCCGCGGCCAACAGCCCCGGCGCGGTCGCGGTCGTCACCGCCGCGCCGCCGCCGGCCGGCGTCAGCGCCAGGGCGACCCAGGTTGAGCCGTCAATCGTCGCCTCGAACGTCACCGTGCCGACGAAAGTGCCCGTCACTTGCAGGCCCAGGCGGGCGCGGCCCGTGACGTTCAGAGCCGCGCCGTCACCAATGGCGACCGCCGCATTTTGGAGCTTGAGCGAATCGCTGGATTGCGCCATCAGTTACTCCGAGTAGGGCACGTACTCGACCACGATACTGGCCGTGCCGGTCTGCGTGATAGCGACGCCCGTATGCCGTGCGAACAACTTCGTATTCGGCGGCAGGCTGTCCAGGACGAGCGCGCCCTCGGTCACGTCGCCCACGGACTTGGAGTTGACGTAGGCCGTGGCGGCCACGATCTGCGCGCCGCCCACGGCTGTCCCCAGGCGGTAGTTCCCGGCGGCGACGGTTGCCGTCGCTTCGCCGTAGATGCAGTAAACGCGCGTAATCCGACACCCACGCGGCCCGCTGTCGAAAAGCGGCTCGTCGACCGTCGTCCCCGCGCCGTTGTCGATGTTGAAGAATTGGCTGCGGAGGACGGCGGCGCTCTGTTGATAGGTATCTTTTGCCATGTATACTCCTATTCCAGCATGAGACTCTTAAGCGATGGTTGGCTAAAGACTAAGCGCCTTAAACCAAAACATTAAATGCAATCGCTGAACCTTCAGTATCGCGCTGCACCAGCCCCAGACGCGCGGTGGCAATGATTTGCTGCGCGTCGCTGCCCGGAATGTCCTGGAGTTTCATGCCCATATGTCGTTTCCAGCCCGCCAACCATTGATCCCAACGCACGCCCAGGATCGCGCCGCGCGTGTTGTTGGCCGGAGTCGTGATGTCAACTTTCCCGGCGATGTTCGCCTTGCGCACCGCCGATTTGTAGTGCATGAAATAGGACGTGTAGACCTTGTAGCCCCATATGCCTTTGAACATACCGTTTTCGAGCGTGGCATTGGTGAACACGTCGCGCGTTTTGACGCTGACGAGCGTCTGGACTTTCCAGGTCACGTTCGGGTCCTGAATGAAATCCACTTTGGCCGCATCCGCGCCGACCAAGCCAGCGGTGCCCATCAGCTTCAGGATTTCCAGGTAGACGGTGTCGACCAACGTCGCGGCGGCGTCGTAGGAATTCGCGACCGTCGTCACCAACGGCGACTTGCGTAGGCCATTGAAGGTCAGGTACAAATCCTGCTTGGTGCCCGTCGAGGTCGGCGTGCCGCCAATGTGGTTGATGTTGACCGTCGCGCCCGTGGCCGTGTCGCCGTCGATGATCAGATGCTCCATCTGTTCAGCGAAACTGCGCTCGGTCTGGGCGCGCACCTGCTCAACCCAGGGGATGATGGAGTCCTCGTTCATCTCACCGGAGTACGCCACGCGCGCGCCGACCTTGCCCAGCGGCAGGTTCAAATTGCCGGTGGCGATTTTGGAATCGCCAATGGTCGCATCCGGCAGTCCGGTCGTCGCGTTCAAATCGGTCGTCTGACCGATGCGATACCAGGTCGGGTCAGCGCCTTCCAGGGGAATGGTGAAGGTGTCGCCCGGCCCGGTGAATTCCTTCGCCGGAAGTTTGTCCAACACAAACGACAGGGCGCGCACCTGCAGCCATAGCTCCGTGCTCCAGACGGTGGGCACAAATTCGTCGCCAAAACCGGCCTGAGTGGTGTAGTTCAGTTCGTTGGCCTTGACCGCATCCAGGAAATCGGCTGGAACAATGTCCAGCGCCTTGAGCGCGTTGCGGCCCTGCTCGCCGACGTCCGTTTTGTCTTCAGCGACCTTGATGCCCAGCGCCTTGAGCGCCGCCGCCGGGATTCCCGAACCTCCGCCTTTGCGCCCCGCCGCGCCGAGCATGGCGCACAGGAACGCTTGATCGCCCGCCTTCAGACCATCGTATTTGCGGGTGTCCGAGAAATGCGCCTGAGCGGGCGCCTCACCGCCCAACGGCAGCCGGCGCGCTTTGGCGGCCTGGGCTTCCCAAAGTTGGCGTTCGGCGGCGACAGCCGCCTTGAGCTGTTCGGCGTCGGCCTGGCGCTTTTGTTCAACAGCGGCCTGCGCTTCACGGTCGGCTTTGAGCGCCGCCGCTACCAATTCTTGCACTTTGTGTTCGTCCATGTCGAATTCTCCATGATGAAAATCGTCGCCGTTCTCGTCCGCCGCCGCGTTCGCGCGTCCGGGCGCGCCTGGGAACGCCGCCTGTGGCAGAGTGAGTCCGGCTTCGTCGTATATGGCTTTCAGGGCCGGCCGCGCCACGCTCCACGGGTTGGCCGGTTTGCGGTCGGGCGCATAGTCCCAGGCCGCGATCTCGATGATGGGCCAATAGGCGAGATGCCCATCGGCCTCTTTGCGCCGCAAATGAACGGCGGTCGCGGGCGAGGCCACGGCCTCACCCTTGAGCGCCGCCGCATAAGTGCGCTCGGCATAAGCGTTCCCCGCTCTGAGTTGCGCCGTCAGGTAGTGGCCGTCAGCTCGGTTTTCGCGCTTGAGCGTTTTACCGATGAAGATCGGTTTGCCTTGCGGCTGGCCGTTCTCGTTGAAACCGTGATAATACGTAACCGGCGGCGTCGGGTAATGCTCCTCGTCCAGGTCAGTGCGCGCCGAGAAATACTCTCCCTGCGCGTCTCGACCGGCGAAGGGCCCGCCATAAGCGACTTTGATTTCCAATCTCAAGTCCGCCAGGGCTTTGATGGAAACTTCGGCGGCGTATTCGGTGATCGAGTCGCCTAAGTCCAGCGCCCCGGCTTTGAGCGGGGCCGCGACGGGCGTTTCGGCGATTTCCGCGCCGAGTTCGGCCATATCTACTTTCAACTCATCGGCGCGCTCATGCCAGCGGGTGATGATGGCGCGGTCAGTCACATTGTGGCGCGCGCCGGCTTTGCTGGCGACAACGATATCAGCCCACCATTTCAGCGCCTCGTCCAGCGACTTTCCTTCCACGACGGAGCGATAGCAAATGGCGATGGCATTCTGCTTTTCCAGACCGGGCTGCTTCGCCACGACTTGCTCGACGCACCGATCCATTAAAGGCCACAAAGATTCGTCCCGGATATTTAAGTACGGCACTTAATTTTATTTCCTGAAAGATTGCATAAACAAAACGCCCGCCGCGACTCCCTTGCGGGAGCAGCGACGGGCGGCGAAACTCGCGGGCCGTCAGGCTAGATTGATCGAACTAATCCTACTACGTTTCGGGTTGCGGCGCAAGTTTCTCTTTCTTTACCCATTCTAACCCAACGAATTGATACTCGCAGCCGCAATCCAGAAGCATCCAGTTGGGAAGCGTCGCCATGATGCGCCGGGTCTGCTGATGCTGAAGACAGGTATAATCCAGCTGAGCGGGCCGAGCGTCTGTTTCGGCCAATGCGCGAATGATCGCATTTTCCTCGCGCGGCAGGAAATCATGCCAGGCCAGCCCGTAGCGCGCCATCAATGCACGCATAATCATAATTAGCCCGCGCCGGACTTGAGACTGGAATTCAACATCAGTCATGTGAAGATGCAGGGGGAGAACATTTTTCGAAAATAGGCTTTAATTGCGGCAGACACCATTCATCAAACCAGACATAGGGCGCATTGTCGTCAAAAAGGGTTTCAGGAAATGAAGCGTGCTCAAAGCCCAGATAAATTGTTGGCGGAGAAGTTTTATAACTGAGACCAACCAAATTGGCTTCGGCTGGCAAACCCTCTTTGACAAGATAGATGGATTGCAATCCGTTGGTCAAAAAAGATTGTACCAATTCTCCACTGATGATTACTGTAACCCAATGCACAGCTTTTATCATAGCCCAATGCCCTCCTGCCGCAGCACGTCGCTCAGTTCGGCGTCCATCTCCGCCGACAAGGGCGCAAGTTCGGCCTCGACCGCGCGGGCGATGAGCGGCCAACGTCCGCGATGGATGCCGGCCTGCCCGCTGGCGTCGGCATAGCCGCCGACCAGGGCCGTGTAATCCTGCCCGCGCGGGCTGATGGCCCGGCCTTCGAGCCGCACCGTCAGGCCGCTTTCTACGATATCGAAGGCGCGCCCATACGTCCCCGTGCGCGCGTAGCCGCTCTGCGGCGGCGGCGGCACGCTATAGCCCGAATAAGCGCCGCGCGGATAATCGCCGGTCGCCGTGCGTCGTCCGCGTTCCAACGCCCGCCGCAGGTGGCGCTTCCCGATGCCCAGCAGGGCTTTGGCGAAAGTGCGGACGCCGCGCTGGATGTTGTCCAGGCCGGTGATCTTGACCGAGATTTGGACGGCCATGTTAGGCAATCACCAATTCGCCAACGCGGTTGTAAAAACTGTGATGGCAATTTTCCCACCGCCCGCAGCCGTAGTTCGCGTTACCATTACGGGTAAGCAACCCGCGTTTTTCCCACCAGCTTAATCTGTGCGCGTTTTCTCGTCCTTTGAACTCCTGACATTCTTCGCAGGACTCCACGCCGTCGTCGCCGTCAAGATAAATTATCGGATCCCCCTGCGCTTTGGCCTCGCCCAGTTGCCCCAAGCCGCGCAGGGAAG
>Ga0247727_10010171_pt1 | contig 16750 bp, 19 predicted proteins | sample WisWelCaveWW1625_FD_202498 | JGI IMG/M metagenome (GOLD analysis project Ga0247727, IMG submission 202498) | Biofilm microbial communities from Wishing Well Cave, Virginia, United States - WW16-25 | ecosystem: Environmental > Aquatic > Deep subsurface > Groundwater > Cave microbial mat | place...
TTTCAAACTTTGATTTAACGTCAAGAGGAGCTACAACCGGATTTGATTATCCTCTCTATGTTAGATCTCTTCACCGAATTCGAGCAGGGCTTACTTACGGACTCATCGATCAAAAACTTTCAGACTTAAGGCCTACAGTAGAAAATCTTTTTGACGGAGGGCTGACTTCAAGCGTGACAACCTTTATTTCTCGGGATACTCGAAATCGAGTTTTTGAGCCATCCAGAGGATCTTTATTGAAGATAAGCGAGGAGCTCTCTGGTGGCCCACTTGGAGGAGATAACGAATTTAGCAAAACAGAGTTCGATGGAAGTTGGTTTTTCCCTGCCGCAGACAAGAGCACGACTCCAATCATAGGAGGCTCTGTTTTTGCCCTTCATCTAAATGCAGGTTTTGTTGCTCCAATTAAAGATGGTGAAAGAGTCCCTCTTTTTGAAAGATATTTTCCAGGTGGAATTTTTACTTTAAGGGGGTTTCCTATCCGTTCCCTTGGTCCGAAGATCCAAGTGGCTTCTTCCAATGATCCAAGCGGGTTTACAACTAGCGATTTTGTCATTGGTGGCAATAAACAACTTATCTTTAACGCTGAATATATCTTTCCCATTATCCGTGTTGCGAATATAAAGGGTGTCTTTTTCTTTGATATGGGAAATGCTTTTGATAACGGAGAAAAATTATTTACGCTTGCAGGACAACGTCAAAGCACCGGTTTTGGCATTCGTTGGCTTTCTCCCATTGGCCCATTAAGGTTCGAATGGGGGTTCCCATTGGATCGAAAAGAAGACGAAAGCATGGTTGTATTTGACTTTACGATTGGCTCGTTGTTTTAAGGAGGCTGACATATGAAACAAATTGAAAAGTCTTTCATTTTAATTTTCAGTATAACGTTGATTTTTTCCAACTTTTTACAAGCAGCAGAAACAAAAGTTGGAATTGTAAACGTTCAAGAAGTGCTTGAAACAGTGGACGAAGGGAAAGCCGCAAAAGCTCAATTCGAGAAATTTCTTTCAGATCGACGAAAACAGTTGCAGGACAAAGAAAAGGAAATCAAGAGGCTGGAAGAATCCTATGACAAGCAGAAACTGATCCTTTCCTCGTCTGCTTTAGAAGAAAAGCGCAAGGAGCTAGAAGCCAAAAAAGGGGAGTTTCAGAAGAATTACATGATGGCCCAGACCGACAGTCAGAAAAAAGAAATGGAACTTACAAGCGAAATCATCAAAAAAGTGAGAGCTGTGGTAGAGAAGATCGGGCAGCAAGAGGGGTATCAATTGGTTCTTGAAAGAAGTGAGGGAGGGGTTTTGTTTTATAAAGACTCCTTTGATACTACCAAGAAAGTGATTGACGAGTACAACAAGGCTTATAAGAAGAAATAACATGATGGCCCATGTGTGTGACTTGACTTTTAGGCGCGTAGCTCAGTGGGAGAGCGCTACCTTGACACGGTAGAGGTCGGCAGTTCAATCCTGCCCGCGCCTACCAAATGAGAGCCGTGCCTTTGCGACATTTTTAAATCACTAAATCGCTGGACGTGGTTCCAATTCCATTAAATCTTTTTGAAATTTTTGCCAAAACTTATGAAAATCACCCCAATTTATCGTTTTTTTCATAAAATGAGGTATTGCCTCAACTTGATAAATCCATTCAATACATGAAGAGAGAATAAAAGGAGCCAAGCCACCATCTTTTTTATTACCGTTCTCAACCCACTTTTCTACATTCCACCCCAATTCTGGGAATAGAAAGTAAATGTCGACGAAATCTTTGATTTCTTGTCTTGAAATCAAACATGTAATTTTATTAGAAGCAATATCGGGTAGATCATCAATCCAAATCTTGTCGAATTGAACTGGTTCTCCAAGCCTAACTGGAATGTCATGAACCAAGTCGAGTTTTACAGGTTCGCCGGCGGGGAAGTGGATTAGAGCACTTACAAACCTGGGGAAACTGCGCATAACCTTTATTTGTTCTTGCTTCCAAATTTTCTTGTCTTGGAAAATCGAGATGGCAGATCGAAAGAGTTCTTCAGCGTTTGTGAATAGGTCAATATCGACGCTGCTTCGATGGCCCAAATAATACTCTGAAAGGGCAGTTCCTCCGGTAAGATATAACCCTTTCCATTCAGACAGAGAAAAGAACTTTTTTAAAAAGTTTATAAGGTGAGGTGGACAAATATTATGCTGTTTTATGCCAATACTGGATCGCATGTTCCCAAGCTTTTCTCATTTGAGGCTTCATTTTGGTCTCTTTTAAAGCAAGTTCAATCTCATTCAAGGACAATAACTGGCAGACGACATTGAGAGGTGCCCGTTCCAAAAGGCGGGCAAGTGCCCAAGATCTTCTATAGCGGTCAGAGCCCCGGATAAATTCAAGAAAGGTCTCATCTTTTAAATCGGGCTCATCCCATAAGAGACCTAATTTTCGAAAAGGAGGTGTTTGTTTCATAGGATAATCATAAAGGATCTCTTACAAAAGGGCCATCAGAAGCATAAATATTGACCATATTAAGTGACTATAGTAAACTAAAATGACTATGAAGAAAAATACGTACTCCGTTAGTCAGTTCAAGGCAGAATCGTTAGGTCTTTTAGAGAAAATCACAAAAACTGGCGAATCCATTATTGTTACAAAACGAGGTAAGCCCATTGCCAAGGTAGTTCCGATCGCAGAACCGGGTTTTGACAAGCCAATTCTCGGCAAATTGAAGGGAACGATTGTATCAGAAATAGACATTATCACTCCTTTAGGCTCACAACTTTGGAAAGCTACAAAGTGAAGTATCTTCTAGATACTCATGTATGGGTCTGGTGGAATTCAAACCCAGACTCTTTGTCTAAACAAGTCATGAATGTAATTCAAGAAACAAAGTATGAAGAGCTACTGCTCTCTGCAATATCAGTATGGGAGTTCTCAAAGCTTATTGAAAAAAAACGACTCATCATAGCTTGTGATGGGAAGAAATGGATCGACGAAGCTTTAAATATGCCGCGGTTGAAACTCCTACATCTTACTCCGGAGATTTCTTGGCATTCGACTCAGTTGCCTGAATCTTTTCACGATGACCTTGCAGATCAAATTATTGTCGCTACGGCCCGATTGGAAAATGCCGTAATTCTTACAAGTGATCGCCTGATTCGAAACTATCCCCACGTTCATTCAATTTGGTAAACAGATGATTGTCCCTGGGTAGTGCAACTAGTTTTGTGTAAAAGGGCATAAGGGTTGTTTATTCCAGGAGGGGTTAACGAGGAATGATCTTGTCGATAGCCTTCTATCCTAAAAACCACTGCGCCCTCCTCTTATCTTTTATCTTCTTGGGGAGGTTTTTGGTTAACGCATTCACGTATTGTTGAAGTCGTCCTTTTTCTTGACGAAGTTCTTGTAGCATTGGTTGAAAAACGGTGTAGGCCCAATGGTCCGCCGTAGATATAGCTTCATACGTCCCCTTTTTGCAGACAAGACTAGCTGCTGTGATCCATATTCGATGATTGTGATCTGACTGAATAACTTCGCTAGAGTATCCAATTTTTTGAGTCAAGTTGCTCAATTGTTCTTTGATGCAAGATACCTCCACATCTAGTTGATTGGCCAATTCCGTAGTCCTTCGTATCTCTTCTACTTTTTTTGGGTCTATCAACCTATCCAGAAGATGGGAGGAAAAGGCCAATTCCTTTGCAGGTCCGACACGATCCAGAAACGAGGTTATTCGCCTGTAATCATAAAAAATCCAACTGATCCCTGATTTTAGATCACCCTCTTTTGTGGTGTATTTGCTCTGAAAAAAGAGATTTAGTTGCACGGGTCCATATCCTCCGCGCAAACCTATAACCTCCGCAAAATCAGTTAGTTTGAGATGGAGCTTCACGGCAGGAGATTGGGTCAAAAAAGCTTGAATGAGTTGAGATTCAAACTTCTTCTGGGTCATGATGCAAATCTGTCGGAACAAGGCATCCTCCTTCAAGTCAATGAGGACAGTGCCCTCTGCATTGTCCATTTCTTTTGGGTGAGGGATCAGAGTCGCAAAGTGGCACTTTACTGACCGAAAGTTAAAGTCCAGTTCCACTTTTTCAACCATATAATCTTGCTCAAAAACTGGATCGTTCCCTACACTGATCGTAACTGTAGGTTGTTCAGCCGTTGCTTTGTAAGGAGGAAAAACGTCAAACCCATGGACAACTTCATCACGCTTTCGGCCAATATTTTGGCTCCAAAAATCCCAAAATTCCAATAGAGCTTTTACATCAGAATCACCTTTTTTCTGGATCAAATTTCGTTCGAATTCTGTGATATGTGATTTTGACAGATCATTCTGCATTGCAGTGACCAATCCATACGCCAGAATCAAATTTCCAATGTTAAGAGCTGCTTGACGCTTTTCTTCCATTTCCTGAAATCTCACGGCAGCTACTCTCAGTCTTTCTTTCATAGCTTCAGGCGTGATCAGCCAATCTTCGAGGGGCATGTGGTCGGCATCCACTTGAGAAACGGGGACAACCAAGACTCTTTGCCCCATATCCCTCTCGTCGACTAAGGCCACGTCACCTTTCAATTCAGGATCCTTACAATCAATACAACTGATGACGTAATTATGATAAAAAGTGGTTATTTTGTGACTATTTTCAGGATCTACCACAATATCAAGGCCCGTTAAAATGCGTCTTTTCAGGACTTCACCCAAGGCCGGTTCCATCAAGATGCAAAGTGAGGTGAAATAATTGCTTTTGCCTGAAGAGCTAAAATTGAATCGAATGCCATCTTTTGATGTGACAACAGGTTCAGGTTGTCCGCTTTCGCCAGATGTTATCAAACTTGGGCATTGGCTAATGTCAGGGACGCCAGCAATCTGAAGCTAAGATCATGACTTTTTTCATTTTGCTCACACCTTTCCTTTCGAATTCATGATATTATGCATTAATTTTGTCAAGTTCATTCGTAAGAGTGAACGTTGTGGTAATTGGCCGTAAATATTGAGTAATCTCCTTTTTTTCCTCACTAACCCAAAAAACTTATACAGAGTTTCTTACATCCACAATTTTTCCTTACTTGAAATATTGTATTCTAATCGAATACACTACTCTTATGAGATCATCTCTAAAAACAGTACGGTTACGCCCTCAAGAAAGCCAATGGGTTGATCAATTTCTGAAACAAAACCTTTGGGTAGAAAGTTTTTCTGAATTAGCCCGAATAGCAGTACTCGACTTCATTGCGCGACAAAGTGTCATTCCTATACACCCCATTACGATGAGAGCGAAAAAGAAAAGGCCGAAATTTTTGTGGGATTACGATCTTGATGCGCAAGAGGTTAAAACAATTTTGAATGAACAGCCCATTTCGAAGAAAGTTTGGTTAATTGCCCGCATTTTAGAACACGCTCCTTTTGACGAAGTATGGAACTATCTTACTCTGGATGAAATTGCTGAAGCTCTTCCGAAACTTCGTATGAATGAGAAAAGGAAAAAACATTGGGAGTTTGTACTTCATGAGTGGACTTCACAATAATCCAATCCTAACCCCATTGCATGTTCGAGTGTTGGAGACACTTTTCAACGATTCGTCGTTTGCGAACCTGTTTTATCTCACAGGAGGAACTGCGCTTTCAGCATTTTATCTTCTTCATCGAGAGTCTGAGGATCTCGATTTTTTCACTCACGAGCCTCTTCCCGAACAACTGGTATCCGCGATGCAGACTCTCCTTGTTCGGAAGGTGAATTCGATAAAAGTTCTTAAACGAACGCCTACCTTTATTCGATGGGAAGTGGATGAGGTCCTCAAGCTTGATTGCGTTCAGGATGTAGCCGTGCGTTTTGGTGTTCCTAAAATCATCGATGGGATTCGTGTTGATACTGAAGAGAATATTGCGGTGAACAAAGTTTGTACGATTTTAGGACGTCTTGAACCAAAGGATTATGTTGATCTCCTTTTCTTGATTCGGGACCAAGGCTATTCAATTGATGATCTTTTTAAAAAGGGAATCCAAAAAGATGGAGGACTAGACCCATTTACATGGGCACAATTAATTGCAGACTGTGAGAACTTTACAATATTACCCAGAATGAGAAAGCCTTTGAAGCTTGAGGTGTTGAAGGAGTTTTATCGTAAGATTCGTAAAGAGATTATTAGAAAACTCAAACCAAAGGAATAAAGAAGTTAACGAAGGCGGTTTCCGTTAGTTCGTAATCAGATTGTTCACGTAGGTTTTATTGAGATCTGAGTGCACTGTATCACACTCACTGGTTGCCTTCTCGCCCAAAAAACCTTAAATTCTCTTACATCTAGATGTTTGAAATTCAATTGCCGGATGGAAGTACTAAACAGGTCGAGCCTGGAACAACAGTTTTGGAGGTTGCAAAACAGATTGGATCAGGTTTGGCTAAAGCTGCGCTTGCCGGAAAGTTCAATGGGAAACTGGTGGATCTTCGTGCTCCCCTGAAAGAGGGCGGTTCATTAGAAATTGTAACCAACAAGCATCCTTTGGCAGGCGAAGTAATTCGGCATTCTACCGAACATGTGATGGCCGATGCTGTAAAACGACTCTGGCCGAAAGTTCAGATTGATGTGGGAAGATCGGATCATAGCGAGAAATATCAATATGATTTTAAAATCGATAGGCCATTCACGCCAGAAGATCTCGAACTTATTGAAAACAAGATGCGCGGGATTCTTAAGGAAAAATCAGAATTCATCCGAGAAATTGTAAGTCGTGAAAGCGCGAAGAAACTCTTTTTGGAGATGGGAGAACATTTAAAAGTCTCAAGGATTGACGATATTCCGCAGGGAGACGAAATTACGATTTTTAAACACGGGAATTTTACAGATCTTTGTCGTGGTCCGCATGTTCAATCTACGTCTCAGATCGGTGCAATTAAACTTTTGGACACTTCTGGCTCTTATTGGCGAGGAGATGAAAAAGGGGAAGCCTTACAAAGGATCTATGGAACAGCATTCTCTTCGCAAAAAGAATTGGATGAATACAACCATCGACTAGAGGAAGCCAAACGAAGAGATCATCGGCGTTTGGGAAAAGAATTAGATCTTTTCAGTGTGAGTGAAGAAGTGGGTCCTGGTTTAATTCTTTGGCATCCTAAAGGAGCTCTTACTCGCCACATCATCGAGGATTTTTGGAAAAAAGAGCATTTAAAAGCAGGTTATCATCTCGTGTATTCACCCCACATAGCTAGACAACACCTTTGGGAGATATCGGGCCATACCAGTTTTTACAAAGATAACATGTTTTTACCTATGGATGTGGAAGAGCAACCCTTTTTGATCAAACCTATGAACTGTCCTTTTCATATCCAGGTCTACAAATCCACATTGCGGAGCTATCGAGATCTTCCCTTACGATTCGCCGAGCTAGGGACTGTTTATCGCTATGAAAGATCAGGAGTTCTGCATGGGTTACTTCGGGTGAGGGGGTTTACTCAGGATGATGCCCATCTCTTTGTCACTCCTGACCAGCTTTTTCCTGAGATTGAGCAAGTGCTAGATTTTATGGTCCATATTTTTAGGATTTTTGGGTTTCAGGAATACGAGATTTATCTTTCCACACGTCCTCCAAAGTCGGTTGGAAGCGACGAGGAGTGGGAGAGGGCAACGAGCGCTCTTTCCCAAGCTCTTGAAAAGAAAGATCTTGCCTTTACAGTGGATCCAGGAGAAGGGGTCTTTTATGGGCCTAAGATCGATATCAAGATCAAGGATGCGCTAGGCCGCACCTGGCAATGTGGGACCATCCAAGTGGATTTTAATCTACCTACTCGATTTCACTTGGAATTTGTGGATCAAAATGGTAGTAGACGTCCCCCTATTATGGTCCATCGAGCTCTTTTAGGGTCGATGGAACGTTTTTTTGGGTGTTTGGTGGAACACTATGTTGGAGCATTTCCACTTTGGCTATCTCCAGTACAGGCGATCGTGCTACCGATCACGAGCGAACACCATGCCTTTGCTACCGAAGTTCGAGATCGATTGAAGGGGGAGGATTTTAGAGTAGAGGTGGACACTCGAAGTGAGAAACTTGGATATAAAATCCGGGAAGCTCAGGTAGAAAAAGTCCCTTACATGGTGGTCATTGGAGGGGAAGAAGTGAAAAAACGGGAGCTTTCAGTGCGAAAACGCACGGGAGAGCAATTGCCGAGCATGTCGCTCGAACGTTTTGCACAATTGCTAAATGAGGAGGTTCAAAGTCGTAGGTGAGAGAAGTAACTAAGGGTATGCGTGTGAATAGACAGATCCGTGTGCCGCGCGTGCGCGTGATCGGCCCAGATGGAAAGCAGTTGGGGATTTTGGAAACTCCGGTGGCTTTTCGCATGGCTCATGAACAATACAATCTAGATTTGATAGAGATCTCACCAACCGCAGATCCCCCGGTTTGTAAGATCATGGATTATGGGAAGTTCAAGTACCAGCAGAAGAAAAAAACCCAAGAGGCCAAGAAGAACCAAAACATTATTTTAGTAAAGGAGATTAAGCTTCGTCCCTCCACAGACCAGCATGATTTTGATTTTAAAGTGAAGCATCTGGAGAGATTTCTAGAAGATGGAAACAAAGCCAAAGTGACGGTCAAGTTTAAGGGTAGGGAGTTGGTTCATAGCCAACTGGGCAAAGCAATGCTGGATCGAATAGTTCAGGTATTGGTGGATAGAGCGGTTATTGAGCAGTATCCAAAACTTGAGGGCAAGAATATGTCGATGGTATTAGGTCCAAAAAAATGATTGTTGAAGGATGGTAAGGTGTTATGCCAAAGATCAGATCAAGAAAAGGTGCAGCAAAAAGGGTAAAATTTACGGCAGGAGGAAAAATCCGTATCAAACGAGCGAACTCACGTCATATTCTTACGACCAAAAGTCCAAAACGGAAGAGGCATTTGAGAAAAGGTGCCTATGTCTCATCTTTTGAACGGGATAAGATTTTTAAAATTTTACCTTATGGGTAGAAAGCGAGGATCGATATGGCACGTGCGAAAAGAGGAACAAAAGCTAGACGTCGAAGAAAGCGGATCTTGAATATTGCGGAAGGCTTTTATGGCCGCCGGAAGAATTGCTTTACGATTGCTACCGTTGCGGTGGATCATGCATTGCAATATGCATATGTGGGTCGTAAACAACGCAAGCGAGATTTCAGAGGTCTTTGGATCCAGAGAATCAATGCCCAAGCCCGCTCCCTTGGTCTGTCTTACAGCAAGTTAGTGGCTATGCTTAAAGGTGCAGGGATCTTTATTGATCGCAAAATTTTGGCCGATATCGCAGTGAAAGATCCCAAAGGATTTGAAAAAATTGTGTCCACGGCCAAAGCCGCGGTGTGAAAGATTCACTAAAAGAGATCGAGAAATCTTTTGAAATTGCGCTTTCTAAAGCGGCAACACTTGATATTTTAACTGAACTGCGTGTGCGTTTTTTGGGCAAAAAGGGCTCTCTCACACAATCCTTACATTCTGTTGGACAGCTTCCTCCAAACGAGCGGCCCCAAATGGGTCAACAAGTTAACGTTCTTCGTGAAAAATTTGAAACTCTGATTTCACAAAAGCAAAAGGAGTTAGAGGATAAGGCGCAAGCAAAAGCTATCGAGAACGAGAAAGTAGACATCGGGCTTCCGGGAAGAAAGCCTTTGCTTGGAAGTTTTCATCCCCTTACGAGAGTTGAACAGAAGTTAATTCAAATTTTTCGTTCCTTAGGGTTTTCAATCGCAGATGGACCTGAAGTAGAAACCGATTATTACAATTTTGAGGCTTTAAATTTTCCCTATGATCATCCTGCAAGGGATATGCAGGATACTTTTTTTGTTGAAAGAAATCTGTTACTTCGAACTCATACTTCACCCGTACAAGTGAGAGTCATGGAAGTAGAAAAGCCTCCTGTCAGTATTATCGTCCCTGGTCGAGTATATCGCCATGATTCTGACACTACTCATTCCCCTGTTTTCCACCAAATTGAGGGGTTATGTGTAGGTGAAAATATTACGTTTGCCCATTTGAAGGGAACTTTAGAAGCCTTTGTGCATATGATGTTTGGAGGAAAGACGGAAAGCCGCTTTCGCCCAAGCTTTTTCCCTTTTACAGAACCCAGCGCTGAAATGGATTTAAAAGGTCCTAATGGTTGGATGGAAATTTTAGGTTGTGGAATGGTGGATCCAAATGTTTTTGAATTCGTTGGAAAAACTTGGAAAAAAAGAGGAGAGGCAAATCCTTATGAAACAGCAAAGGTAAGTGGTTTTGCCTTTGGGATGGGAGTTGAGCGAATTGCCATGATTCATTACGGAATTTCTGACATCCGTTTGTTTTATGAAAATGATCTCCGTTTTCTAGAGCAGTTTAAGAGTTAACCGATGAAGGTTTTGCTGAGCTGGCTTCACGAGTTTCTGCCTATTACACCCTTGGCTTCCGAAGTTGCGGAAGCATTGCAATCCATAGGCATTGGTGTGGAAAGAGTCCAGTTTTTGGGAAAAGGATTTGAAAAAGTTTTTGTCGCCAAAATTATGGAAGTGGAAAAACATCCTAACGCTGACCGGTTGTCGTTATGTCGTGTTACAGATGGTTCCAAAACCCAGGAGATCGTTTGTGGGGCTTCGAATTTCAAAGTCGGAGACCATGTGGCGCTCGCTCAAGTGGGAGCTAAGCTGCCCTGTGGCGTAGAAATCAAAAGATCCAAAATCCGGGGCATGACCTCTGATGGAATGCTTTGCTCGCAATCAGAATTAGGTCTTAGCGATGAATCTGAAGGGATCCTTATCTTACCGCAAGATTCCCGTTTGGGAACAAGTGTAGGGGAATACTTGGGCCGTAACGATTGGGTCTTAGAGTTGGAGTTGACCCCTAATAGGGGCGATTGTCTAAGCGTTATTGGGGTTGCCCGCGAAGTCGCTGTAGCATTGAATATTCAGGCCAAAGTCCCAAGCTCAGTTGAAAATGGGCCACGGGAAGGGATTCCTCAAGCAGTGATGATAGACACACAGGGTTGCCTTCGCTATGTCTTAAGACAAGTAGAATCCGTTACGGTGAAAGAGTCTCCAACATGGATGAGATGTCGATTAGAGGCTTGCGGCTTTCGATCCATCAACAATATTGTTGATATCACAAATTATGTCATGTTAGAGCGAGGTCAACCCCTTCATGCGTTTGATAAGGATAAAATTGTAGGACATCTTGATATTCGAAGAGCTAGACAGGGAGAAAAGATCATTGGCTTAGACAATCAAGAAAGAATTTTGAATTCTGATGATTTAATTATCGCAGATCAACAAGGACCTGCCGCCATTGCCGGTGTTATGGGAGGAGCGAGAACTGCCGTAAGTTTTCAAACCAAAACCATTTTACTCGAAAGCGCTCACTTTGATCCCAAAAGTGTGCGGCTTACGTCTAGACGCTTGGGACTTCATACCGATTCATCTCATCGATTTGAAAGGTTCGTTGATCCATCTTCCACATGGACGTCCTCAACCCGAGCAATAGAATTACTCACTGAATTAGCACAAGGAGGGCCAACATCTGGAATCGATTTAGGAAGTCACAATTTCGATCGAGAAAAGATCAAATTAAGAAAAGTTACCATCTCGAGGATTTTAGGTGAAGACATTTCCCAAGCCGGAGAGTATTTAGGACGACTTGGGCTAGTGGTAGAAAAAACAGAAGAAGGTTGGATCGTAGAAATTCCAAATCGAAGATCAGATTTAATGCGAGAAATTGATCTTTTGGAGGAAGTGGCACGGATTCATGGGTATGATCGTTTTCATTCCTCCTTACCACCCATGTCCCAAGAACCCGAATTGGGAGACAGCTCAGACAAACTCGATAGAATACGCCACATCTTAAGTGGAATGGGTCTTTCAGAGGTTCGGACATATAGTTTTGCAAGCAAGGAGGAAAACGAAGAATTCGCAGTTTCCCACCTTGGGAGACCTCTACGATTGTTGAATCCTCTGATCTCAGGACAAGAACATATGCGACAGTCGATGATTCCAGCTCTTTTAGCGACTTGGAAATACAATAAGGCGAGGCAAGCGCAAGGCATTTCTATCTTTGAAATTGGCCGCGTTTACGGAGTTTCTCAAGAAGAATTAGCCAATCCTGTAAAGGAAGAAAATCGCCTTACCGTCTTGTTTGCTGGAAATATTCGTACAAAAAAATGGTTTGAAGTTTTGCGTTGCGCTGACTTTTTTGATGGAAAAGGGTTGGTAGAAGGATTAACCGAAAAACTTGGCCTAAAAGGTTTAGAATTTACAATTGAGGAACTTCCAAATTATTTCCATCCTGGAAAATCAGCCAAAATTTTGTGCCAAGGAAAATTGATGGGATATATTGGAATGCTTCATCCAAGGCTAGAAAGAATTATTGAAGTAGGAGAAGCTGTGATCGTTGATTTACATCTAGATCCTTATTTTAGTTCTATGTTGAGTGTTAAACGATTTGTACCCATCTCTTCATTCCCCCAGATTCAAAGAGACCTGGCCTTCGTAGTCAAAAGAGAAATTAGTTCGGAAAAGATACACCTTGAAATTGAAAAATTGAAAGACCCATTGCTTAAAAAGATAGAACTTTTTGACCTATATGAGGGCAAAGGAATCCCGGATAAACACAGGAGCTTGGCCTATACCCTTTTATTTGGCTCAGATGATCGAACGTTAACTGATGAAGAGGTGGAGTTATCTGTGAAGAAATTGGTTGAGCATCTTGAAAAGACTCTGAATGCAAAGTTGCGAAGCTAAATGAAAACGATGGTCCATTCTTGTGTTTTACTATTTTTTTTACATACCCATTCTCCAGTAAAAGCCGAATCGTTTAATGTCACTTTAGATCCCGACCAAACCAAGATTACATTCACTTTGGGGGCTACTCTCCATACGGTCCATGGGGTAGCTACTGTTAAATCAGGTAGACTTCAATTTGACTCAAAAACAGGCAAGGCAAATGGGGATGTTTTGATTGAAGCCCAGAGCCTCACCACTAAAAACAAAGGTAGAGATGAGAAAATGCATGAGAAAGTTTTAGAAACAAAAAAATATCCTTTCATTATTTTTAATCCTCAGAAAGTGGTAGGTGAATTAAAACCAGAAGGTGAAAACGTTCTAAGTATCCATGGAACGATGGAGATTCATGGTGCGACACAAGAACTCGATTTTTCTACTACGGCACAAATTTCTAATCGAAAGTTTAAGGCTAAAACAGACTTTTGGATTCCTTATGTCGAGTGGGGAATGAAAGATCCTAGTGTATTTCTCTTAAAAGTTGAGAAAAAAGTTCATGTGATGATAGAAGCCTCTGGAGAATTAAACTCCATAAAGTAAATTTTCTATCTAACTCTATAGAAGGGGAGAGATATTTTTTCCCTTTGACAGTGAGAATTTTTGTGAAGTACTCTCTTCTAAACACAAATTAAGTGCCTAAAACTAAAGTGAAAAAGAATATACCGAACAAATTGTTTTATAAAATTGGAGAGGTGGCGCAATTCATTGAATTGGAACCCTATGTGCTCAGATATTGGGAAGGGGAATTCAATTTAAAGCTTGCGAAATCCAAAAACAATCAGCGCCTTTATCAGAAAAAGGATATCGACCAGATTTTTCGGATCAAAAAACTGCTCTATGACGAAAAATTCACAATTGCGGGAGCCAAAAAGCGTCTTCGTGAATTGAAAAGGATAAAGAATGATTCTCAACTATCTCTTAAATATTTTGAAGAAGAGGCGCCAGTGCCTACCGATATAAAAGAGCTTCTTATGAAGTTGAGAAACGAGATTCGGGGAATCTCTTCTATTTTAAAATGAAACTTCCCATTTACCTGGATAGCCACGCGACTACCCCATGTGATCCTCGTGTCATAGAAAAGATGCTGCCTTTTTTTTCGCAACACTTTGGAAATGCATCTAATGTGAACCATGCGTTTGGAAAGAAGGCGCAAGAAGCATGTGAAAAGGCGAGAGAACAAGTGGCATCCCTGATCAAAGCATCCCCTCGCGAAATCATTTTTACCAGTGGAGCCACGGAGTCAAACAATCAGGCTTTGATCGGAATTGCACGAGCCTATAAGGACAAGGGAACCCACATCATTACCACGCAAATTGAGCATAAATCTGTCATGAATCCATTAAAGTTTTTGGAAAACGAAGGCTTTAAAGTGACTTGGCTTTCGGTAGATCGACACGGCCTAGTGGATGTTGAGGAAATCCGAAAGAATATCACCACGCAAACCATTCTGATCTCTGTGATGACTGCAAATAATGAGATTGGGACCATTGAACCGATCCTCGAAATAGGAAAACTGGCTTCGGCCCGAGAGGTCCTTTTCTTCACAGATGCAGTGCAGGCAGTAGGTAAGCTTTCCATAGATGTCGATCAAATGAATATCGACCTTTTATCGATCGCAGGACATAAAATGTATGGGCCTAAAGGGATTGGAGCGCTATACATTCGTAGCAAGGGGCCAAAAGTTCGAATCCTTCCTATCATTTATGGAAGTAACCAAGAGAGAAGTTTAAGATCTGGAACTCTCAATGTGCCAGGGATTGTCGGATTAGGGGAAGCTTGCGCTATTGCACAAATAGAGATGCGCGAGGAGTCTTTAAAAGGTAAAAAATTGCGGGATCAACTGGAGAGGAATCTTCTGAGTAAACTTCCGAATGTTTATGTGAATGGTCATCCAAAAGAGAGACTCGATCATAATTTAAACGTAAGCTTTTTGGGGATAGAATCAGATCAATTGGTCCTGGAAATGCCCAATTTAGCTGTGTCTACAGGAACAGCTTGTAAAGCCACAAGCAAGGAACCGTCCCATGTCCTTAAGGCCTTGGGGTTAAATGACGAAATGGCATTAAGTTCCATTCGGTTTGGCATCGGTCGATTTAACACAGAAGAAGAATTAGATTATGCTTCTTGCGAAGTCGAGAGAGCTGTGAACCTCTTAAGAGAAAAGTCTGCATTGTGGAAGCAAAGGTCTTAAGTTAAAATTAAGGGAGATTAGATGATTACAATTACGGATAGTGCAGTTTTGGCGATCAAACGCCTTCAAGGGGAATATCAGAAACCAAACTTGGCTTTGCGCTTGGGAGTAATGGGAGGAGGATGCTCTGGACTCACTTACAAGATTGATATGACAGAAGAACCCCAAGGGAATGACAAAGTTTTTGAAAAAGAAGGGGTGCGGGTGTTTGTAGATTCAAAAAGTTATCCTTATTTAGATGGATTGGAATTAGATTATTTTGATGAACTCACAAAAAAAGGATTTCAATTCCGAAATCCCAATGCCAAAGCAACTTGCGGTTGTGGAACATCCTTTGATGTTTAGAAGCGGTCTTATATAAATCATAAAAAGAGGGGAGAACAATGGCGGAATATTTAAAAGTTTCTACGTTAAGCGAAGTGGATCAAGGATGCTCAAAGATCGTCAATGTAGGGGATCAAGAAGTGGCCTTATTTAACGTGGATGGAAAGATCTATGCTTGTGGAAATACTTGTCTTCATAGAGGAGGCCCTTTAGGTGAAGGACGTTTGGAAGGTAACATCGTCACTTGTCCCTGGCATGCTTGGAAATATGATGTGACCACTGGAACGTTTATGGCGGATCCTTCGCAAAAAGTACCCACATATAAGACCAAGGTGGAAGGACAAGATATTTACGTGGAGGTGTAAACGTTTCCAGGCACAAAGTCAGGGAACGATGAGCGTAGTATCCAATCCATCAGAGGAAGTGATGTTTAGTTCATCGCCCGAAGAAGTATCCAGTGGAACAGCAAAAGATCCATCGTTTCTAGCTGTGATAGTTAACGATTGTGAGGTTCTCTGATTGACAACCGTAATCGTCGCCTCTCCCACAACAGCACCAGCCTCTCCGTTCACTGTCCCTCGAGTAGGGGAGAAATTTAAAAGCCCAGCCAATTCGTCAAGACTCATTCCCGTCATGTCTGGATTCTCAAGGAGTGCTGCCATTTGTTCCGTGAGTTCCGATGCTGATCTGGAGGTTGAAAGAAAAAGATAATGGAGCAGAGTTCGTGTTGAACCTGCCGGAATTGGAATCGTCCAACTATGTTTTATTTCTCCGGCCTTTCCACCAGCCACTCCTGGCACATTCAAGTTTGTAGGAGAAAGTGACCCAAGGCCATCTTGAATCAAGAAACCAGCTGTCGGTTTATCTTGGAATTGATCATAAGCAACTACATACCGATCTTTGCTGCTGGGTGAGCTTGGCGCCAAATCATGTGTTAAGAGGCTAGAATTACTTCCCGTCGTCAGATTGGTTTTGATTTCGATATCGAGAGTGCGATCCGTAGAATCAGAATTTGAAAAGATTTCAAGATATCGAGCCAAATCTCCTTGAGTAGGAATATAGACCTTTCGGTTTACTGAGATCGTATCTTGTTCCATGGTCATTGATTTTTGAACAAATGCAGCTCCAAGATTTAGTTCTCGCTCTCCTTCGAGCAATCCAGATGAATCACTATCTCCCGGATAGACGTTCGAAGTTAAATAGAAATTGTTGTTGGGAGGAAGGGTAAGTAAGAACTCATCCAAAAGGGGCTCTAAAGAAGCATGAACGCCGCCACAAATAGATCCATCTTGTTCAATTTCAAAACGAAAGGTACTACTTAAAAATAAGTGAAAAAGTGCACCACTTGAACAAACATCAAAATCTTGGATAAAAGTAATGGTGTTGCTTGTTTCCTGTTCTTCCAGAGCCAACGTACTTTGACTTGAGATTTGGCCCCCTGAAGCTGCTGCAATCTTTCGACCTACGTTTGTTCTTAAATAGTCTTTTAGGCTTTCAGAG